>Ga0209099_1001348_pt1 | contig 24995 bp, 12 predicted proteins | sample AD_JPNHW2_MetaG_FD_184430 | JGI IMG/M metagenome (GOLD analysis project Ga0209099, IMG submission 184430) | Active sludge microbial communities of municipal wastewater-treating anaerobic digesters from Japan - AD_JPNHW2_MetaG (SPAdes) (version 2) | ecosystem: Engineered > Bioreactor > Anaerobic... | reverse complement strand
TTTCAGGTCTTCCAGTAGAATTCGGGCCGTATCCAGCACCATTTGCGCGTAATCTTCGCCATCAGCAGCTTGATGACGGTTAAGCATCAGGGAGAAGGCGGAGCGCAGGATGGTCCGGTCGCGGCTCAGTTCATCATAAGCCAGCAAATCTTCCAGGTTGAATTCATCTGTTAGAGGACGTTGTAAAGCGTTCATCAGGATGCAGGAGCTTCGGATGAAAACGCAAAAGTAACAGATATATTTCTATACTATGGAAGGAAGCAGGCGCCGCCTGAACGGATCAGGTATAGAGAAAGCGTTTGATCTTCTGGGTGGCAGTTTTTTGGAAAGGAGCAGGTTGAGAGATGACCACCTGTACCTGTTGGTACTTTTTTACGCGGGCATTGACATATTCCTGCAATTCAAGGCGAAGCTCTTCGATGCGTTGTTCAACATAGCTCGCGACTTCATTTTTCAGCGATTGATAGCGAAGTGCTATTTCTTCCTGGTTGAAATGGACCAGCGCCACCAGTTTTCCTTTTTGTTCGATCACCAGAGACTCGATGACATGTTTAAAATTGTTGATGACCGATTCAATGTCTTCCGGGTAGATGTTTTCACCGTTGGGACGAATGATGACACTTTTGCTCCGACCTTTGATATAGAGATTTTTATGTTGGTCGAAGATGCCCAGGTCACCGGTTCGGAACCAGCCATCAGGCGTAATGATTTCGCGGGTGAGTTCGGGTTCCTTGTAGTATCCCAGCATGATGTTGGGACCTGCTGCCCAGATCTCTCCTTCGCCCGTTGTCGGATCCGGGTCATGGATTTTCAGTTTAACCCCTTCGCAGGCCGGACCTGTTGATTGAAGCCGCGCGTTTTGCGGGTTGAAACCGGCTAACAACGGGGCACATTCAGTCAGACCGTAGCCCACGGCATAAGGGAAACGCGATTCGATCAGGAATCGTTCAACGGTTTTATCCAGTTTTGCGCCACCCACGCCGAAGAAGGTCAGTTCTCCTCCAAAAGTTGTCATCAGTTTTTTACCGGCGATGCGGTGAAGTAATTTTCTGGTGCGTGGGATCCGGTAGAAAAACCTGATGACAGGATTTCCCGTAAGTTCCGGTAAAATTTTAGACCTGAAGATTTTTTCAATGATCAGGGGGACGGTCAGCATGGTTGTGGGCCGTACCGTTGCCAAAGCCGGCAGGAGTACCTGGGGGATGGGGGGTTTGAGAAGGTAATAGATACAGGCGCCACGGTACATGGGAAGGATCAGTCCCAGGGTGTTCTCATAGGTATGCGATAAGGGGAGAATGGACAAGAAGCGGTCGGTGGGGTGGATGGGCTGAATCTTATGCCCGTTGACAGCAGTAAAACAGATATTCCGGTGCGACAGCATGACCCCTTTCGGTTTTCCGGTGGTTCCCGAAGTATAGATGATGGATGCCAACTGGTCTTCTTCGACGGAATATTTTCTCAGGGGAAGGCTGTCTGATTGAAAACACGGGATATCAGGAGCTCCGTTTACAACGGAGAAATCTTCAATTTTTACAATTCTTTGGAGGTTGGGAGTGACGAGATTCCTGAGTTTTGGGATCAGGTTCCCGGAAGCAAAAATCACTTTCGATTCAGAATGGTTGATCAGGAGTTCTATCTCGGCCGGAAGGAAGTCAGGCAACAGGGGAACTGCCACTGCACCCATGAAGGTTGTGGCAAAAAAGGCGATGGCCCAGTGCGGTTGGTTAATGGAAAGAATGGCAATTTTATCGCCGGGTTTTACCCCTGACTCTTCCAGAAAACGGATCAATGCCCCGATTTTCCGGTCAGCCATGGCATAAGTTACGGGTTTCTCTCCGACTACTGTCAGAAATCCATGGTTCGGGTATTGTTGTAAGGTATTTTCGAAAAATGACGGGAACGTCAGTATCTCTGTATCTGTCATGGTTTCCCTTTTGCAAGTTTTGCTTCAAGGGTTCCCACTGTACCAACGTTGAAGATAAACTTATTGGTTATAAACCGGGTGCAAAGATACGCTAAATCCCTTTAGATTATTCATGTACCGGAAATGTTTTTCCCTGAGATGTTCTTTTCTCATACGTTGTATTTTCAGGAAAGTCCTGAAAGGTCATAAAGCCACGGGGATGGTAAAGGTGAAAGCGCTCCCCTGGCCTGGTTCACTTTCAGCTCTGATAGTCCCTTGGTGTTTCTCCACAAATTCCCTGCAGAGGATCAAACCCAGTCCGCTGCCTTTTTCATTTTCAGTACCGGGAGAGCTGGGTTTCCCTGCGATGGTAAACAACTTTGCAAGGTTTTCTTTTGAAATGCCAATCCCGGAGTCTCTGATGGTAATTTCGGCATATTGGCCGGCAGATTTCGCGGTCACTTCCACACGTCCTTTAAGAGGGGTATATTTGATCGCGTTACTAAGGAGGTTTCGCAAAATGGTATCCAGCATGTTTTTATCGGCCAACAGGATGATATGGCCCGGTATCTTTGCCGAGAGGGTAATCTCTTTCTTTTCAGCCTGTCCTCTGACCATGTTGATGTTATCGTGAATATTTTTTTGAAGATCGATGATCTCCGGTTGAAAGGTGATGGTGCCCCGTTGATTCCTGGCCCAGAGGAGGAGGTTTTCGAGCAGGGAAAAAAGCTGGTTGGAAGAGGCCCGGATCATCCGCATAAACTTATCGATCTCGGTTTTGTCAAAATCATTGAGATCCTCGAGCATCATGTCGATCAGGCTGATGATTGTTCCCAGGGGGCTTCGGAGGTCATGCGCGATGATGGAGAAAAACTTATCCTTGGTGGCGTTCAGTTCTATCAGTTGTTCCGTTTGAAGCGCTAAAGTCTTCAGGGCTTGTTTTCGGACCGTGATATCGCGACCGATTCCAACCAGTCCGATGATAGTTCCTTTTTCGTCGCGGATGGGGATTTTGGAGGTGAGCAGCCAACTTTGTTTACCGTCGGCATCATAAAAATCCTCTTCGCGGCCAAGGATCGGTTTCCCGGTTGTCAGGACCAGCATGTCATCTTCATACCCTCTTCTGCCGATGTCACTGTCGGTAAATATTTCGAGATCATTCTTGCCGATCACCTCTTCCTCTCTTGAATAACCCATCACCCTTACATCCGCGGGATTGACGATGACCTTCCGCCCTTTGTCGTCTTTGATATAGAGGGTATCGGGTAAATTATCGATCAGGGTCCGAAGGAGTAATCGTTCCCGGCGGACCATTCCTTCGAGTTGTTCCTGTTGGGTGACATTGACCACGGTCAGAAAGGCTATCTGCTTTTCCTGGCTGACCAGTCCCTGAATTTTGACCATGGTCTCCGGTGATTTTTCACTTTTAATGACGACCTGGCATTGCTCCAGGTTTCCGGTTGAAAAAACCGACCGGAGGAAATGGTCGAAACTGGTTTTGGAATTCTCCGTGATAAAAGTGGTAATTATGGGATGAACCTCCTGGTCATCCGAAATCCCCAGCAGTTTCGCACCACTTTCATTCAAGTCGTAAATGATCCCCGTAGCATTGACCAGAAAATAGGGGGTTGGTGATTTTCTGAACAGTTCAAGAAAAATGGAGGAGTGATCGATGGTATTCCCGAATGCTGCCGCAGCCGAATCCGGAATGGTTTGGTTCTTCTTTTGCATGATGAAATAATTACCGGTAGGGGTTATCGGACTATTTAGATGACCAAAAATAAGAAAAATTTCTTAAGAGTGAAAGCAAGATTTTCGGTAAGATGGGGCGAAACCTTCTTCAATCCAGGAAAAATTTCAGAGCTTGAATCCGAATGCTCCGCGATGAAATAAAGCGGAAAAAACAATTAAAAAACCTGAATACCTTGTATCTTTGACCATCCTTAATGTGTCTTGGGTTATTTATACTTTAACAAAGTCAATATGAAACCATTCCTGAAATTTACGCTTGTTTTCTGTTTTCTGCTTTTGGCCGGATTCACAATGACCGGGCAACAGTTGATCAACCTCAATCCCGACAAGAACGGGGAACCCTGGATTGCCGGAGGGCTGCGGCCATTGACCGCTGCAGATTATGAATTTCTGAACGCTCTCCCTCCGTTGCAAATCCAGAAAAAATACCTGACACGGACCCTTCCGTCAGCCGTTGACAATTCCACCTCTTCTTTTTTCCGCCCGGTCTTCAACCAGGACGGGGGAAGTTGCGGACAAGCCAGCGGTATCGGTTACTGTTTCACTTACGAACAGGATTACGTGAGAAATGTTCCGGCCTCCACCCAGGCTAATCAGTACCCCACGCATTACACCTGGAATTTCCTGAACGGTGGTAACGGCGGGGGTTCCTGGTATTTCGACGGGTGGCAGATCATCAAAGCCAACGGATGCCCCAACGTGGCAGATTATGGCGGAAGCTTATGGGCTGGCGGACAAACCCGTTGGATGAGCGGTTATGACCCCTATTACAATGGGATGAACAACCGGGTTTTGGGAATATATTACATCGATGTTTCGACTCCTGAAGGACTTCAGTCTCTCAAACAGTGGTTCTACGATCATGCAGACGGATCACCGACGGGAGGGGTCGTTTGCTTCGGCGGAGGTGTTTATGGAAACTTTCAGACCAACACCCTTCCTTCCGGCACACCGGAAGCAGGGAAAACCGTGGTAACTTCCTGGGATGCCGATGTGAACCATGCCATGACTTTCGTGGGATACAACGACTCGATCCGCTTCGATTATAACAACGACGGTCAATATACGAACAACATCGACATCAACGGCGATGGGATCGTCAACATGCGTGATTGGGAGATCGGCGGGGTGAAAATGGTTAACAGTTGGGGAAACAGCTGGGGAAACAGCGGCAAAGCTTACGTGATGTACAAAACCCTGGCCGAACCGACCGCCACCGGCGGAATCTGGAACAACATCGTCCACCTGATCACCGTGAAACCGGAATCCTCCCCTCTGCTCACCATGAAAGCAGTCGTGAAACACACTTCCCGCAATAAGATCAAAATTTCCGCCGGAGTTACGACCGATCTCTCTGCCACCGTTCCGGATTATACCATCTCTTTTCCATTGTTCAACTACCAGGGTGGCGGCCTTTACATGCAGGGGGGTTATTCTGAAGCCGAAAAAACCCTCGAAATGGGTCTCGATATCACTCCGTTACTCAGTTATGTGATATCCGGGCAACCGGCTAAGTATTTTCTGAAAGTAGAAGGCCAGGATCCTTACAATGAAGGCACCGGCCAGGTGAACTCCCTGTCTGTCATCGATTACTCGTCAGGAAGCCCGGTGATGACCACTTCAACTGAAACCAATGTGGCCATCAACGAAAACGGAACCATTTACGTGCCAGTCGAAACATCCGTCGCTTTTGATGCACCTGAAATCACCAATGAAATGCTTCCCCCGGCCGCTGTCAACCAGCCCTATAGTTACCAACTCAGCGCTGATGGCGGACTTCCTCCCTATTCCTGGGATATCAAGGTCGATTACAGCGAAGAAACCTTTCAGGGAACTTTTCCCGCCATCACCGAGACAAGCCTTACCCCTACCAGCGAAGATGATGGCTATGCCCTCCAACCCATCGGCTTCGAGTTCCCGTTCTACGGAAAATATTACGATACGCTGGCCCTCTCCACCGATGGATCCATCCTTTTTAACAACAGCTTCGAATACGTCCGGAACACTGCCAATCTGATGGCTACCCGCTGTATCACCGCTTATGGCGCCGACCTGATGATCTATCCGGCACAGGGTGACGGTATCTTTTATTCAGGAGATGCTACCCAGGCTACCTTCCGCTGGAAAACCTCGCTGTTTGACCAACCGGAAGTTAACCTCGACTTTGCCATCACACTCTATCCCTCCGGGAAAATTGAGTTTTTCTATGGGACCGATCTGACGCAGGGCGCCGACTGGGCTGCAGGAATTTCCGACGGCAACAACAACAGCTACACCCTTGCTGCCATCAGCGGTACTTACGACATCCCCGACAACTACGCCACCTCCTTCCTGGCACCTCCGATTCCGGCAGGCATGTCGATCTCTGCCGACGGTATTTTCAGCGGCATCCCGATGCAAAACAATCAAACCTGGAACATTACTTTCAAGGTGACCGACGACAATAACATCTTTTCACTGAAAACACTTCCCTTCTCTACCGTTTCTGCTTCTACCGGGCAGTGGAGCAATGACCCCGCCGTCAATAACCTGATCTCAGAAATGAGCGGGGAACAAACTCTTCCGAAAGTCGCTACCCATCCGGGCGGGATCACTTATATCAGTTGGTTTTCCAATGATAACGGGAACTATAACGTACGCCTCCAGAAACTGGATGTGAACGGCAGTCCTCAATGGCCCGAAAACGGCATTCTGGTCAGCGGCCATCCTTCCGACACCTGGATTACCGATTATGACATGACGGTCGATAACGACACCTGTGCCCTGATCACCTTCCAGGATATCCGTACGGGATACAACAACGTCTATGCTTACCGGATCACCCCTTCAGGCCAATTCTCGTACGGGCCCGACGGCATTGCCCTTTTCCCGGGAACCACTATACAATATACACCCAAGGTGTTCGCCTCCTCCGACGGTAACGGGATCTTCGTCGCGCAGTGTTTTCCCGATGAAGGGCAAAATTACCTGAAATTGCAGAAAATTTCACCAACCGGCGAGTTGCTATGGGGACCATCAGGAATCGACATTCAGGAGACCAACACCGGGAACACCATCCCTGTGCTGATGCAATCCGACGGAGATAACTTCATCATGGTCTGGTACAAAACAACCGGTTCTTTTCCTTCCGTCACCAACAAGATCTATGCTCAGAAATTCAACGCCGATGGCGCTCCGGTATGGCCGGCCCCGGTCGGCGTTTATACCGGTACGGGAATCCCTTTCTATTCAACCAACATCACGATCGCCAGTGATAAAGCTGACGGTGTTTTCGTGACCTGGCATGACGATCGCGACGGAAACCAGGTGTTTGCTTCTTATGTACAACATGTCACCAGCGCCGGTACATTGATGATGAGCAACAACGGTTCACCCGTCTCTTCCAACTCCCAGAAACACCAGATCGATCCGACCGTCACCTGTTTTGATGCCAGCGGAGAAGCCTATGTTTTTTGGGATGAAAGAGATTATGACCAGAATTACCGCGGCATGTCCGGACAAAAGCTCTCTTCAACAGGCGCTAAACAATGGGGTAACACCGGAAAAGTCTTCATCCCCCTGGAATATCCCGCCTCCGAAAGTTTTATCACCGCCCGGCCCACTGAAACAGATATGATTGTTTTCTATCAGTATTATGATTTCGGCAATTCTGAACAGAGCAAGATCATGGCTATGCGGGTCAACAGCGACGGAGGGTATGTTTGGCCCGGACAAAAACTTCCTTTGTGTACCGTTCAGAGTTCAAAGCTCCATCCCGTTTTTGGTTTCCTTGACCACACTCAATACATCGCCGCCTGGTCTGATGGTCGGAACGATGCAGGAGACCTTTATGCCCAGAACATCCACCTTGACGGCACTCTCGGCATCTCCACAGGCGGTCAATCCATCACAGGAACAGTAACCTATGCCAATACAGAAGCAACACCTCTGAATGCTTTGATCCTTCACCTGAAAAACAGCGGTGGAACGACCATCGCGACCACCACCACGAATGGGGCGGGCGACTATTCTTTCGCCGATGTCCCTTCAGGCAATTACACCCTTGTTGTTGACTGTTCCAAAACATGGGGCGGCTGTACAGCTCTGGATGTTCTGCTCTATAAAAAACACATCGCCAACATCGCTTTCCTGTCGGGCATTTACCTCGCCAGCGGCGATGTTAACATGACCGGTGGACTGACTGCCAGTGATGTGCTGCTGATCAAGAAAAGGATCATTGCCATCGAGAATTCCTTCCCATCGGGCGACTGGCTCTTTGACAATGAACCCATCACCGTTGAAAACACCAATGTTGTAGAAGATTTTCAGGGTCTGACCTACGGTGATGCCAATGGCTCCTACGTTCCCTTAAGAGTTAAGTCAGAACCCCTGCCGATAGGGACCCTTTCGTTGTCGACAACAGCAGAGAAACCAGGCGTCTTGTCGGTTCCGGTTCACATCTCCGGAGTACCCGACCTTGGTTCTTTCCAATTCAGCCTGTCGTACGATCCCGAAGTATTGATTTTTAACGGTATTCACGGCTGGCTCCCCGGTATCGACGACGCCACCTTTGGTTTGCCTGAACCGGGTAAGATCACTGTTGCATGGGCCGCAGAAACTTCAGGCGTGACTGCTTTCGACAACATCCTTTGTCGGCTGGACTTTACTGTCCTTTCGGATCAACCGGCTTCCATCCGCTGGAGTGAAACACCGACAGCGCCAGAATTCAGCGATTTCGAAGGAAACCTCCTTCAACCTGAAATGGTTGACGGAACAACCGGGAACATTCATCCCGCGGACATTTCCGGAAGTGTCACCTGGCAAATTACTCCCAACCCTGTGACGGAAAACACACGCTTGTCGTTTACCCTGCAACAGGACAGCCGGGTTGAAATCACCCTCTGCGATCAAACCGGGAAACTATGTTCGACGCTCAGTAACCAGCACTTTGATTCCGGACTCCACCAGATCTCCTGGACAGGTAGCGGGAATGACGGTAAAAGGCTGACTCCCGGCGTTTATTATTGCCGGTTGACTGCTGAGGGACAATCCACTGTTAAGAAATTAATTGTACTTCCCTGACAGAGACCATGAACCTTATCTTTACAACCCTCAGAGGAACCAGAACGCAGTGCGTCTGGTTCCTCTTTTTTTCGCTGATCTACACCCGGCCGGCAGGGGCACAGTTTGTCAAAGGCGCTGATGTCGGTTGGCTCTCGCAGATGGAAGCGACCGGTTATAATTTTTATGACAGCACGGGAACACAAAAAAACTGTCTGCAAATACTGAAAGACAAAGGGATCAACACCCTCCGCTTACGGGTATGGGTCAATCCATCGAATGACAGGATCAACGGCCATTGCAGCAAGAAAGAGGTCGCCGTGATGGCGCTCCGGGCCAAAGCCATGGGGATGCGCCTGATGATCGATTTTCATTACAGCGATTCCTGGGCCGACCCGGCCAAACAAACCAAACCGGCGGCTTGGGCCGACCATTCCTTTCCGCAATTACTCAATGATGTCTATGACCATACCTATAGTGTTCTCGACACCCTGAAACAACTTGGCGTCACCCCCGATTGGGCACAGATAGGGAATGAGATCATCTCAGGAATGCTTTGGCCCGATGGCAAAGTCCCCAACTGGGCCCAACTGGCTCAATTGCTTAACAAAGGGTACGACGCAGTCAAAGCAGTTGACAGTTCCATTCTTTCGATCATCCACATTGACCAGGGAAACGATAATGGGCGAAGTCGCTGGTTCTTCGACAGCATCCGCAGTCAAAATGTGCGTTTTGACGTGATCGGATTGTCGTATTACCCTTACTGGCTGGGCACCGATTATACCCTTACCATTGAAGACCTGGGGAACAACCTTGTCGATATGGTGATCCGGTATGGTAAACCCGTGATGGTGGTGGAAACAGGGGGCGACTGCACCAAGGCTGAAAACACCTACGACATGCTGGTTGCCGTGCTGAACAAGGTTAAAGCCGTTCCCGGTAACAAAGGATTGGGGGTGATCTATTGGGAACCACAGGGGGAAAAAAGCTGGAGTGGTTACCAATTAAGCTGCTGGGGTCCTGACAAAAGGCCCACGGCTGCTCTCAATGCTTTTTCAAATGCCCCCGCAGGGATCAAAGAACCGGGAAAATCCTCCGGTTTCAGGATCTATCCGAATCCTGCCCCCGGCGGCGTGATCAACCTTGAACTGACCCGGCCCGCCGGCGAAGCCTCCTTGAAAATATATGACCTGACCGGCAGAATGCGCCGTGAAATAAAACTGACAGAACAGTATTACTCATCGCTCCATACCGGTCTCCTCCCGGGATTGTACCTGGTGAATATTGAATCGGACGACAAAACGATTCAGGGAAACCTCTTATCCATCCTTGATTAACAAACTAAGAGATGATCCGCAGAACCCTTCTAATCTTGCTTTTAACGTTTTTGCTTGGGCCCGGTGCCCGTGCCTGGGTTTACCCTGAACACCGGGAAATCACCCGTTCCGCCATCCTGAAACTCGACAGCGCGCGGCGGTCATTGCTTGACCAACTCTGGAGCCAGGCACGTAAAGGGTTTGAATCGCGTACTGCTGTGTCGGTGATCGACGACCAACCACAGCTCCACTATCAATACCTTGATTATGCCGCCTGGCCGGCCATCGGTGGCGACCATTCTGTCTCGGCACAAGACATGCTGAACAACATCCTGAAAACGGAATGGATTTTCAATGTAGCCGATATCACCGCCCGGCTCAGAACCGGCTTGGACGAAGCCAGAAACCGTTCTGAACGACAAACCCGGCTGCGCGATTCCGACATCCGGCTGTTGCGGGCCGATCCGGAATATGTTTCGAGAGCAGGCGGTAACAATGGTCATTTTATGATGGCCCGGCCGGAGGTGAACACCCTTCCCTCCGCCTATTTCGACTCCTGTTTCATGGAAGGAGCTCCCTTGAACACCAATGGTATTTATAAATGGTACCACGCCAGCGCCCTGATGAAAGCCAGAATCCTTGCCACTGCCAGCCTCACCCCGGAAGAGCGTTCCGCCTTAGCGCTGGCCGCCCTGGCCGATGAAGCATTTGCACTCCATTTTCTGGAAGATTGTTTTGCTTCCGGCCATGTGGCAGGAATATGGGGCGATGCCTCCCAGCGGAAAGGGACCCATGACTACTACAACGAGATGGGATTGGAGGTGACAACCTGGCAGGGAGAACGACTGGTGTTGATGGGCGATGCCTATATGCGATCCGAAGATGAAACCCGTGCTGCAGCATCAATATACCTGAGCCTTGTGCAATTCCTCGATGCAGCTTCAGGTCTGATTGCATTTCCGGTTAATCTGCAGGGAAAAGAGATAAGGCAACCCGAGGACTTCAATACCGGGAAAACCATTGACATGCCTCCCAGGCAAATCGATTCCGTGATTGACACGCTGGTTGACCGGATCCAGGAAACGACTCCTGTTCCCGGACTGGCACGCGGCTTAGGTCAGCGCCCCCGCTTCCGTTCTGAGATCGGGCCCTTCATCGGAATAGCTCCGGCTGCCCGCTTTAGTGTCCTGACCGGCGGCTTTTTCCCTTACCAGAATACCGCCGGAGTGGTTCCCGGCCTGGAACTGGGATTGCGCGTCGGATTAGGGATGGAAGGGGTAATGAATGAATCGGGCGATGGTTTGATTTTCCTCGATCTGGGTTGGCGCCTTGACGGATCCTCCTCCATGTCGTTAGAAAATGATCCTTTTTTAAAACAATTCGGAGCCATGTTTGCAGCCATCCCCAGCCGCGATGCTTTTTACGGGAGAATTCGTCTGCCTTTTTACCTCATCCCCTGCGACCTGATCATCCTGGCTCCCCTGCTCTACATTGTCAACCCGGCCGCCATGAATAAAGTGGTCGCTACAGCCGGTAACGGAGGACTCATTCCCTGGCAAACCGGATTGATCACCCCTATCGGGCGTTTTCAGTTTATCCTCGGTAGGGAGATCGGTATTTGTCTTTATGGCAGTGGAAAAAGTTTGGATGCTTATCTCTGGGAAAATCCTGATGATGAGGATGATGAGATACTGATTTCGATGCACTCAACCCAACTGGAATTCCCTTTCCTTGAATACCGGCCGATGCGTACTTTCTCTTCCCGTCAAAGCGCCAGCCTGGTACTGCAATTTTATGCAGGTCTTGACATCCCCGGAAAACGAAAGGTTACCTTTCCACCTGACGCCCCCTATCCTGACGTGAGGACGACCTGGTTTGCCGGCGTAAGACTGGCTTTCGACTGGCGATATTACCTTGCAAAAAAGGAACCCAAATAATCGGTATCAGTGGGTGATGATGATCTTTCGGGTCATCATCTGCACACCGTCATTTGTCGTCACCGTATAGAGACCATCTTTCAAACCCTCCAGGTTCAGTTTCACCAACTGTGATCCATCGGTGGAGCAGTTCCTCTTTTCATAAACCACAACACCCAACGGATCGGTCACCCTGACCGACAGTTGAGCCATCGTCGGATACCAAAGGTAAATTACACCTCCTGACGGATTGGGATAAAGGATCAACTCCCGTGTCCTTTCAACGGATCCCTTACCTGGTTGAACAGTACCACTTTTCATCTCCGGGAGGAAAAGGTCCCCTTCATAAGAAGCGAATTCAACGGGTGTAGGATCGTCTCCGAAGCTGATGGTGGATGGAGCATCGGTGAGGCTTCTGAAATGCAGTTTACACAAGGGCTCTCCTTGCAGGGAGATACCTTTTACGGGAGCCGACCAGACAAAGGTAAGTTTGCCCGGTTCTGGCATTCCGATCGTTACCTCCCCGAGTACCGGTAACCAGTCGGTGATATCGCACAATACCAGGCTGGCCGGATCATAATGAAGGGTGAATTGAAAAGCTCCGAGATCTTCCATCGCGGTTCCGATGACGGGGACTACGACCTCTCTCTGAACCGCTGTTGCATCTCCTGCAAAGATGATTCCTTTGACCGGGGGGACGGCCTTGATGCCCGCAGGGATATAAGATCCATTGGCATCGCCATAGGTGATCCCATTGAAATCGACCACCACCGGAGTGTTTCCGACTGTAAAAGCACCCGGGTTAAAAAGCCAGTCGCCCGAAGGAAAGGATTGGGTGATATGGGCAATCCTTTTCTGGATGAGCAAAACATCGGCAGCGGTAAGCGTTCCCGAAAGGTTCACATCGCCACAAGCCAGGTGGATGCCATTCAGGTAAGAAATGTTGGCAATGTGTTTCCTGAACAACAACATGTCGGCAGCAGTGACGCCGTTCCATGGCTTTACGGTCGATGCCGCCACGGTATAGTTGCCTGGTTGAATCAGGTTGAAAACATAACCTCCTGAAGCGCTGGTTGAAGTGGTATGGAGAACCACGCCTGCGTCATCTTTCAGATGTACTGTCAAACCTCCCAAAGGCGTGGCAACCGTGTTGGCATAAGTTACTGTTCCCGTTACATTGACACCCAAAGGCGCAGTGTTTGGAAGAACGATGTAGTCAACCTGACTGCAATCGCTTCCGCCTGTTGTATAGACATCCTTGGAATATTCCCATCTGAAAGTGTGGATACCGGTAGTAACAGCGTACGCAGCCCGGCTCCAGGGAGTTTCACCTGACCATTGCCCCTTCAGATTGCCATCGATATAGAAACGGAGATAATCATAATCAGCTTCAGAAGAGGTTTTCAGATAGAACGAGATACTGTCGGGAGTGGTCACTTCCCGTTGCAGCAGCATGGAGGTCGTTTGGTTATCGGCGATGATTCCTGACCTGGCAGAACAGAGGCCTTCAAAAGGCTGATCATTGGTAATCTGCCAGTTAGCATTACCACTGAAGGTCCATGGAAATTGTGAAAAATCGCCTGATTCAAAATCTTCAATCATCTGTCCTATTTTTGGACTGAAGCTTTTTTGTGCCTGGTACAGCCCGCTTTCAACCTGGTAAAGCAGTGTTACTGAAGTGTTCAACGGAGCATCGAGGGCCACGGTGACGTTGAACTGCGCGTTGACAGTTTCCGCCTGAGCCAGGTCTCCGAGTTCGTCGAAACCCTGGTTTATTGTCAGAAAAGGACTGTCGCAGAGGAGTGTGGCAGTAGTTCCGCCGGCAATGTAACCCCCCGAATTAGTAGTGGCTATCAGCAAGTCTGCTGTTTCGCCGGGATCAAGAACACCGTTGCTATTCCCGTTCGCATCGGCCACCTGCATGGCTCCGATCGTGAAAGCCGGAGCATAGGGTTTTAGTGCAAACTGGCTGGTCCAGGTGAGGGTTCCGTCGGTAGCTGAAAGCGTAAATACAATATCGATCCCGTTCGGAATATCCATCGAAGCGGCAATGGTGAAAGCGTCACTGATGGTAACCAAACCGCCGGTGGTAAAATTGCCGAACCATGCCGTGGAATCAACCAGGGTGATATAGGGAGAAGTGCATGAAAGGGAAACCATCACGTTGGAGGCCGGTTGGTTACCGATATTGGCCAGGGTGATGTTCAGCGGTGCTGTTTCACCGGTTTCAAGTCGACCGTTGGCATCATGGACCTCTGCCGCGTTAAAGACCACCCAGGGCTGGTCAAGGGCGGCAGACACAGGTACATCCAGGAGTTGGCCCCAGGACCGTTCCCCTGATTGAGCTACCAGTTGCAGCCTTACGGGGTATTGATCGGGCAGCGGCTGGGTAAGCATGAAGTTGAAGGCCGGCTCAATGATTACCGGTACATTGGGGTTTAACGGACCGGCTGCTACCACACTGTCGGTGACAATGCAACCGGATTCGTGGGAGCGGAGGCGGATTGTCAGATCAGGCAGCGGCGCTGATCCGGTGTTAACCAGGGTCAGCCTGAGCTGAGCCGGAACACCGGCCTTCAACAGGCTGTCGCCGCCGCAGATCACTTTCTCAGTCATCTTCAGACCGGCAGCGAGTTGTAACAGCTTTCTGTCCTTCATTTTCAATTCATCAGTCACCACTACAGGGATTGAATAAACCACTGTTGAATCTGCTGAAGTTACCTGGAGCAGGCCGTCGGGTGAAAGTGAGATCCCTTGCGGCGAGGGAGAAGCGAGGTACCTGAGGGCTTTACCGGCAAGGGTATCGGCGCCCCATTGGGCCTCCACATCAAAATCCTGCATATCGCCTTTAGAGATCCCGGTATAGATGGTGGGTAATATCGGGCCGGTATTCATGTTACCGTAGAGGAACTCGAATTTGCCGTCGGGGTAAAGAACTACCGAAAAGTTATTGTTCGAATTGTTTTCATGGCCCTGTACCGAGGTTTTCCACCATATGATCACTTTGTCATCAAAAGCCTTGTAAAAGACTCCGTCATTTTTCGATTGGATATAAGTATAGAATTGAGAAAGGGCGGGGCACATCACCGGAAACATCTTCATCATACCCGGTTCATCGGTGATGTAAGGCGCCGGGATGGCTTGCGGGACAAAGGAAACGAATCCGTAAAAATTGATGTAGATGCTGTCATGCAAAGTCCCATACCAGGGGAAGGAGAACGGCAGGGCTTTGGCCGCATAGGGTTGCAGATCACTGATTTTTGTCAGTTTCGTGCCGGTGTTGGCAGGGATGGTCGCCTCATAAGGCTGCCGGACATAATTTTCCTGTAAAGCCCAGGAATAGGGTGTAGTACCTCCGGTGGCCTGCAGTTGCACCTGGTAGGGAGCAGAAGGGATCAGTGGGGGAAGTTCAGGTGTGGTGATCTTTACTTTAGAGGCATTGGCAGTGACCATGGTGGAGATCAGGGTCAGGTCATTGTCCTGGATGGCAACGGGGGTATTGGTTACCACGAATTCCTGTTCTCCCTGGATATACCGGATAAAAGAAGCCTGTTGGATCACTCCGCTCCCCGTATGGTCGGGATCTCTTTCCTCGATCCCCAGGAAAAGTTTTGCTTGTCCGCTTTCGGGGAACCAGTTGAGCAAGGGTGTAACATCGAGCCCCACTTCTATGGATTTGGGAGCAGGATCGTAGTCAAAACCGTTCATCACGTGGTCACCTCCCTGGAAGTTGATGATCGGGAAGGTCATGGTGTGTTCCGGTGCCTGCGCTGCGGGGCTGCTGCTGACCCCCGCGATCAGCCTTATCCGCTGCCGTTTGTTATAATCGATGGTGACTTTTGTGGTCAGCTGGGGATGGTACCCTGTATCGGCTTCCACGATGTAAACCCGGTTGTTCCAAACGCCTCCCTCTTCATAATTGCTGGCCATGGCGCTGTACAAAACATAAGCAAAGCCATTATCACACCACCAGTACCCCCAGGAATTGGCGAATTTGAACCCGCCGATCTCCCAGTCCCGGGCGTCAACAATCCCGTCGCTGTTGATGTCAAGGTTGTTAGTAAACTGGCCGTCGCCGTTCACATCATACCGGATGGAATCGTTGTAACCGACGATACAGAGACCGTGGTCGGGGGTGGGGTGCCACCACAACTGCACGTTTTTTCCCGCTTCGGGTGTGCCGGGAGGCAGGATCCCCATCTCAAACCAGCTATCGGTTGTGAAACAAGCAATTCCGCCAATGGGGGAGCCATCTAAGTGGTCATAAAGGTAATTCCGCAGGGTGTTGATCCCGTCTATGCTGTTGATAGGGATGGCCCGGACATTTTTCAAACGGTAAGGCATGCCGCTGAAATACTTGTTGTAACCCGATTTCCATCCAAGATTGGAACCCGAAGTGTCCTCCCCGAAGTATTTGTTGGTCATGTGTCCCTGCTGGCTGATCAGGTCGAAGCTGTGCAGAAAATTCACCCCGCAGTAACGTTCGCCATCATTGAAAAAATTCCAGGTGTAGTGCGCAGGGAAACGGTTCTCCCAATACCAGCCAATAGTGCTTCTCAACCGGTTGAACTCGTACCCGAAAGTGTACGCGACTCCGGCGTACTGCTGGCAACTGTAAAACTGAAATTGATCCTGTAACCCCGGAAAACAATCTTTGGTTGAATTATCGACCGATTCTGGCAAGAGGGTTTTTAACCGCGATGCGGGCACCTCTACCAGAGGGATCCGCATCGCTGCCAGAGAGTCGTAAACCCTTGCTGCATAGGGATAGACAAAAGGCATTTTTCGCCCGGGAAGCTCCTGGGCAAATACCGGTGTTACCAACAAAGTGAGAACGATAACCACCAGCCATGAATAGTATTTTTTATCATTCATAGAAAAAATTATTGGTTGTAAACAGTCTGGAATAAGACACTTGAATGAAGTATGCAGTTGCATTTCGACAAAAGTACCGAATAAAATAACAGTTTATTTGAAAATATTAGTTGCGTTTGTCAACTTTTATTAATTTTGTACCCGAAATTTAAAAACCAATGGACGAAAAACAGCTTAACATACTGAAGTTGGGAACCATGATGTATGGTCTTTTCAAGCTCTTCAAGAAAAGGCTGGAATCAGTGGATGACTTAGAACTCCGCATTTCCCCGGAACTATTCGGGATCCTCAGAATGATCAATGCAATGAAAGAAGAAGTGATACAGAAAGACATTTCCGAGCTCCTTGGAAAAGATAAATCGGCTGTCCTCCGGATGATCGACCTGTTGGAGGAGCAGGAACTGGTAAGGAGAGTAGTTGATCTGAAAGACCGGCGAAAGAATTGCCTGATGATCACAAAACAGGGTGGCCGGCTCCTTGAACAGTATCAGGTTATTGAAAATGAGTTAATTGAAGAAATGTCGGACGGGCTCGAAAGAGAAGAAATAGCGGTGTTCAACAAGGTTATCGACGTTATCACCAGCCGGATGAGCAAAGGATAATTTTTTTATATAATAAGTTGATTTATACAACTATTGACTTTTTGTATAATTGTAAAATGAAGTAATTGAAAAAGAGACAGAAACCTACCGTACCAATGAAAACCTTTTTCCGCATAATCCTTTTATCGCTCTTTGTATCGATTGTTTTACCGGTCGCTTCACAACCGGTATTGGTGCTGACGTTGGATGATGCCGTCAATTTTGCCATTGACCACAATAAAACGCTGATCAATTCGCGGTATGCCATCAACAAATCCTCGCAGAAAATTAAAGAAGCAATAGCCGCGGGGTTACCCCAGATCAATGCTTCCGTGGATTATACCTCCTACCTGGGAGGCCAGGCCTCCATTCAACTGAGCCCGGCATCACCACCTGCCACCATCGAATTTAACCCGACCAGCAACCTGCAAGCTTCGGTAACCCAATTGATCTTTAATGGAAATTATTATGTCGGGATCCAGCTTTCAAAACTGGCCAAAAAAATGACGGAACAAAACTACCGGATGGACGCCCTCGATGTGAAAGAACAAACCATCCAGGCCTATTACCTGGTACTGGCTAACGAAAGGATCCTGAATATCATCCGCGAAAACAAAGCCAACGCGCAAGTCATCTACGAAAAAACCAACAACCTGGTCAACGCCGGAATTCTCGAAGAGACCGATATTAAAAAACTTTCGGTGATGGTAACCACGGTGGATAACCAGATCAAATCGACGGAGCGGCAACTGGAATTGGGCTATAACCTTTTGAGGCTTCACCTCGGCCTCGAATCGAACCAGATGGTACGCCTTGCTTCGTCACTCGATGAGATTGCCGACCGGTACATCTTCAACATAGCGGTAGCCGACACCTTCCGGCTCGACAACAACCTCAACTACCAGCTGTTGCTGATGCAAACGCAATTGGCCAAAAAAAACATCACCATGAACAAAGCAAGCTATCTTCCAACCCTGGCAGCTTATTATTCCTATACCGAAAAACTCAAAAAACCCCTCTTTGACGTCAGTCCTAAAAATGTGCTTGGTTTCACCCTGAGCGTTCCCGTTTTTTCGGGCGGGGAACGCTATTCCAAACTTCAACAAGCGAAAATCGACTACGATGTTACAGAGAATTCACGCGATCTGTTGGCACAGCAACTTACTATTGAAGAACGGCAACTGCGATACAATTACCAGAACCTCCTGGAACAATACATGAACCAGAAAACCAACAAGGAAGTAGCCCATGAAGTGCTGAACAAAATGGACCTGAAATACCAGCAAGGAGTGGTTTCTACCCTTGAACTGACCAGCGCCAACACCGATTACCTGAATGCTGAAACCAATTTCACCACCGTTTTGCTTCAGCTTTTAAATGCAGAACTGACATTAAGAAAAACCAATAATAAATTATAAACAGAATACTATGAGGTCGTTAAGATTTTTTGGAATGATAATTATGGCAGGGGTCGCGCTTTTTGTTGCATCCTGTTCATCCGATAAAGGGACGAAAGAGGCGCAACAAAACAAAAGTGATTCGGTCCGCCAGATCCCTGTCAAAACTGCCCTTGTCAAAAAGGAGTCCATCATGCGGCAGATCGACTATACCGCCACCCTTCTTCCTTTTGAAGAGGTCCACCTGGCGCCTCAGGCTCCCGGCCGGATCGAAAAAATCAACGTGGAGATCGGCGATAACGTAAAACAGAGAGAAGTCGTGGCTTACATGGATCGCACCAATCTGAACCAGGCTTACGTCAACCTGATGAAACTGAAGGCCGATTTCAAACGCTTAGACACCCTGAAAAAAACCCGGAGCATCGCCGACCAGCAATACGACCAGATGAAATCAGCTTACGAAATCGCTGAGATCACCTACCAATCGCTGCTTGAAAACACGCAACTGAAAGCCCCTTTCAGCGGTGTGGTTTCGGGTAAGTATTTTGAAGACGGGGAGATCTACTCTGGTAGCCCGGTGGCAACTGTCGGGAAACCGGCCATTTTATCGATCGTTCAGATCAACTACCTCAAAGCACTCATCGGTATCTCCGCCAATTTCTATCCCCTGATTACCACGGGACTGAAAGCCGAGGTCAGCGCCGATCTTTATCCCGATCTGAAATTGACCGGAGAGGTCTTCAGGATCTATCCCACCATCGACAACATTACCAAAACTTTTACCGTAGAACTGAAAATCAGGAATGAAAACCTGAAACTCCGGCCCGGGATGTTCGCTAAGATCAAGCTGAACCTTGGCCGGGGCGATGCCATCCTGGTACCGAATATTGCCCTGATGAAACAAACCGGCACAGACGATATGTACGCTTTCATCAACAAAAACAACAAGGCCGTCAAAGTCCCCGTGAAAACCGGCCGCATGATTGACGATAGGATTGAGGTATTGGACGGACTTTCCGTTGGCGACGAGATCATCGTCGTGGGCCAAAACAAACTCGAAAACCAGACTCCCATTACGGTTATCCGATGAACCGTAATCATAATTCATTTTATTTCTGTTATTTATAACAAAAAACACCATGAGTCTTTACAGCGCCTCGGTTAAAAAGCCCGTAAGTACGATCATGATCTTTGTGGGGGTGATCATCTTCGGTATCTATTCCTATTTCCAGCTACCGGTTGACTATTTCCCAAAATTGGATGCACCCTACATTTCCGTGTTTACGTACTATACAGGAGCCAACGCAGCCGACGTGGAACAAAACATTACGCGGAAACTCGAAGATGGTTTCAGTTCGCTGACCAGCCTCAAAAAGATCACCTCCAAATCGAAAGACAACATCTCGGTGGTAACCCTGGAATTTGAATGGGGCACCAACCTCGACGAGGCCACCAATGAAGTACGGAATGCTGTCGGGATGGCGGAAAGAAACCTCCCCGAAGAGGTCGAAAGTCCTACCATTTTCAAGATCAGTACCAGCATGATGCCGGTCATCATGTTCAGTGTCACTGCCGACGAAAGCTATGAGGGAATCAAAGATATCCTCGATAACAAACTCATTCAACCGCTTAACCGTATCGAAGGGGTGGGCAACATCATTCAGGTAGGGGCCCCTGTCAGAGCCGTCATGGTGGATGTCGATCCGCGGAAGCTGGATGCCTATAACCTGACCGTTGAACAGATTTCAGGGATCCTCGCAGCCAACAACCTCAACCTTCCTTCGGGAAACCTCGAAATGGGAAAGTCGGATCTTCCCCTGAGGTTGCAGGGCGAATTTGCAAACAGCGAAATCATCAACAACATCATTGTCAGTAACATCAACGGGAAAACCGTTTACCTTAAAGACATTGCCAGGGTTACCGACAGCCTGAAAGATGTAAAGACTTACGAACGGGCCAACGGCGGGAAAAACGTACGGATCATGGTCCAGAAACAATCGGATGCCAATACCGTGACGGTGGCCAACAGGATCAAAGCAAAACTCAGGGAGATTGAAAAAACCCTGCCTCCCGATATCAAAGTCAATGTATTGATGGACTCCTCCATAAATACCATGAATTCAGTCAACAACCTTTCGGAGACTTTGCTCTACGCTTTGCTCTTCGTGATCCTTGTGGTCATCCTTTTCCTGGGCCGCGGCCGTGCAACTTTTATTATCTCCCTCTCCATCCCGATCTCCCTGATCGCCGGATTTATCTATATGTTCATCTCCGGCGGTACCATCAACATCATCACCCTTTCATCGCTTTCCATCGCCATCGGCCTGGTCGTCGATGATTCCATTGTCGTTCTCGAAAACATCACGAAAAAACTCGAAAGAGGAGGTTACGCCAGGGAATCGGCTATCTACGGCACCAGCGAGGTCAGCCTGGCCGTTATCGCTTCCACCCTGACAATCATCGCGGTATTTCTGCCATTGACCATGTTGGGGGGCATTACCGGCATCATATTCAGGCCGTTGGGTTGGGTTGTAACCATTACTGTTGCTACCTCCGTCATCGTTTCGATGACCCTCGTCCCTGCGTTGTCTTCCAGGATACTGAATGCAAAAATACCACCACGGACCACCTTCGGCGGAAAGATCTATTGGTTTTCGCAAGATGTGCTTGAAAAAATGGATTCCTTCTTTGCCAAAACCATCACCTGGGCCGTGGGCCATCGCTGGACAGTGGTCCTGTTCGCATCCATCATCTTCATCGCCTCCCTCTTCCTTGTGAAGCTGATCGGAACGGAATTCATGCCTGCAACGGACAATGACAGGATTTCAGGACAGATTAAACTGGCCCAGGGAACAAAACTTTCTGAAACGATACTGACCGCACAACATCTCGATTCGATATTTATGAAGAAATATCCTGAAATAGAGATTGTTTCTACCAGCGCCGGCAGCGCCGGTGATGGTGACGCCAGCAGCCTGGCCGCTATCTTCACCGAAACAGGCAACTACATCATCAACTACACGTTCAAAATGAAAGAACGGAAATATCGCGAACGGGATATTTTTGAGATTGCCGCCGAAATGCGGAAAGATGTGGAAAAACTTCCCGAGGTCGAGAAATTTTACATTGATGCGGGTAGTTCACGTTCCTCGGGGTCCATGGGAATGGGTGGAGGTAACACCGTGGATATCAAAGTGTATGGTAACGATTTTAACGAAACCAACCTGGTCTCTGAAAAAATTGCCAAAGCCCTTGCTAAAATCCAAGGTACACAGGATATCCTGATCAGCCGTGACAAGGAAAAAACTGAAATGCAACTGGTATTGGACAATGAAAAAATGACCTCCGTGGGACTCAATACCGCCACGGTCGCAACAGCTATCCGGAATCGTATCAACGGGGTTACCGCCACAAAATACAAAGAAGAGGGCAATGAATACGATGTCATCGTACGGTACGATGAGCAATTCAGACAATCGACCGAAGACGTTGAGAACATCACCATCATGACACCCCAGGGAAAACTGATCAAATTAAATGAGATCACGACTTTAAAACAATTTTATTCACCTCCCAATATTGAGCGTGAAAACAAGGTTCGGGTCGTTACAGTCTCAGCCGCCCTTTCAGGAACCGATGTCGGAACCGTACAGGCAGCGCTGGAAAAAGAATACCCGTCCATGGATATTCCGGGAGACGTCAGCATCGACTATGGCGGAAGTGCAGAAAACATGGCAGATTCCTTTCAAAGTCTCTTCCTGCTGATTTTGCTCTCGCTGATCCTGGTTTACATTGTGATGGCTTCCCAGTTTGAATCGCTCACTGAACCATTCATCATCATGTTTTCCATTCCCTTTGCTTTTACAGGTGTCTTCCTCGGGCTCTACCTCTTTCACACCACCATCAACGTCATCTCCCTCATCGGGGCCGTCATGCTGATCGGTATTGTGGTGAAAAACGGGATCATCCTGGTTGATTATACCAACCTCGAAGTGGACCGTGGGTATTCGCTGAAAACAGCCGTCATTTCCGCCGGCCGCTCCAGGCTCCGTCCCGTCCTGATGACTTCGCTGACCATGATCCTGGCCATGATCCCCATGATCGTCTCCACCGGAAGCGGTTCGGAGATGTGGAAACCCATGGCCATCGCCATCTTCTTCGGATTGACCTTTTCAACCCTCGTGACGCTGATCCTGATCCCAACCGTTTACACTATTTTTGGTGTCGGAAAAATCAAAAGATCCCGTAAATCCCGGCTAAAACTGATCAGGGAAAAAACTGTTTAAAAACACTGTATATGAACAGCTATGAAAGCAGTATTTATCGTATATAACCAATCGCTTACCGGACAGGTACTGGAAATCTTTGGAAAGTCGGGCCTCAGGGGATTTACCCAATGGCAGGGAATTTCAGGAACCGGTTCTGTAAAAGGCGTTCCCCATGAAGGAACCCACACATGGCCTGAGCTCAACAATGCCCACCTGGTCATCGTCGAGGATCACCAGGTGAGCCCCTTACTCGCACAACTCGGTACGCTGAATCAATCAGTGGAAGAACAAGGGCTCAGGGCCTTCGTGTGGAACATTGAGGCCACGGTTTGGTGAACCGGAAGGCAGGAAAATTCTCTTATCTTTGTCGCCCGATGAACGATTCGCCGGCAATGACGGCGATTGACGATTGTTCTACACCAAACCTGCTGTAAATGAAAATCATCAACACCGCAATCCTGTTAGGAATCACCCTGATCGTGGTTCCCATCGTCACCTGTTTTTTCGGTACCCCTCCAGACCCCGTCGGATGGAAAGCCCTTCATACCCTGATGATCATTACCGCCATTGCCGTGGGATACACTTTCCTGGTCGGGGAGATCACCTCCAACAACAGCCAGGTTGACAAATTCTGGAGCCTGCTCCCCATCGCTTACGCGTGGATCGTTGCCGGCTATGGCGATTTTCATCCCAGATTGGTATTGATGAGCCTGCTGGTGACCCTGTGGGGCATCCGGCTGACCTGGAATTTTTCCCTGAAAGGAGCCTACCACTGGCGCTTCTGGGAGGGAGAAGAAGATTACCGGTGGAAAGTCCTCCGGCAAAAACCGGAGTTCTCCCCTCGCTGGAAATGGAGCTTGTTCAACCTGGCTTTCATCTCCGGATATCAGAACATCCTCATCTTGCTTTTCACCCTCCCGATGGTGGTCGCACTTCAATACAACACTACACCGCTCAATGCGTTCGATTACATCGCGGCTTTCCTTATGTTGTGTTTCATCGTTCTTGAGACCGTTGCCGATATCCAGCAACGAAAATATCAAAACGGTAAAAAAGCCTTCCTCCAAAACAAGGGAGAAGATCCCATCGGAAATTTCCATAAAGGATTTATTGACAACGGTTTATGGGCTTTCAGCCGCCATCCCAACTACTTCTCCGAACAAGCCATCTGGGTCTGTTTTTACCTGTTCGGAATTGCAGCAGGGGCACCATGGTTCAACTGGAGCATCGCCGGATGCCTGCTGCTGATCGTCCTTTTTCAGGGAAGTTCGGCCTTCAGCGAAGAGATCAGCGCCGGCAAGTATCCCGGCTATAAAGCCTATCAGGAAAGCGTTTCCAGGTTCATACCCCTGCCCCGTCGAAAGACATCATGATAAAACCCCAATGAATAGTGACACCTGTTCCCCGGCTAAATGTTGAAAAGAGGAATCTTTTTCTTGTGTACTGCGGTGATGTGGATCACTGCTACGGCACAGCCTTCGAAACCAATAAGGCTGGGGATTTTGACCGATTGCCAGTATTGTAACTGCGATCCGCTGGGTTCGCGGAACTACCGGTTATCAACAGCCAAACTCGATAGTTCCATCAACACCTTCAATGCACAACCTCCGGATGCTGTCTTCAGCCTGGGCGATATGATCGATCATCGGTACGAGAGTTACGACACCATCCTTCCCCGCTTCCGAAACCTGAAAGCACCTTTTTACCCGGTTCCCGGAAACCACGATTTCATGATCGAAAAGGAGTATAAACAAACAGTGATAGCCCTTCTCGGACTTCAAAACGACTATTATGCCGTAGAACGGGGCGATTGGCTGTTTTTAGTACTGAACGGGAACGACCTGAGTTATTTTGCTCCTCAATCAAAAGCACAAAAGAAAGAGCGAAACGCGATGATCACCGACCTCTTCTCCACCCTTCGTTTTACGGCGATGCCCTGGAACGGAG
>Ga0209099_1001345_pt1 | contig 25027 bp, 16 predicted proteins | sample AD_JPNHW2_MetaG_FD_184430 | JGI IMG/M metagenome (GOLD analysis project Ga0209099, IMG submission 184430) | Active sludge microbial communities of municipal wastewater-treating anaerobic digesters from Japan - AD_JPNHW2_MetaG (SPAdes) (version 2) | ecosystem: Engineered > Bioreactor > Anaerobic... | reverse complement strand
TCCCGTGAAGTAGAAAAAAGAGCCGGAATGAAAAGGCCTCAATTGTCAGACTTACGAGAATCGGGTTCTATTGAACAGGATGCGGATTTGGTAATGTTTATTTTCCGTCCTGAATATTATAAAATGGATGATTTTGAAGATGGTGATCCTGCAAAAGGACTTGCTGAAATCATGATTCAGAAAAACAGACACGGACCGACCGACAATATCAGACTTAGATTTCAGAGTCAATACACTAAATTTACTGATATAGACGAAGATTATCATATTGAGAACCCTTCAGATAGTTTGCCTCAGAATGAAAAATTCAACACTATTGATGCAAGTTTCAATAACGAAGAAATTGAGAACATTGATGATTCCGGCATCCAACCCGACAACGATCTGCCATACTAATTTAAGTATTCGGTATAAGTTTGTTTTATTTTGTTAAGTTTTTTTTATTTGACTTACAAACAAGATCCCAAATAACAATACCGGCTGCGATTGAAACATTCAATGAATGTTTGGTCCCATATTGTGGAATTTCAATGGATGCGTCAGCCAGAGGAAGAAGACGTTCATCAACTCCAAAAACCTCATTTCCCAAAATAATAGCTATTTTTTCATTCTCCTTTATTTCAAAATTATCCAATCTTATTGAAAAATCTGTCTGTTCAATAACATAAACAGCATAACCTGAATTTTTAAGTTCACCCACCAGTTCAACAACATCATTAACATATTGCCAAGAAACTGTTTCAGTCGCTCCCAAAGCTGTTTTGGAAATTTCCTTGTGAGGGGGTTGAGCAGTTATCCCACACAAATAGAGTTTTTCAATGGCAAAGGCATCACAAGTTCTGAAAATAGAGCCGACATTGTTCATACTCCTGATACTGTCAAGAATGACCACAATAGGCATTTTTTTCCTTTCTTTAAATTCATCAACTGACAACCGATTAAGTTCAGACATGGACAACTTTTTCATACGAAGTAATTTGTTGACAAAAATACAATTTACCCTTTTGATTTAGTAACTTTATTTCAAAAAATGCGAATAATAATAATTCATTTCAGAAGAATAAAAAGGAATAAATTGTATTTTTGCATTCAATACCAAATAAAATGGAAGAAATCCCTGACAAACCCAAAACTATAAGAAAAACCAGGCCATGGCTTGTTTTTTCAATTGGGATGATTATAGGGTTTATTTTGAGTATCTCCATTTTTTTAGCAGATAAATATTTTTTCGATTCAAGGATGAATCTTGTCAGAACAATTGAAGGGATTGCAAAACCTGATGAAAGTTCAGAAAACAATAATAAAAAGCATCGTAACAATGATGAGGCACTTCCAATTGAAAAAGAGAGAGCAATTTCTCCATCCGACTCCATCCCGAGTGACACAATAACATCTCCCATTGAAGAAGAAATGGATAATTATGAAGAGGTTGAATTTTCATTGGATGAATATAATGATGACAAAATAGTACTCGACAAAATCATATCTACAAAAAAAATCAGGGTAAAATTTCAGAATTTGACTGCTGAGCCCGAATCGCAAAATGAACACCCTGTTCAGTTTTTTGAAATCCAGCAGTGGAGTACGCCAATTCGTAACAGTATTTCATATCAAAGGAACCAGAATATTCTTAAGATAAAAGGGATGGATATTTCTAATATTGAAATCTATAATGTTGAAGGACAATACTACCTTTATAATAACAACCGATACTATTTAATTTCTAACAATAACAACTTCGAAAGATTGAATGACACTGATCTGACAATTCAGAAATAAATTGACCTTCCTTCAATTCTGATATACTTTTTCGGGAAATATTAGCGTTTAGTTTCTCTAAATTAAATTTGAAAAGATATTTATGAAACGATATTTAATCACTCTCTGTAAAAATTTTCTATTTTGGATGCTTTTCTTTGCTCTTGGAAGGGCTATTTTTCTTCTGTTTAATATCAGCTCGCTCAATAACATAAATGTAGGAGAAATTTTATTGACATTTGTGCATGCACTTCGACTTGATTTATCTACAACCTGCTATATAATGGTCATCCCTTTCATAATCATGACCTGTCAACTTATTACTAATAAAAACTGGCTAAACAAATTATTAAAAATATATATGGCTGTATTGGTAATTGCATCCAGTATGGCTATTTTAACGGATATATGTCTGTATCGTGAATGGGATTTCAAATTAAATTACAAAGCTATTTATTATTTACAGAATCCCTCAGAGATAATGAGATCTGCAACAATATGGGAAATAGTATTTGTTATTTTAGGAACAATGGTCTTATTTACCTTTTCTTATTATATTTATGACAGATTTATTTCCGAACCCAGAATAACAAAAAAAAGCAAATTTTACTGGCAATCGGCACTATGTCTTATCATCGGAAGTGGATTAATTTTTGTAGGAATTCGAGGTGGAGTATCACAAGTACCAATCTCACAAAGCGCTTCCTATTTTTCCAAACATCAGCTATTAAATGATGCTGCCGTGAACCCGGAATGGAATTTACTTTGCACTACTATTAAGTTTAGCAGACTTAACAATGTAAATCCTTTTGTCAGAATGGATGAAAAAGAAGCAGAAAAATTGGTAAAAGAACTATATCCCATTACACAGGACAGCTGTATAAAAGTTTTAAAGACAACTCATCCAAATATTGTCATTATTCTTTTGGAGAGTTGGTCTGCTGATTTGATAGAAAGTTTAGGTGGAAAGCCGGGAATTACTCCCTATTTCAAAGAATTAGAAAAAGAGGGACTTTTATTTACCAAAACATATGCTAACGGTCATCGTTCACAGCAGGGAATTTCGGCAGTATTAAACGGGTTTCCCCCAATTCCAATCAATGTCCTCACCGACAATTTTGAAAAGTTCACTAAGCTTAATAGTTTTAATAAAGATTTGAAAAAAAGGAAATACACTTCCTCATTTTATTTTGGGGGAGACCTTGTTTACGGGAATCTAAAAGCTTTCTTAATGTCTAATGAATTTGACAGAATCATTGATGAAAAAGACTTTCCATACAATACTCCTCGTGGGAAACTATCCATTTTCGACAAATACAGTTTTGAAAGACAGCTATCTGATTTAAACAATGAAAAAGAACCTTTTTTTTCAATGCTATTCACGGCTACTACTCATTCCCCTTATGATGAACCAAAAGATGTTGTTGATCAGCTTAATTGGAAAATCCCTGAAGTTCCTTATTTGAACTCTGCTAAGTACACAGATTATTATTTAGGTAAGTATTTTGAACAGGCTAAAAAAGAAGGTTGGTACGAAAACACGTTATTTATCCTTATTGCAGACCATAGTCACAGAACCTATAATCAGTGGGATTATCATTCAGTCGAATACCAGCACATTCCCATGTTATGGCTGGGAGGAGCGCTTAAAAATGAATTCAGAGGGAAACAAATTGACAAGCTATGCTCTCAGATAGATATTCCTTACACTATTCTTCGTCAAATAGATATTAATTCTGATTCTTACAAGTGGAGTAATGATATTCTGAACCCAAATTCAGGACAGTTTGTCCCTGTTGAAACAACTGTAGGACTTAATTGGATAAGACCAAACGGATTTATATTTTACGACGGATTTAAAAATGAATCAAAAGTATCGGGCTTTGAAAATGACTCAGTCAGAAATCAGGAAATATTATACAACAAAGCTTTTTTGCAATATCTATATGAGACTTATCTAAATTATTGATACTATTTTACTGTATTAGTTGCCTTATTTGTTCATATAGCATATCAACTCTTTCATCAGTAGCAAAACAATTACATTTGCTTAACTCTATTGCTTTCCCGAAAACCATAAAAGCGTTTTCAAAATCATCCTTCTTGCAATAATCAACACCTTCGATAACCAGCCTGTTATATTCTATCTCCTTTTGCTTTGATAAAAAAGTAGAATCCTGTTCTTTCGGCAATTCTGATTGCACAACTTCAATTTTATCAACAACAGCAACCTTATTCGATGAAACCGGCTGATAGGGCTTTTCCTTAGCTTGTTGTTGATTATCCACCAAAACATTCTCTTTTTCTGACAAAGGCACATTTTTCTCCGGCACTAGCTCAGAGAGGGAATCAGATTTTGAAAGTTTTTCGCTAATTAATTCGTATTCTGCACTATTGATAATTTCACCTTTATTTTCTAATCTGTATTGTTCAGCATAATCATAAAATTTCCTTGTCATTTCAGGATTATGTCTTTTTTCTGCAGCTTTGGCAATTGCAATGTATGACTCATAAACACCTGTTTTGGAACGTAATATTCCATGATAGTAGTCGTCATTACAATAATTGGAAGGCATATTAACACAAAACAATTCCAATATTTTAAATAAATCCAATGCTTCTGATGCCTTATCTATTTTTACCAAAGAATCCCCTTTCCGATAGAGTTTGTCATAAAATTCAGAAGTAAACGAAATAAGTTCTTCTTCGTGCACTCTATTCAAATGATTATCTTGATATAAAATCTGAATCAAATCAATACATTCGGAATAGTGTTCATCATTAAACAAAAGCTTACTTTTCAATAACAGAGCATTTGGGTTAGTTTTATTATACTGCAATGCACGATTCAAAAAATAATAAGCATTGTTTATATTACCAAAAGAAAGCTCTACCAAAGCCTTTTCATAAAAGAGAGAATCAACAATATTTTTAAGATAATCCAGATTTAAATAGATTTGTTTTGCATTAAAAGCAATATTATCAAATCTGGAAACAGTCTGATAGTAATTAAGACTATTACATTGTGGAATTAAAGGGATAACCTGTTCAGAAAAAAGATCGAGTTCTTTCTTAATATCCTGCATAAAAAAATAATGAAGAGGTATCAAGTCGGGGTCAGTAGTATTAATTTTAGAAATTCTTGTCTCGTAAGAGAGCAACATTGAATCTATTTGATAGCAATCAATCTTATTTTGAGCAAAAAGGATAAAATCGCCCGACAATAATAATAAAAGCAGCAATAATTTTTTCAAAACAAGTTTAATTGAATATAATGGCAGTTTTTAGCGGATTAATTTTTCAGAAGAACCGATTCAACAGCTTTAACGAGCTCTTCTTTGGGGGTTGCTCCTACCATAATAGTGGGCATAGCATTAGGCTTGAAAAAAATAATGGTAGGAATACTTTCAATTTTAAAAGCTTCGGCAATGGAAGCAGCCTTGTCAACATTAACTTTATAGACAATAATCTTCCCCTTATACTGTGCCGCTAGCTCTTTAAAAATCGGATTCATCGACACACATGGCCTGCACCAGTCTGCGTAGAAATCCACAATACAAGGAGTAGTTCCTTTGTACTGAAACCCTTTGGGATTATCAATTTCAGTAATCATTGCAACAAATTGCTCTTCAGTAAGATGCTGCACTTCTCCTGATAAGTTTTCCTCAGTCTTTAAAGTAACCACTTGACTTGTTGAAGTATTTTTCTGAGCCATTTCAACAGCAGTTTTAGCTTCAGCCTGATCGGATTCAGCCTTTTTATTGGTATTATGGCAAGAAACAAAAAGAAAAATTGAAACAACAACAGTTAAAAAAATCCTGATAATTTTCATAAGAATAATATTTGGGGTGCAAAAATACTAAAAGAATTCTGAACTCAACTATTTGGATTGCTCAATTTCTTAACGGTATCCTTAAACAATCTGCCTCTGACTTCAAAATTCTTAAACTGATCATAGCTTGCTGCAGCAGGTGAAAGGAGGCAAATTTTGTTTTTAGCAGTATATCGATATGCAAAATCAACAATTTCGGTAAAATCATTTTCAAAAAGGAAATTATTGGGCATAGAAAAATCAGCTTTTTTCCATTCATTAAACATACGTTTCCCTGCCTGTCCGATAAAAACGATATTAGAAATAGGATTATCCCTTAAAAAGTCGAGCAATACTCTATAATCAATTCCCCTGTCAAATCCTCCCAAAATAAGGGTATCCACTTTCTTCAGAGCTTTAACTGCAGCAATTGTTGCCTCGGGAATAGTTGATATGCTATCATTGTAAAAGAGTATATCATTAAATTTACCCACAAATTCAATTCTATGTTCCAACCCTTTAAATGTTTTCAACTGCTCATAAATAGCATTATCTGAGAGAGCATATCTTTTACAAGCCAAAATGGCAGCCATAATATTATTATAATTATGAACTCCGGGCAAATTGTTCAATTCTCCCAATTCAAACTCAGATACAATTTCACCCTCTTTTGTCAAAAAAATAGTACTATTTACTCTATAAGCTCCGTTAGCAACCACAGCATTCGTATTGAAAGGCAGAAAAGACCTTTGATACTGATAGGAAGCAAGTAATTTTGGAATATATGAATCATCCTGATTATAAATCAAAGTGTCATTCTCATGTTGGAAACAGGTAATATTTAACTTTGCCAACTGGTAGTTATTGAAAGAAATAAAATGATCGAGATGTTCCTGATAGAGATTCAATAAAATAGCTATATGAGGCGATGTGTGAATAAATTCAAGCTGATGTGCGGACAGCTCAGCAACAACAATTGATTTTTTTTCAATCTTATCAACAATGTCAAAAAAAGGAATTCCGATATTTCCTGCCAAAAAAACATCCAAATCATTATTTTTCAGAATATGAAAAATAAGAGAAGCCGTAGTGCTTTTACCTTTAGTACCTGTTACCCCAATAATTTGATTGGAAAATGCCCTCATAAAGAGATCTGTTTGAGAAGTTAATTTCTCGGGAGAGACAAAATAGTTCAGATGAGAAAAGCAAACTCCGGGGCTTTTTAAAATAAGGTCATAATCATTCAGATTATCGTCATATGATTCCCCTGCAATGATATTTAGATTCAAATCATCCTTTACATCATCAACATTAATAATAGGGCTTTTATCGGCGATCGTAAGGGGCATTGTCGGAAAATGCTTTCGAATAAATGAATAAGAAGAGACTCCTTCGCGTCCATAACCCAAAATTATAATTTTTTTCCCTTTTAATTCATCTAAAATCACTTTTTTCATAGCATAAAAAAACGGGTATTAATATTATTGCAAAAATAACTTTTATTAATTAGAAATATTCAATTCCAACAAACATTCTTGTATTATTTTCTATTCTAAAAAGAATATCATGCAGCAACTTCGTCACAAATAAGAAAAGTTATTACATTTAATATACTACATAAGCAATATTTAAAAAAGTTAAAAGAAAATGGGATAATTCTGATGAATAATTTTTATCTTTGCACTTCAAAAAAAATATAGTTATGATTTATTTAGACAATTCTGCTACCTCTTTTCCAAAACCCGATGTGGTTTACGATTTTATGAAAGATTTTTATTGCAAACACGGTGTAAGTCCGGGACGTTCAGGGTTTGATGCCGCCATCGAGACCGGTGAACTTGTTACCGATACCCGCAAAATGCTCACAAAACTATTTAACGGTGGGAGTGATTACAATCGATTGACTTTCAGTTATAATGCAACTGACTCACTAAATCTCATTATCCAGGGAATAGTTGAAAAAGGGATGCATGTAATTACGACTTGTCTTGAACATAACTCCGTATTAAGACCATTATACTCTTTAGAGCAAAAAGGACTTTGTGAAGTTACTTACATTCCATTTGATAAAGCAGGATATGTTGATCCTAATGACATCAAAAAAGCCATCAAATCCAACACAAAATTAGTAGTTTGCACTCACTGTTCGAATGTAATCGGCACTATACAGCCGATCGAACAAATTGGCAAAATATGTAAGGAAAACGGGCTTATCTTCGTTGTTGACGGTAGTCAGGGTGCCGGAGCAGCTAATGTAGATATGCAAAAAGAGAATATAGATGTATATATTTTCACTGGACACAAATGTCTGATGGGACCAACCGGTATTGGGGGTTCTTATGTCCGCGAAGGAATTACCATTAATCATACCCGTTATGGAGGTACAGGAGTTCGTTCTGCAGTCCTTGGTCATCTTGATGAATATCCCTATCGTCTGGAATACGGGACAATGAATATTTTGGGAGTAGCCGGACTTTATGCCGGAACTAAATGGGTAAGTGAACAAGGAATCACGAATCTGCATAATCAGGAGATGGCTTTATGGTCAAAATTAAGGGACAGTTTGGTTAATATAAAAGGAGTTACTCTCTATTGTGCTGAATCTGCCGAAAATCACAACCCGGTGCTTTCTTTAAACATTAATGGGTTTGAAGCCGGAGATGTAGGAACCATATTGGATGTGGATTACGATATAGCTTGCCGTACCGGTTTGCAATGCGCCCCTAAAGTTCATCAGGGAATAGGTACTTTTGATATGCATGGAACTGTAAGATTGAGCATTGGAGCATTTAATACCGAAGCAGATGTTGAGAGTGCTATCAATGCTATCAAGGAGATAGCTGCAATCAAGAATTAGCAAAGCCGGGGGCACTTTCAGCTTATTAATTATACACTCACAGGCCTAATCAAAGTCAATTTCTTGTTTAGGCCTTTCTTTTTCATTACATCCTGAAGGATCACCCACATAAGCGGCAGGAATGGTAAAATCATATCCGGGATATTTTTCAGGATTTTTTATAATTTTATTATACGGAAGTTCAGGATCATTGTAACATTTTTGCATAAAAAGTGCAAAAACGGGAAGTGCGGTTCTGGCACCTTGTCCCAGGGCTATAGAACGGAAGTGAGCGGCTCTGTCTTCACACCCCACCCAAACTCCACACGTAAGTGAAGGCGTATAACCAACAAACCAACCATCTGATTGGTTGTCAGTAGTACCGGTTTTACCTGCAAGCGGGAAGCTAAGGCCATACTGACCTCGCAATCTTCTGCCGGTTCCGTAATCAACGACACCTTGCATAAGACGGACTGTTTTGAAAGCCGTAATCTGGTCAATAGCTTCATTGGTTTTGGGAATAAAAGTATAAATCACATTTCCTTCCTTATCGCAAATTTTAGTAATAAAAGTAGGTTCAACATAAACCCCTTGATTAGGGAAACAGTTGATAGCTCCGACCTGTTCATAAAGTGATAACTCGCACGCACCGAGGCAAATAGAAGGAACTGCCGGAATATCCGAAGTCATTCCCATATTTCTCACCAATTGAATAATTGCTTCAGGGCCGAACTGCTTCATTAAATAGGCAGACACATAGTTAAGAGAATTGGCAAGGGCTTCTCGCAATGGTAACATTTGACCCTGTTTATAGTCACTTGAATTGTGAGGAGTCCAGGTATTGCCTTCAGGAAGGTGGAAAGTAACCGGAACATTTGGCACCATTGTACATGGATTGTAATCTCCGTTTTGCATAGCGACAGTATAGACATAGGGTTTAAAAGTAGAGCCCACCTGACGTTTTGACAACTTCACATGATCAAATTGGAAGTAGGTATAATTGACCCCACCAACATAAGCCTTAACATGGCCGGTATTGGGGTCAACAGCCATCAATCCGCAGTGCAAGAATGACTTCATATATCGTATTGAATCCATTGGAGTCATCACTGTATCAATCATTCCCCTATCCCAGGTAAGCACTTTCATTTTAGTTTTTTTGGAGAAGGAAGCCTTAATTTGAGCTTCTGTATAACCGGCATCTTTCATGAGATTATAACGTTCCGAGCGTTTCATTGCAGAAGTAAGAATTTTTTGAGTTTCTTCATCGCTCAATTTATAGAAGGGGGCATTTTCATGTCCGCGCCAATGATCAAAGAACATAGGCTGAAGATAGTTGCAAATATGTTCCGTAACAGCCTCTTCAGCATGTTTTTGCATACGTGAATCAATAGTAGTATAGATTTTCAATCCATCTTTATAAATATCATAATGACTTCCATCTTCTTTGGGATTTTCCTGACACCATTTAGTCATAAAAAGGCGGATATATTCTCTAAAATAGGTTGCGATACCTTGGGTATGACTTTGAAGCGAGAATTTGGAAATATCAATTGGGATAGTTTTAATAGAATCATATTGAGATTCTGCGAGAAAATTGTACTTTTCCATTTGTTGAAGAACAGTATTTCTTCTTTCGAACGAAGTTTTTGGATTTTTCCTGGGGCTATATTTAGTCGGAGCTTTCAACATTCCAACCATCAGGGCAGATTCCTCTACTTTTAAATCAATGGGAGGTTTATCAAAATAAGTACGGGAAGCAGACTTAATTCCAAGGGAGTTATTACCAAAATCAACGGTATTGAGATACATCGCAATAATTTCATTTTTAGCATATTCTCTTTCCAATTTAGCTGCCACCACCCATTCTTTCAGTTTAGTAAAAATAAGTTTAATTTTATTGGCATGAGGTTCACGGGGAAAAAGATTTTTGGCCAATTGTTGGGTGATTGTACTGCCTCCACCTTTGCGATTAAATGTCAGGATTCCGAAAGTCACCCTCACCAGAGCTCTTGCATCCACTCCGGAATGTTGATAAAAACGCACATCTTCGGTTGCAAGAAGGGCATCAGTTAAAGATTTAGGTAATTCATGATACTGACACATAGAGCGGTTTTCATAGTAATATTTCCCCAACAGCTCACCGTCAACCGAATAGACCTCGGTGGCCAGATTTGTTTCCGGATTTTCAAGGTCGGCAAAAGAGGGCATAAAACCAAGTAAACCATAAGAAATACCTGCAAAAATCAAACACAATAAAACGACACCGGAAACATAAATCGTCCAAAATGGCTTTACCCATTTAGGATAATTTGAATTTTGTGGAGTTTTTTTTCTGGGAGTTGAAGTAGTATTATACATTTTAAATTATTTTATATTAAATAACCATGTCATCTTTGATCATCAAACCGAATGCAAAGATAATAGAAAAAGAATCAATTTGGAAGGAAAAAAAACTAACTATGACAAGTTGATAAATCGACAATAGAGAAAAGATGCTTATCTATTGCTAAATAAAAGAAAGAAACTAAAACAGTAAAATGAATGATAGTATAAGAGAGAAAAAAAATCGTATAAAAGGAGATTGCAATAAAAATTTTACTATTTTTGCAGCCCTAAAAAGCCCAGGTGGTGGAATTGGTAGACACGCTACTTTGAGGGGGTAGTGGGAGGACTCCCGTGCAAGTTCGACTCTTGTCCTGGGCACAAAACAAATAAATCCGTTTAATCGATTAGATTAACGGATTTATTGTTTTTAAGAAGCATAAATTCTTTCTCCGATTACAACATTAATTATTGGCAAATTTCTTATAAGCCAGGAGTTTAAATAAATCCCGAGATTTTCAAAATAAAAAAATCGAATTATTAAAACAGCACTTTTTAATACATGGATGATGAATCAAAAAAGAGTAATTGTACCATGAAATTCACATCCATTTTTCAAGTCTAAAACATAGTAAAAAATGCCGGTTTCCAATTTCCCGTTTACCATTCCATCCCATCGAAAAGTAGGATCTTTTGAGTTATAAACAACTCTTCCCCAACGATTATAAATATTAATTTCAAGTTTTTGATAAGGCATTGGCTCAATAAATTCAAAATAATCATTGATATCATTATGATCTGACGGAGTAATAACATTGGGCAATTTTAAGAAATCAGGGCAACAAAAATCAATAATAACGGTATCATAAGCAGAACAAAAAAAATCATATTCATCTGAAGCAATGATACTTATTGACCCAAAATCATGTACTTCAATTTCGGGGGTAATTTCTCCGTTACTCCAAAGAAAATAAAAAGCATTTGTATTGAGAGAGAGTGATGCACTGAAATCATCGCAGAAATTTTCCGTATTATTTATAATTTCTAATTGAGGAGGATTAACAAAATTAACGTTAATTTCGTCAGTAGCAGTACACCCAATTTCATTTGCAACTGTCACCGAATAAGTTCCCGAAGAAGAAACTTCAATTTTCCGTGTAGAATCACCATTATTCCACAAATAAGCATCATAACCCGTTCCGGGGTCCAGAAAAACTGAAGCAGTATCCATTTTACAGAATTTAAGATCGTCACCCAAATCAACTTCAACCGGCGGATAGAAAGTAATATCAAGAACTAAAATGCTGTCACATCCCTCAGAAGTTTGAACAGTGTCAATATAAATGCCAGATTCAACAATGATATGTCTATTAAACACATAACTGGTATTGGCACACTGTTTAACTGTCTGGTAAGTAGTAACGGCATCTTGAATAAAAACGGTCACAGAATCAGAATCGGGGACAATCGGGGCAAAATAGATATCATCAAGTCCAAAGTCATTTCCGCTTGTAGCAATATTTTGATTTACAATTGTAATAGTAGCATTCGTTGATGCCCCACTATTCCAGATTGTATAGAATTGCTGCCACCCGTTAGAAGCCGGGTAAGGGGCATTAAAAACACCTCCTACCAAATTTCCATTAATGCTAAACTGAAGTTGTGCCAATTCGGATTGATTGGAAGCCACTAATGTCAGCACCCAGGTATAGAAAATATAGTCAGTATTTGGTTGCACCGGCAATGTTTGTTCCCACACTGTTGTGTTAGGCGTTCCTGAGCCATTAACCGCCATATAATGTCCGGAAATTGTACCAAAAGTATGGTCATAAGTCTGAGGAAAATTCGGATGTACCTGATAAGCATGATTAACCACTGAATAAGTTCCTTCCGGCCACAATCCGCTCGAACCTGTTGCATAAATATAGGATGATGTAAATCCGCTGTTTCCGAGTTCAAAATCTCCGTTTACCACAATATTGGAATCCGCCCAATAGCCATATAGATAATAAGTTGTAGTAACAGAAGGCCAAACCCAAGGATTCAGCGTTGTTGAACCGTAAATTGATGAATCCGGGCTCCATCTGTAATAAAAATAATGACTACTATCTCCAATTCCCTGAAGCCTAACGATTTCTCCCGGACAGATTGTCATATCAGGGCCTGCATCAAGTATTTGGGCAGAGACATTGCCCATTAAAAAAAAGAAACAAACAAGAAAAAAAATCTGTTTTTTCATTTTTGTTTTATAAATTGAATAGAGCAAAGATAATAAAATCTTTGCTCTATCTTATTATTTTATTCCTTAATAAACTGCTTTGTTGCCGTTTTCTCCTTCCCTTTAAGACGAATGAAATAGAATCCTGAAGAAAAAGAAGAGATGTTTATCTGCATGAATGAATCAGTGACTTTATTGCTATATAGCACCTGTCCTATGATATTGGTTATTTCGATACTTTCAAAATATTCTGACAATTTAATATTCAAAAGGTCATTGGCCGGGTTCGGGAAAATAACAATACTATTTTGCAAATTGTTTTCTACAATACCCAAAGTGAAAGAAACGTGTATTGTATGATCTGACTGTACATCAAAAAACGAACAACTTGAAATTGATCCCTGACTAATATTATCTACTAATACATCTGACACAGAATAGTCTTGATCAGGGGTAATAATAAAAGTCTGATTTCCACCTTGAACAACCTGAACTTGTCCAGAAGGAGAAATAGACCCGTTTGTTCCGGAGGTTGCCGTTATAATAAAGGTATTTTGTCCAGTTTGAGTTGTAGTAAAATTCGTTATTACATAATCACTTTCATTATCAGTTCCGCAAACTGCTTTCAATCTGACATTGTATTGGGTTAATTGTGTTAATCCGGTAAAATGATAGGATGGAGAATTACAACTCACAGAATTATAATCAGTTTCCATTAAAGTTTTATATTCAACAATCCAAGTTGTATCATTACCTCCGGGTGTCCAATAAATATCTGCAGTTACATCTGCAATATTTGACACTGTTAAATTATTAGGGACAGAACAAGTATCCTGTTGAGGTGGATAATCTATCAATAAATTATCCACACAATAGGAACAATACTCATTAATACCGGGAGGAACTCCAATAACAACATACTTCCCGGAGCCATTATATGATGACAATAGAATTACATAATCAGTCCAAGTAGAAGTCATATTTTCAACAGTATCCAAAATAATAATTGAAGTAATATCAGTGGTATCAGACATAATACCTACTATCAAAGGTTTTGTGCTTCCGTAAGATTTCATTCCTTTAAACGAAAGTTGAATATTACTAAAATCAGGAACATTTAGCTGATTAGTTCTGATAAAACCATAATATGAAGTAGACCCTGAAATTGTACCAATTTTCAAAGATCTGGGGCTACTAAAATAATAGTTAGAAAAAACGTATGCGAACCCAGTACTGGCACTTCCACTATTTGGAGATTCTAATTTTTCCCAACAAATAGGTGATTGCCAATCAGTATAAGAATCAAAATTTTCACTGTATGGGAGACTTGAAGGTAAACAGAAAGTTGTAAAAGTAACAGGGCCAAACCAATAACTAAAGTCGCCACTACCACAATTAGAGCGAATATAAACATCATACTCTGTAGCATCTGTTAAACTACCTATTGTTAATGTAGTATCAGTTGAAGAAACGATAGTACCATTTCCATGAATAAACCCTTTGGCACCATATTCAATATCCCAACTGGTTTCACTATTCCCGACTGTCCATCCAAGGTCAACAGAAGAAGTGGAGATATTCCCTACTGTTAAATAAGAGGGTGTGGCACATGAAGTTGCAATCAACGTAATATTATCAATTGCTCCCGGAGGATTTGTTCCACCAAAAACATCGTTTTTCCAAACAAAATAAAGCCTCTTAATAGTTCCGGCATAGTTTGCACTTAAAGTTAAACTATCAGAAATCCAATTTGAAGAAAGAAACAAAAAATTTCTTAAAACAACGGAATTTGCCGGAGCATTTATAGTATTTGTATTAGCTGTAACAACAGCAGGATCTCCGATATAAAGTCTAATATAGTCATGGGGATTATTGATTGAACCTTCTCCATATGCTCTCCAGTCAAAACTTAATTGATAATCTCCTGCTGTTGGAGTAAAAAATATATCCCGATAAGTCCATACCGTAGAAGAAGGACCCGTATTATATGTATTTGACAAACCTCCGTCATCAGAAACATATAAAGAATTGACGCCGGGAAAGGAATTATTAACTGCAGTTCCAATTATCCATTTGTTTAAACAGGTTCCGTTAATAATTGACCAGTTGGAATTTTCCAATGTATCTTCAAAATCAATAGTAAAAGGAACATTTATTGGGATTTGATTTGTTAAAAACGATGTTCCTAATGACCAAGAACTTGTTTCTGAACCTCCGCAATTGGATTGAACATATACGTCATAAGTTGTTGAAGGATTCAATCCAGGAAGTGTACATGGATTAGAAATTCCGGAAAGAATTGTTCCCGTGCCCTGAATAAAACCGCTTGGTCCGTATTCTACATTCCATACTGTTGCAGTTCCTCTTTCTCTCCACGATACATTCACACTATTTGTAGTAATATTTGAGCAAACCAGACTATCCGGTTTTAAACAAGACGGAATATAATCTACCGTAACATCATCCAACCAATAATTATAATAATTATTACTAACATGTTTAAAAGCAATATAATATCCATTTCCGTAATAATGGGTTGAGTCTAGTGAAATTTCATAAAAACTCCAATCTGTAGATGTAGGATTAATTGTCGCAATAGTATCAAAAGTAGTAATATCTGTATCATTACTCATCACTCCTACCTGAATAATCCCGGAATAAGAAGTACTTTCCATTTTCAGCCAAAAAGAAACCATAAGTGAATCTACGCCTCTGTTAAATTGAGGAGTAAGAGCATAAGTTGATAAATGGGTATAAAACATTAGACTTGCCGGGGCACTCTGATAATAAGAAGTACTTATTGACGGATAATTACTATACATAACCGGACGAGACCAGCAATCAGGAAATGTTCCGGAAGTAGTTCCATAAGTATCAAAATTTTCAGTATAAGGCAAAACAGAAACAGCATCACAATGCGTTCTAAAAGAGGTTGCATTAGACCAAAGACTGTTATCACTTCCACAATTAGATTGAACATAAACATCATACAATGTATTGGCATTTAATCCGGATAAAGTAGCGTATGTATTTGAAGAAGTGTCAAAAATTCCATTACCTAAAGTAAATCCACTTGGCCCATATTCTATATTCCAATTAGTAGCATTCCCTCTCTCATTCCAATATAAATCAGCAGATATGGCAGTTATATTATCAGTATATAAGTTATTTGGTTTTATACATAAATGAATATAATCTACGATAATATTATCTATTAGATGAGTATTATTATTTGAATTACTCCACATAAAGGCGATATAATGGCCTGTTCCGTGATAATTATTTAATGGCACTTCAAATTCTTCCCAATGAAATGCAGCCGAGCAAACTATTGTATCTATCGGGACAAATGAAGAAACGCTATCAGGATCAGACAACACTCCCACAATAAAATCACCATTATTTAAAGCTTGGCACATAGTCCAAAACGTAAGTTGTAATTGAAAAATCGGAAAACTTGAGTTAATCTCCGGCATGATGGCAAGATTATAACCACTTGATGTAGAATTAAAATCCAATGCATTCGGAGTACTTATATTTTCACCAACACGAGATACAAGATAAGGTTCTCGACCCGAAACAGTTGACATTCTTGACCAGCAAATCGGAAAAACATCGGATATGTCATAAGAATCGAAATTCTCTCTATAAGGAATGGATACTGCATCACAAGCTGTAATAAAAGACAACGATGCCCATTCACTAACTTCCGAACTGCTACAAATTGATCTTACTCTTACATCATATGCAGTACCGGGGTTTAACCCTGTAAGATTGAATAAAGTATTACCAACAGTCCCGAGAGAAATCCAGGTAGTATCTGTCGAAATTTTATACTCAAGTTCATATTGTGAAGAAGTTCCTCCCTCAAACCAACTCAAATTCACACTGTTTGAGTTAATATTACCAGCGGTAAAAATATTAGGAGTAGCACAAGATGAATGAGCGCAATGCAAAAATTGAATATTATTTCTATTTGCCACTACTCCTGAAAAGTCAGCAGATGGAGAAGACGGATTAATATTAGTATAATCCTCATAAAAATAAATACTGCTGTTACCTGTAACAGAGTGAGTATAAAATTTTGAACCAGTATTATGAAAGCTACCAGTATTATCGTCAACTAAAACAACTAAATTATCAATACCGTTATATTGGAAAACAGTATCCAATGTTATTTTAAACCAATAATTTGGTCCTTCATTATTAAAAGTAACATTTCCGCTGAATACTTTTGTTAGTATTGTATCGGGAATCCAACTTGATGTAGTTGTATAAACTGAATTTGTTGTATGCCCCAAATAAATATCAATATTTCTGGTTGCCGGGTTGGAATAAAAATATTGAAAAGCAAGAGTATTAATTTCTTGGGGGTTTAAATTTAATTCTGAAGCCCGAAAAATCTGTTCTGTACATGAATATTTATAACAAGTCTGTGTCGGAATATATTCTCCATTAGTGGAATTAGTTCCGATTCCAATTGTATCTCCCTCATAAGTACTACATAAAGTAGTAAACTCAACAGTAAGCCATTCACTTTCAGAGGATAAACAGGATGCTTTAACTCTGGCTTCATATCTAGTCGTTTCCGATAAGCCGCTTAAAATACAAGAATTAGAAGTTGTAAAATCAGAAGCCCAACTTCCGGAACCCATAATAGAATATTCAACCACATAACCATTAGGATTGGTTACGCTATTAGTCCAGGATAGCATTGCTGATGTGCTGGCAATATTGCTAACGGAAAGATTTCTAACCGGTGCACAATCCGGAATATAATCAACAACGATATCATCAAGAAATAGAGAATAATAATTTGCACCACTCCATTTAAAAGCAATATAATGTCCATTCCCCGAATAACCTAATAAATAGGTTAAATTTTCCATCCAGTTGGTAGAAGCAAAATTAACCGTTTCAACAACTTCAAATGTCGAATCATTTGTAGGTTCGGTCATCACTCCAACTTGAAAAGTACCTGATGTAGTTTCAGATTTTACCATATAACTTACCTGAAAAGAATTTATCGGTATTACAGAATCAATCAGCGGTAAAATTGCCATTGTATAAGTATTGGAAGAGGTTCTAAAAAATAATGAGTACGGGGAGCTGTAATACTGAGTTGAAATGGGATAGGGATAAGTTGAAGAATAGGTACTTAATCTTGACCAGCAATCAGGATATGAAGAGGATGCATTAAAATTCTGACTGTAAGGGAATGAAGAAATTCCACAATCATCATAATAAATAACAGTTATAGAATGATGGGCATTTAATGAGAAAAAGTCCAATGAATGAATCGGTCCTTGAGAAACCCCATCCAATTCAACATCATAGATATGATATCTGGCTGTTTCATAAAAATGATAAGTAGTATCAATTAAAGCCTGAAAATTTACAACTCCACCGGAGACCCATGGTGTTACCAACCCAAGAGTTCCTCCGTTCAACACCGTATTTGCACTATCATTTAATACAGTCCTCGTAGTAATTGTATACTTATTGCTTAAATAAACATTTACATTACCAACTGTTCCGTGAGGATCATAAGTAAAATTCACTACGGCTCCGTCATTCGGATTTTCTCCTCTATAAATGGAATCATTAACCACAATCATCAATATATGCCATCCCAAATCAGGTGTTATGGCGTAAGAAATGGGTTGTGTATTCAAGCATGGAAAAGAAGAAGTACTTGGCGAGATTGTACCATGAATATTTCCATCAAATGATGGCATAATAGAAGCATTTATCACAGCCTGTGGGGTCACAAATACTGTCACTGTATCCACTAAAGAAGGACTTATGCTATTGGTGCCCGTCACATAATAATTGGTTGTTGTTGTAGGTGAAACCGTGATAGAAGTTGTTGTTGCTCCTGTACTCCATTGATAGGACTCATATCCGGATGCTGTTAAAGTAGTACTTTCTCCCACACAAATATTAGTAATTCCAGTTATTGGAACTCCACAATGCATCCAAGCAAGAATTGGATATCCGTTATTAAGAGCACAATCTTCTTTATAAATTGTATCTCCCAATGTTGTAACAAAGGAATACAATAACATATCCGACAAACTCATTACGGTACCACTACGTGAAGCTAATGAACCTTCCATAATATTGGAATAGCAATTAGTAAACGAATTACCACCCCATGCAGTCATTCCTCCATAACTAGTTGGTTGTCCTGTTCCTGGCGTAATAGTACCGGCAAAATAACAATTCGTTGCGCGGATTGCGTCTCCTTTTCCAGCCATACCACCTGAATAATTTCCGGAAACAGTTCCGGTCATTCCACAATTTTGTACGTAAACAGTACAAGAATTAAGATTATTTGTCCCACCTATAAGGCAGCCAATGTAATTCGTAGTTGGCCCTCCCGTAACAGAGGCATTAATAATCATACAGTTTTTTATGTAACTAACTCCATAATCCACATATCCTGTAATGACTCCTTCCATCCCCATTGCAATAAGGGTTGGATTTATAAAAGCAAGATTCTTAACTGTGACATTACCCTTGATTGCACCAAAAAAACCGGCTTGAAAATACCCCGTTTTATTACAATATAGGTTATGTATAACATGATAATTTCCGTCAAAGATTCCTTGAAAAGAATTGGGAATAATCCCAAATTCAGAAGTAGCTGTCGGATCTCCACCGATTGGAACCCAATTGTTGAAATTATACACATTGGAATTAAGCCAAATGTCGTTTTCTAGAGTTACAGTCACCCCAGCAAAGGTTATTCCGGAATTCACCAAGGTTGCAAGACCTGCCAATTGCTCAGCAGTAGAAATAGTTAAAACAGTTTGGGTTGAGTCATACCAAGAGACATCACTTGTACCGTTCCATATAGTTTGAGCACGACTTTGCACATAGAAAAATAAAAAACAAATGACAAATAACAGATTTAATAGCTGAAAATTTGTAACTAATTTTTTCATATTGTAATATTTTGTCTTCTTAAAATCCTCCCAGAAAAATATCCGAGTTATAGTGACAAAAAAGACTAAAGACATTACTTCTATTTCATATATGAAGCTCATTAATTCTTTAATAATCACTCAAAAACTATGTTGACAAATGTATAAAAAAAATTTTTATACACATTTAAAATTCAACTTTTTTAAAAAAAATGATTCAGAATTGATATTTTAGTACGCTTTTTCTGAATAAAAACCAAATATCAGCTTGGATCCTCAAAAAATTAAGAATAAAAATTTTGAGAAAAGATTCCGGATCATAATTTATTATAACGCCTCCATATCTTACGAAGTCCGATATATGTGATTTGTTTAAAAAAAGCAAAAAGATCAGGGTTCAATTTTTCTTTTATCAAGGGCGCTGTGATATCTTGCAGCATTCCGGGCATGTTCAGCAGGCGTTACAGCAAAATTATGGTAGCCGGAAAAATCTTCCTTCGCACACATATACAAATAGTTGTGCTGCTTAAAATTCAGGACGGAATCAACAGTAGATTTCTCAGGAATACGAATCGGGCCGGGAGGCAACCCTTTGTGTTGATAGGTATTATAGGGAGAATTAACTGAAATGTGTTTTAGTAGAATACGCTTTAATGTAAAATCTCCAACAGCAAATTTTACAGTAGGGTCAGCTTCAAGCTTCATATCTTTTCTTAAACGGTTGATATATAATCCGGCAATAATACTTTTTTCTTCCGGATGATGATTTTCTTCTTCCACAATAGAAGCGAGAGTCACAACCTGAAGAGGAGAAAGGCCAATAGAGTCAGCAATTTGAGTACGTTTTCCATTCCAGAATCTTTCATAATAACTGTACATCTTATCAAAGAAATCTTCTGCAGTAATATCAAAATAGAATTCATAGCTATCAGGAATAAAAATTGCTAGGGCATTTTCAGGGGTCAGATTATAGTTTGCCAAAAATTGCGAATCATTCAAAACTGAAACTAATTCCTCCCTTGAAAACAGGAAACGGTCTCCTACCCTTTCAACAAATTTTTCTTTGGTTCGGACATTATTAAAAGTGAATTTTACCGGATAATGCTGGCCCTTTCTCAAAGTAAGAATCATATTAAAATTATTCTCAGAAGGATAAAAAACATATTTTCCGGGAAGGATATCTTTATATAGCATCAATTTGGAGGCAATAGTAAAAGTAAATTCACTTTTAAGGATTTTATTTTCTTCAAGAGAATTAAGTAGTTGACTATAAGTAGTATGTTGAGAGATGTATAGTGACTGAGTTGTTTTATTTTGAACATTGGGAAAGAAAAAGATGACAGCAAGAAATAGCAAAAAAGAAAACATGAGAAGAGAAACTGCGATAAAGACTTTTTTCATTGCCGAAAAAATTAATTACTTTCTGAGATTATTAAAACATTGTAAGAAAAATGCATCCTTAAAACCATCCTTCGTTTTTATCCACTCATTACATCTTCCTGAAACAGAAAATCCGTTATTAACAAAGAGTTTAAGGCTTATTTCATTATCCTCCAAAATATTGCAATAAAGTTGATGCATCAACAAGACATTAAAGGCATAATTTTTAACCAGGCATATTGATTCTGAAGCATAGCCATGATTTCTTGATTTTTTATCAATAAGTATTCCTACTCCTGCACGTTGATGAAAAGGATCAAAGTCAAAAATATCAATAATTCCGACAGTTTTACCGGAGGTAATCTCTACGATCATCAGTCTGAGTTGTTTAGAAGAATAGATATCCTGCCCGGCATTGTCAATAAAATTTTTAAGCAGATATTTAGAATAAGGAATTTGGGTATTACTAACAATCCAGACTTCCGGATCATTTTCCCATTGATAGAGCAGTTCCAGGTCTGAAGGCTCCATAGCACGAAGAGCGATACTATTACCGATTAGAGGGCTCATCACTTATAATCTTTTGATTACACGTAAATTGTGAGAATATTTTTCCAAATTTTTATTATAGATTCCGTTTGAATCGAGCAAATCAATTCTCACTTTTCCACTGGCATGAATAATTTTATTCATTCCACAAACGATACCGGTATGATTAATTTTTCCTTCGTCATTATGAAAGAAAGCAACATCGCCAATTTTTGATTCTTCCACAAAATACACATTATCACCAAATAAAACCTGATCTGAAGAATTCCGCGGCAATTGAATTCCAACGCTTTTAAAAACCACTTGCACAAACCCTGAACAATCAATACCGGCAGGAGTTCGTCCACCCCATAGATAGGGAGCTTCGAGGTAAGTTGAAGCAAAACTCATCATAGAAATTTGTTTTTCAGAAAGTTCAGGATGAGTTTTAGGTTCAGGAGTAGTCGGCAACTTCACAATAAAGATGCTACTTCCCAATATCAACAAATCATTATTTGGGTATGGAAATGAAGATCCGATAAAAATGGGAAAACTGATATTGGTTTCAAAATCTGTAATAAAAAAAAGCAAATCTTTAACCATATATTTGTCGGCTAGCAGGTAAGCGTCAAGGTCTTTTTCATGGAGAGGGTTATGAAGTTTTGCATCCATCCATGCCTCAAAACCACAGTCAAAAGTTTTAATCAGAAGCCATTTCTCTTTTTTTTCAAGAATTGAATAAGCATCTCCAAACAGAAGTTGAGAACTCATTTCTGCTTTTTCAGATGGCTCACTCCTAAGAGGAATAACCGAGAGATTACAAACCCCAAACATGATTAAAAGGGCAAGTCATTAACATCGTCTTCAGCTGATATGCTAAGAAAATCGTCAGAATCTGAAGGCATTGGAATTGTATCGGGAGAAGATTGAGTTGTTGATTGGTTTACAGATTGCTTTTCGAGTTTCCACGCTTTAACATCCGTATACCATTTTCCGTTATATTCTCTTGATTCAAGGTTAAATGAGAGAACTACATTATCTCCGATATTGATTGAAGAAAGCATATCTATTTTATCACCCCATAAGTTTGCACAAATTTTCTTAGGATATTGTTCATCCGTTTCAATTATAAACTCCTGTTTTTGCCAATTAGAACCCGACTTACTCATTCCAGATTGCAATTCTAATTTTTGGATTAGTCTTCCATTAATTTCTAAAGCCATATTCATTACAGATTATCATATTTTCGACAAAATCTATTATATAAGCCGAAAAAATATTTTTTATTTATTATTTATCTTTCTTTCCAAAAACACTCACCTGAACATATCTTCCCGGATTTTGCTTAATATCCTTAAGAAGCAAATTAAGATTGTTAGTTGCAGCTTCCAGGTTTTTATATAAAGTATCGTTATTCATTAGTTGACCGATATCACCTTTCCCATCATTAACTTTTCTCACCATTATATCAATGTCAGATATTGTTTTATTGGCATTATAAATAACTCCTGCTATATTTGCTTTTGCAAGAGTATCTGAAATCGCATTAAAATTTGAAATCACATTTTTCAATTCAGGAGATGCTGATTTAAGTGTATTGCTGAAGGTTGTCAGGTCTGTGACCAAACGCCCCACTTTAGCTTCATTTTGCGCAATCATTCTATCAAGATTACCCGTAATTTGCTCAATATTTTTGAGTGTTTGTGCCAAGTTTTTAGCCCCATCATCATCTTTCAACACATTTTTAAGAGACAAGCCAATAGTATCAACAGAAGAGAGAATATTATTGATTTTAAATTTCATATCATCGATACCGGCAGATAAAGGTTGTATAACATCACAAGCCAAAGTATCTCCATTTTTTGCAAATCGGCTGGAAGTTCCCATCATCAGGTTCATGATATTTCCTCCGAGAAGATCTTTAGGAGCAACCACAAATTTTGAATCTTCCGGGATATCAATATCTTCCATAATTAACATCTCTGTACAAATTTTAACAGGGTTATCACTCACCATTTTAACATCGGTAACTTTTCCTATTTTATAACCGTTAACAAAAACCGGATTCCCTGCCAGCAATCCTCCCACATTATCAAAAACAGCATAATAGTAGGTTTTTTTACTAAAAAGGTCGAGCCCTTTTAAAAAATTTGCACCAATATAAAAAATCAGTATAGCAGCAATACAAAACAGTGCAACGCGACTCTTTTTTATATCCTTTTCCGCATTGCTATTCTTGGAAGCTTTATTATTCATTTGATAAAGACATTAAGTTAAAAGTAATTAAACCTTTATAATGATTTAATTGTGGTTTATTACGAAGTGCAAAGATATTATTTTTTTATCAATTTTTGTGCTTCAGTAACGGAAATTTTTTGTTCATTATGAAATGCAACAACAAAAGCATCCGGAAAATATTTTTTAACTTCAAGCAGAATCTTTTTAATACTTTCGAAGTCAACTTCATCCCCTGAAGTATATTTCCAAAGCTTATTTTCATAAAACTTTTTCACACAGGGAATATTTTTAAAATCTGCATTTTTAAGTGAAAGGTTTTCCGGGGTTGCCAAAAATTGCACTCTGAATTTAACCTGCATTGAATCAATAGAACTATTTTCAGAAGCATTTGCAGCAATATCTTTTTCTTTTAGATTTCCATTATTTGAGAGAGAATCTTTTCCATTAATTTCGGGACTTGTTTCAGGTACAAATTTTTTAATGGGCAAGCCATTTTTTTGAGTTCCTTCCATATAATTCTTATAATCCACAAAAGCATTATAAATAGAAGTGGCCATAATATCTTGCCCATCATCTTGAATCAAAAAAAGTTCTTCTTTTGCATTTGACAAAAAGCCCAATTCAATCAGCACACTAGGCATTGCAACTTTATATAAGACCCAAAAACCGGCCTGCAAAACATTCCTGTCGTTAAGTCCTGTACTTTGTAATAAATTTCTTTGAATTTTTGAGGCAACATATACCGAATTTTTCAAATAGGCAGAAGAAAACAATGAAAAGATAACATCTGCCTCCGGAGAATTCGGATTAAACCCTTCATAGTTATTTTCAAAATTCTTTTCCAGTAGAATTGCTGCATTTTCTTTTTTTGCAACTGCAAGATTAGCTTCAGTTTTGTGAAGTCCCATCACATAAGTTTCAATACCGTGAGCACTTTTGTTTTCAGCAGCATTACAATGAATAGAAATAAAAAGATCAGCATGGTTATCATTAGCAATCTGAGC
>Ga0209099_1001344_pt1 | contig 25032 bp, 20 predicted proteins | sample AD_JPNHW2_MetaG_FD_184430 | JGI IMG/M metagenome (GOLD analysis project Ga0209099, IMG submission 184430) | Active sludge microbial communities of municipal wastewater-treating anaerobic digesters from Japan - AD_JPNHW2_MetaG (SPAdes) (version 2) | ecosystem: Engineered > Bioreactor > Anaerobic... | reverse complement strand
CCATCTCAACCGGAATAGGGTTTATGAATGCCGGAGGAAGGCAGAGTTCGACAAATACAATTTTGATCCTGTTCCCCAATGGCAATAATACAGAGGTACTGCCCGGGAAAGAGGTGGTGTATAAGCTAAAGTACCTGACTGTCCCATTTGGACTCAAGCTTCAGACGAATCAGATAGGATACCTCACTTTCTTTTCTGACATAGGGTTTGACACCAGGATACTTCTCTCTTCACGTATCAACATACCATCGGAAGGTATTGAAAACGAGTCCGGTCAGAAGGAGGTTAAGCCTGTTAATTTTGGCTGGCATGTTACTTTCGGAGGTGAATATTCTCTGGGCGGCTCAACGGCCCTCACAGGTGGCATTGGCTTTGACGACAACTTTTTTGATGTAACAAAAGACAACGGCAATGCAAACCAGGAACAGGACAGATCATTACTTAAATTTTTAAGATTCAGATTGGGAGTTATCTTCTGATATACCATTGTATGAAGGTTGCACTGGCACAATTAAACTATATCCCCGGAGATATAAGCTATAACTCCGGCAAAATAATCTCAGCAATCCATGAAGCACACTCCATGGGGGCTGAGCTTGTCATTTTTTCCGAGCTGGCCGTGGTTGGATATCCGCCGCTGGATTTGCTGAACATGCACGATATAATATCGGGATGCATGAAAGCTATAAAAGAGATTGCAGGTCATTGCACCGACATTGGAGCAATTGTTGGAGGGCCATCACCCAATACAGGTGTTTATGGCAAGGCATTCCACAATACAGCCTTTATGCTGTACCAGGGAAAGGTAAAAGCCATGGTCCACAAAACCCTGCTTCCAACTTATGATGTCTTTGACGAAGACAGGTATTTTGAGCCCGGAGACACTTTCTTCCCCGTCGATTTCAAAGATATGTCCATTGCATTAACAATATGTGAAGATCTGTGGGAGGAGCAGCCGTATGGTGACAGAGGCCTTGTGAGGCTTTATGGACTCTCACCTCTTGAAGAGATGATGAGACACCGGCCTGACTTTATTGTAAATATTGCAGCTAATCCATTCTCACACAACAAAATAAAAATAAGAGAAGAGATATTCTGCAAAAACGCAAAGAAGTACAACATGCCACTGGTTTCTGTTAACCAGGTAGGTGGCTATACCGAACTGCTGTTTGACGGCAACTCGGTTGTGATCAACAGTAAAGGAGAGATTGTCAAACGTCTGCCTTTCTTTGAGGAAAACATCTCCCTCGTTGAAATTCCGGAAGGCATAGGGCAAAACAAAAGAGAGACCTCACCATCACACAAAGAAGGTGTGACTGATGTAATTCCTGTTATACATAAAGCACTTGTTACCGGCATCAGGGACTATTTTACCAAGAGCGGAATAAAAAAGGCTGTTGTAGGTTTATCTGGTGGTATTGATTCTGCAGTAGTGCTTGCTCTTGCCGTAGAAGCTCTTGGCAGGGAAAATGTCATGGCCATACTTATGCCATCGTGTTTTTCATCATCGCACTCGGTGACAGATGCTGTTGAAATGGCAAACATACTGGGAATTGAATATCATATTGTCAAAATTGAAGAAGCAAGGAATGCTTTTGAAGGTATGTTTGAACCATTCTTTAAAGGACTTCCTGCCGACATAACTGAAGAGAACATTCAGGCCAGGATCAGGGCTGTTATTCTGATGGCATTCTCGAACAAGTTCGGCCACATGGTTCTCAACACCTCAAATAAAAGCGAAGCTGCTGTAGGTTATGGCACACTATATGGCGATATGGCCGGAGGCCTGTCGGTAATAGGAGATATCTACAAGACGGAGGTATACAAACTGGCCTCGGAGATAAACGCCAAAAGAGTGATAATACCACAAAACATTATTGACAAGCCACCATCAGCTGAACTTAAACCCGGACAGTTTGATACAGATTCACTACCCCCTTATAACACTCTCGATCCTATACTTTACAGATACATTGACATGGAGCGATCTGCTTCAATGATTATCTCTGAAGGCTATGATCCTGATGTTGTGAAAAAAGTAGTGAAGCTTGTCAGGGGAAGTGAATATAAACGCCGTCAGACCCCTCCGGTACTAAGGGTATCATCAAAAGCTTTCGGATCCGGAAGAAGAATTCCTTTAGTAGCCAAATATTAGAATTGAGTTAAAAACATTAACAAAATCAGGTTTACCGGGAGAAATATGACATGCATCATCACCTTAATGCATTTTTTAAAAACCTGAGGTGATAAAGCAGGTCTTTTACATACATTTTTAACATTATATTTGTAAAAAGAGTATTATACAACAATTAACCAACAAGTAATTATTTCACCAGAGCCATGTTTTATAAAGACAAGAGTATTGAAATATGTCTGGAAGGTCCAAACTCGATGCTTCGTGATTTGTCAGAGAAGGAAAAAGAGATGCTGGCAAATAATTTTGCGAGCAGGAGCTTCAGGAAAGGTGAAGTGATATTTCATGAGGGGGAGAAACCTGCCGGCATGTACTGTCTTGCCTCAGGTAAGGTAAAGGTTACCATGGAGGGTGTTGGTGGTCGCGATCAGATTATAAGGATGATAAAGCCACAGGGTTTGTTCGGGTATAATGCTGTGTTCACCAATGCCACTTTTAATGCCACTGCTATTGCCCTGGAAGAGACAATAGTATGCATCTTCAATGATAAAGCATTTATTGAGCTTCTGAAAAATAACCCGGAGTTATCTCTTAAGCTGATAAAGATGATGGCGTCAAATACCACGTTTCTGAATGAGCGTACTGTCTCTCTTACCCAGAAGCATATCAGGGGGCGCCTGGCAGAGTCGCTCCTGGTGCTGAAAGACACCTATGGTCTTGAGAATGATGGTATGACGATAAAGGCCAATGTTTCGAGAGAAGACCTTGCCAATCTCTCAAACATGACGACTTCAAATGCTATCAGAACCCTCTCTATGTTTGCAGAGGAGAACATTATTGCCCTGGAAGGCAAGAAGATAAAGATACTCAGCGCCGGCAGGCTTGAAAAGATCAGTCAGCTCGGATAATCACTCATTATAGTAAACCCTGTTTACTCTTGCCGGTATTGAGGTAAGGATCTCATAAGGTATTGTGTTGCACCAGCGGGCTACCTCCTCTATTGAAATGTTTTCTCCAAAGATCTCGGCACTGTCGCCTGTCCTGACGTCAAGGCCTGTGACATCGGTCATGCACATGTCCATGCAGATATTTCCCACAAGCGGTGTTTTCTTTCCTCCAATAAATAGATGACCATGTCCGTTGCCGAGGCTTCTCCGCAGTCCATCGGCATAGCCAACAGGTACAATTGCAATTTTTCTTGCATGGTCTGCGATATCCAGGCATCCATAGCCTACGGGGTCTCCCGCAGGAATATCCTTCACCTGTGACACAGATGTAACAAATCTTCCGGTATGCTGCAGTTTTAGACCAGGGTAGTCTCCTATACCATATAATCCTATACCGGGCCTTACCATATTGAACTGGTACTGAGGGAAACGAGGTATCCCTGACGAGTTAAGCAGGTGCATGCCAAAGCTGTAGCCGGTTTTCTCACGTATGATTTCCGAAGCCTCAAGTAATATGTGTGCCTGTTTGTGACTGAAGTGATCGAGGGTGGGGTCATCACTTCCGGCAAGGTGTGAGAAGATAAAAGCTACTCTCACTCTCTCTTCGCCCTGAAGCATGCCGGCAAGCATTACTGTCTCTCCCATGTTGAATCCCAGCCTGTGCATACCGGTGTCAATCTTTATATGTATCGGGTACTGTCTGACACCATTATGAGCTGCTGCCTTAAGAAAGCTCTGGTACGAATCCAGGCTGTATATCTCAGGTTCCAGGTTATACCGGATCATCATGTCCATTACGGAGGCATGCGGATTCATAACCATTATTGGTGCAGAGATACCAGCATCGCGCAGTGCAACGCCCTCATCGGCAAAGGCCACAGCAAAGTAGTTAACACCATTGTACTCCAGCAATGAGGCTATTTCAGCTGATCCTGAGCCATAGGCAAATGCTTTTACCATTGCCATCACGCCTGTGCCTGGTGACAATATCCTTCTGAACTCATTCAGGTTATGAACCACTGCCCCAAGGTTTATCTCAAAGCGTGTCTGGTGCAACTGTTGTTCCAGCAGTGAGCCTATTCGCTCAAATCCAAAGACTCGTGCTCCCTTTAGAAGTATTGTTTCATTTCCAAAGGAAGAAGCCCTGAAGCCGGCAAGAAACTCTTCGGTGGAGTTGAAGAAAGCACAGTTACCTGAGAAGCTTGATTTCTGGCGGGTCAATGCCTCCCCTATTCCAATAAACCTCCTTATCCCTGCATTCTTTAGCTCAGCGGCAACGGATGAATATAATGTTTTCTCCTCTCCCCCTATCTGCCGGAAGTCAGACAATATTACCGTTGAATCGCCTTTGGCATGACTTCGCAGAAAATCGAGTGCCATAAGCAGCGATCCGGGGTCAGAGTTATAGTAGTCTTCAATAAGTGTAGAACCATTTATACCGTGTTTGACCTCCATTCTCATTGCCACTGCCGGCAGCGACTGAACAGCTCTTGATATGCTCTCCGGGTCCACCCCCTGTGATAATGCTGCTGCAACAGATGTTATGCTGTTTTCAATTGAGGCCCTGTCTGTAAAAGGTATCTTTACGCTGAACCAGTCACCTCTGAAGCTAAACGTTATTGAGGTAACAGAGTTGTTTGATTCATTAATCTCTGCAAACAGATCCGCCTTTTTATCGTTAACCGACCATGTAAAAGTCTCTCTTCCATGGAATGACTTCCGTATCTCTTCTCTTATCACAGCATGATCAAGACAGTAGATTATCATTCCTGCTCCCCTGGCAAGCCTGAGCTTTTCCATGGCTTTGCTTTTCTTATCATGGAAGTTTTCACCATGAGCCTCTCCGATGTTTGTTATGATGACCACATCGGGATTAATTATTGAGGCAAGCCTGTCCATTTCGCCGGGTCGTGATATTCCGGCTTCAATCACTGCCACGTCATAACTGTCGTTAAGGCTCCACAGCGATAATGGCACCCCCACCTGTGAGTTATAGCTCTTCGGGCTGCGGACCACTCTGCCGGACACCGACATAATATCAGCAAGCCACTCTTTTACAACTGTTTTGCCGGCGCTGCCTGTCACGGCAATCACTTTGCCCCTGAAGTTATTTCTTCTCCAGGCGGCAATTTTCTGCAAAGCTTCAAGAGTATCAGGCACTCTGATGAATGCGGAGCCTTTTTTTGCCGTGGTGTCTGAGGGGAAGTTATCGACAAGGAAAACCCTCACTCCACGGTTGTAAAGATCATTAATAAAGCGGTGGCCGTCGTGATTTACGCCTCTGAGGGCCACAAAGAGAGAGGTGCTGTCGGCGCCGGTAGTACGGCTGTCGGTTACCAGTGAAGTAAATTCGAGAGAACCATCCCCCATCAGGTCTCCTCCGGTAATGTTTACTAAAAGATGAGCTTTCATTTTATCTCTTTTCGTCCGGCTTCCTTCAGGTAGCAAATGCGACAGAGCGGTTCATAAATATCTTTCTCTCCCAGCACCACTACTTTATCATCCATTGTTTTACGATGAGAGTAATGAGCCAGGTTGCCGCACCTGACACATATTGCATGTGCCTTGGTGACAAATTCTGCTATTGCCATCAATGCAGGCATGGGACCAAAAGGTCTGCCGGTAAAATCCATATCCAATCCCGCAACAATAACGCGCACGCCCCTGTCAGCCAGCTTGGTGCACACATCAATCAGCGAGTCATCAAAGAATTGTGCTTCATCAATCCCCACTACCTCAACACCCTCGGCCAGCAACAAAATGGAATTTGCACTTTCAACCGGGGTGGAGATAATTGATTTTTCATCGTGACTTACCACCCGTGTTTCTGAATAACGCGTATCTACTGAGGGTTTAAATATCTCCACCTTCAGATTGGCAAAATTAGCCCTGCGCAACCGCCGGATGAGCTCTTCCGTCTTGCCGGAGAACATTGATCCTGCAATCACTTCAATTGAGCCACGCTTGCCTGCGTTAATTACTGAGTTTTCAAGAAATTCCATGATTTAAGTGGGGCATTTGCCAATCAATAATATAAATTCATTATTTCAGGCACAAATGATAATTACTTACTTTTGCAAAATAAAGAAAAGCGTTCATTTTTTAAAACAATAAACTGCTATGGATATCAACAATGCTGTTAAGATAATATTACGTGATATTGAAGAAGCACGCTCAATATTAGATGAGGTGGGTAGTAGCACTCACATTACGGAGATTGACCTGGTAAATGCAAGACTTCACAGTGCGGCAGAGATTATTGCTCTGCTCCCGCGCATGACGGGTAAAGCGGAGCCCTCGCCGGCAGTTGAAAAAACCAAAGCAGAAAAACCAGCTGAAGTTATCACCATAAAAGAAAAACCTGCCGAAGCAATCACCATAAAAGAAAAACCCACTGAGGCTGAAGCAAAGAAAGAGAAGCCTGCCAGAACAGAAAAGCAGGCCCCACCAGCCGAAGCGGTAACGCCACAGCAAAACACTGAGACCCTGGTGATAGAAGCGGAGCCGGTTATTTCAGTAGCTGAAAAGCATCAGGAAGCAGTCAATCCATCACAACAAATCTTCGCCGACAAGTTTGACAAAGATAATGTCCTGGGTGAGCAGCTTTCAGCAAAACCTGATAACGACCTGTTGAAAACATTATCGGCCAAGCCGGTAGAGGATATCACCACTGCCATTGGCATTAATGACCGGTTCTTCTTTACGAGGGAGCTGTTCGGCGGCAAGCAGGAAGAATATTACAGGGCAATAAGCAGGCTAAACAAAGCCCCGGGGCTGGATGAAGCCATGGATATACTCGACAGCAGTGTTGTTGGCAACCCTGATGTGCTGGCTTATACAGCATTTACCGATCTGTTAAAAAGAAAATTTCCTGTTAAATGAGTAAGCTTTTTCTGGTTCCAACGCCAATCGGAAATCTTGGAGATATAACCTTCAGGGCTCTGGAAGTATTACGTTCTGCCGGGCTGATTCTGGCCGAAGATACGAGGACCACCAGGGTACTCCTTAACCATTACAGCATTGATGTACCGCTACAGTCTCATCATAAGTTCAATGAGCATAAAAGTGTTGAGTCGGTTTGCAACAAAATTGAAAATGGCACGGTAGTTGCTCTTGTCTCAGACGCAGGGACACCGGGTATATCTGATCCGGGTTTTCTGATTGTGCGGCACTGCCTGGAGAGAGGTATAGAAGTAGAGACTTTGCCTGGTGCCACAGCTCTCATCCCTGCCCTTGTCAACTCAGGATTGCCGTGTGACAGGTTTTGTTTTGAAGGATTTCTCCCTCAGAAGAAGGGACGGCAGACAAGACTGAAGGAGCTTGCCGGAGAAGAGAGAACGATGATCTTTTACGAGTCTCCATTCAGGGTGGTAAAGACGCTGCAACAGCTGGCAGAATACCTTGGAGGTGAACGAAGAGTTGCAGTATCGAGAGAGTTGACAAAAAAATTTGAAGAGACAGTAAGAGGCACTCTTGCCTCTGTTGCTGAACACTTTAATATAAACCAGCCTCGCGGTGAGTTCGTGATTGTTGTTGAAGGAGCAGGCATGAAATCTAAAAAAGAAAAAGACGAAGAATGAGATCTTCCCGGCGACTTACCCTTCTGCTGACCATAATCCTGTTTATACCTTATATTTCCATGGCACAGGGAATAAGGGGACACATCTCGAATGATAAAGGAGAAGCGCTCTCTTTTGCCACCATCTATATCAGCCAGACAAAGATGGGCACCGCCACAAACCTTAAGGGAGACTATGAGTTGCCGCTTGATCCCGGAACCTACACCGTAACATATCAGTACCTTGGTTATACACCTGTAACCTATGTAATAATGGTTGGCAATGAGTTTGCCACAAAAGATCTCATACTGACAGAACAGATATTCCAGATGCCTGAAGTGGTCGTCCGTGCTTCAGAAAAAGACAGGGCTGTATACATCATGCGCAAAGCCATCGGGATGGCCCCTTTTCATCTTAACCAGGTAAAGGAGTACAAAGCCGAAGTATACATCAAAGGCGGGTTCGGGGTGAAAAAGTTGCCTAAGATTATAGAGAAGAGGATAAATACCTCCGCCAACCAGGCACCTATTAAGGAAGGAGAATACTACCTCATTGAATCGGTTAACATAATCTCCTTTAGCGCACCTGACAAATACGTACATGAGGTTGTCTCCTCACGGTCAACATTACCCATGGGTGATTCAGGAGCATCTCCCCTGGACTTTATAGAAGCAAGCTTCTACCAGCCTGTAGTTGTTGACATGGCCATCTCTCCCCTGGCACCGAATGCTTTTTCCAATTACACATTCAAATTCATGGGCTCAACAAGGCAGGGTGAATTCATGATAAACAAGATACAGGTTATCCCCAAACGTGAGAGTCAGCAGCTCTTCAGCGGCTTTATTTATATAGTAAATGACGACTGGTCAATACAGAGTCTCGATCTGAGCAATAAAAACATGGCAGGGGTTGTAAAAGTGAAAGAGCTGTACATGCCGGTTGAGAAAAATTTATGGATGCCTGTGAACTACGAGTTTAACATGGACATCGCCATGTTAGGTGTAAAAGCTGTAGCTAATTACGCCAGCAGCGTAAAATATACCGAAGTAATACCCGATAAAACCATCTCTGCAAAAGTACAGGCAACAGGTACTGAAATAAAAGAGGCAATAGACCCCAGGGAAGAAAAAAAGCTGAAAGAGATTGAATCCATAATGTCAAAAGATGAGCTTACCTCTGGTGATATGGTTCGTCTCGCCCGGCTTAACGAAAAGGCTTCAAAGCCAAAAGAAAAAGAGTCTCTTGAGGTAGTTGAAAAAACCAAAGTAATAGTAGACCCGGATGCCACAAAAAAAGACAGCGCCTATTGGGAAAGGGTGAGACCCATACCCCTTACTGAGGTTGAGAGACTGAGTATTATTAATGACACCATAAGCGACTCCCTGCGTAAAGGCAGCAATACCGTTGTAATATCAATTGGCAAAAAGAAAGAGAGTAAAGAAAAAGCCAGGCCATCAAAGACAAAGGAAATAGCAAAAGCCATTGTAATGGGCAAGCGTTGGGAACTGAACGACACCAATACGATATATTTCAATGGACTGGTAAAGCTTAAAACATTCACGTTCAATACTGTAGATGGATTTTCCCTTGGAACAGGGCTGAACTGGACTCATAAGGCAGGAAAGGCCTACAGGTTCTATTTCAATCCAACGGCGAGATATGCTTTCAACAGGCAGGCTTTTATGTGGGGCATAAATTCAGGCTTTAACCTGAATTCGATGAAACAGTCGTACATTAGTTTCAGAGCAGGCAGCACATCAAAAGATTTTGCACCTTCAGGTGTAAATCCGGTGCTTAACACTTTTTCATCCCTGCTGTTAAAGTACAACTGGGAGAAGCTGTATAAAAGTGATTATGCATCCATCAGCTTCAGGAGTGAGATTGTAAATGGATTGAAACTGGGGCTGAGCTCCTCATGGGAGAAGCGGGGTGTGCTGGATAACAGCACCAACTTTTCTATACTCAAACCTCACAGGGAATACACATCTAATATCCCTGTAAATCCTTTTGTGAATGGCGAAGTAGATGGTTACGCTGCCATGGCACCTGTTAATCACAGTAATGCTTCATTTACTGCAGAATTGAGTTATACTCCGCGACAGAAATACCGTATTACCAATAACGCAAAGGTAAACCTCAGTGCAGATTACCCTGTATTCCACATTTTATGGAAACACGGGTACAATTACAACGACACTCTTTCAGGTCACTTTGACCTGCTCAGGGGAGACATCTCTATGCGTAGGGATCTTAGTGCATTGAGAGAATTCAGGTGGAACATAGGAGGAGGAGGATTCTTCAACCATAAAAACCTGCAGTTCCAGGACATGTACATATTCAATACCCAGACATCGATGGTGCTTTTGAACAACTATGAAGACGCATTTTACCTGAAGCCCAGCTATTCAATATCTTCTCCATCACAATTTGCCGAGGCGCATATAAGGTATACGACTCCATGCCTGGCGGTAAAGAGGCTTCCTCTTCTGAGCAAGACACTGATAAGGGAGAATCTCTCAGCATCGTGGCTCTGGACTCCTGATTATGGCAATTACTATGAGGTGGGTTATTCTCTCAGTGAGATATATCTTGTTGGTGAAGCGGGTGTCTATGCAGGATTCCGTAACACATCATTCGACAGCTTCGGTTTCAGGTTTGTCTTCATCTTCAACTGATTCCTGATCATCTGAATAAAGTTCACCCTTGAATTCATCGGGTAGTTTTTTCTTTGCCTTTATCCCAAGTGATTTGAGTTTTTCAACCCTTCCAACAAGGTTTCCTTTCCCATCACTGAGTTTCTTGATTGCCGAGTCGTAGCTCTCTTTTGCCTCATCTATCTTTTTACCGATTTTCCTTAGCCTGTCTACGAACATTACAAAGTCGTCGTAAAGGGCACCACCCTGTGTTGCAATCTCCATAACATGTTTGCTCTGGTATTCCTGTCTCCACATGCTCTCTATCATCTTCAGTGCTGCAATGAGGTTTGTCGGACCTATCATCAGTATCCGTTTCTCATATGCAAGGTTCCACAGCTCAGGGTCCTGCTGTATGGCCAGCATGTAAGCTGGTTCAACCGGCATGAACATCATCACAAAGTCGAGTGTATTAAGACCATACAGCTCCGGGTAGTTACGTGCGGAGAGCTGGCTTATATGGTTCCTGACAGAAAGGAGGTGTTCTCTTATTGCGGACTCTTTAGTGATGGTATCTTCGGCTGTCACATATCGTTCATAAGCAGTAAGCGAGACCTTTGAGTCAATCACTATGCTCCTGTTTCCAGGGTACTTTACAATAACATCAGGTCGTGGTCTGGTGGAGTTTTCTCCCTGGAACACCTCCTGCACGGTAAATTCCCTGTCGCGCACCAGGCCAGATTTCTCGAGTATGCTCTCAAGTATCATCTCTCCCCAGCGGCCCTGGCTCTGGGAGTCGCCTTTAAGAGCCTTTGTCAGGGCATTGGCTTCGTCGCTTATCCTGCGGTTGAGTGTCTCCATATCGTGCAGGCGAGTCATCAGTGACGCCTTGGTTTTTTCGCCTTCCACCCATGTCTCCTCAATTTTGCGCCTGAAATCCTTCATGTTTTCATTAAGAGGCTTCAGAATCTCGTCGAGCTTCTCACGGTTCTGTTCGGTGAAACGACGACTCTTCTCCTCCATTATCTCATTGGCCAGGTTGCGGAACTCCGTTTTCATTGTCTCCATGGTTCTGGCAGCCTCAGCTTTCTGTTCCTCGGCGCGCTGGTGAAGGTTTTTCAGCTCATTGTCAGCTGCGGCAAGTTTACCGGTCATTGACGTCACCTCGTCACTTTTGAGCTGGGAGTAATCTCGCAGACGGGCTATCTCAGAGGCAGCAGCCTCAGCCTGTTGCTTCATTGCTGTTGCATCAGCAACATGCCGCTGGCGAAGCAGAAGCCATGTGATAATGACTCCTGCAGCCATGCCGGCAAGAAGTAAAAGTATTGTTTCAGTCATAACAATTTTTAATCAAAAGGCGGCGGTGTAAAGTTGTTGTTGAATGAGAAGTCGCTGAAGTTTGATGATATGTCATCATTCATCTTTGATCCCATGGTGTATACTCCGCCGGGTCCTCCGGTAACAGCATCGCCCTCTTCAAAGTCGTCAGGTTCGACGAACAATGCACGTTCTTCCCTGAAGCGAAGGATAACCTCATCTGTAGGACCGTTACGGTTTTTCGCAAGTATGATCTCGGCAAGTCCCTTTGTAGACTGTCCTTCTTCATCCATCTGTATGCCCATTTTTTCAGGACGGTGGATAAACACAACCATGTCAGCGTCCTGCTCAATAGCTCCTGACTCGCGAAGGTCAGAGAGCATAGGCTTTTTGTTTCCGCTACGTGTCTCCACCGAACGGTTCAGCTGTGAGAGTGACAGCACCGGCACCTCAAGCTCCTTGGCCACGCCCTTCAGTGAACGTGATATGGAGCTCACCTCCTGCTCACGGCTTCCTGAATCAGGCGGGCCGGTCATAAGCTGCAGGTAGTCTACAATAACTATATCGAGTTTATTCTGTGCCTTAAGCCTCCGGCATTTTGCCCTCAGCTCAAATACTGATACTGCGGGAGTGTCGTCAATAAAAATTGATGCTTCGGTAAGAGCCTTTATCCTTGTCTCAAGCAGTGACCACTCCTGTGTTGACAGCCTTCCGTTCTTTATCTTGTCGCCGGCGATCTCAGTCTCCGAGACAATCAACCTGTTGACAAGTTGCACAGCCGACATCTCAAGTGAGAAGATGGCTACTTTCTTTCCATGCTCAATTGCCATGTTACGCGCCATCGACAATGCGAAGGCAGTCTTACCCATTGACGGACGGGCGGCGATGATGACAAGCTCGCCCTTCTGCCATCCCGATGTCAGCCTGTCGAGCTTGGTAAACCCGGAAGGTACTCCAATAAGGGCATCTTCTTTTTTCCCTGCCTCCTCGATCTCGCTTAGGGCCTTTTTTATCACTTCATGGATGGGAGCCATCTCATGCTTGATATTTCCTTCAGCTATCCTGAACAACTCATCTTCGCTGCGGTCAAGCAACTCAGTTACATCAAGGTTATCTTCATAAACCAGGTTTTGTATCACTGTGGTTGAGCGCAACAGCTCGCGCTGGATATATTTCTGCAGCACTATCCTTGCGTGGAACTCAATATTTGCCGCAGAGACAACTCTTGTGGTAAGCTCGGTAAGGTATACAGGGCCTCCGGCTTCTTCAAGCTCGTTTCGCCGCCTGAGTTCCTGCATAACAGTCAGCAGGTCTATCGCCTCATCACGCTTATTAAGTTCAACGATTGCTGTAAATATCTTCTGGTGCTGGGGAGTGTAAAAAGCTTCCGGACGAAGTATGTCTATAATCATCCTTGCTGCCTCAATCTCCAGCATTGCTGCTCCGAGGACCGCCTCTTCCATCTCCGGAGACTGTGGTGGTATCCTGCCACCTTCAGGTATTATCATCACCGACGGTTTCTTCTCCTGTCGTGATTTCGGATTTTGTGCTGGCATTATAACTGTTTGAGAAATAAATATTTTGATTTATACGCGCCATAATGCGCGAAGAAATCAAAATTAAGCATTACACCACACCGGAGAATACCGGGGAGGATTTTGTTTCGAACAAAAGGTTGTTAACAAGATGTTGAAAACGGAAAAATTCAAAAAATGACTTTATATTAAAAAGTAAAAATTAAATTTGGAGTTCCCTATTAATTACAATATGATAGTTTTTCCAAGGGCAAAAATCAACATAGGTCTCCGAATACTTGAGAAGAGGCCTGACGGGTTTCATAATATTGAGACCTATTTTTACCCTATACCCTTATGTGATGCCCTTGAGTTTGTTGTCAGGAAAGATGGTCGTAAATCAGACAGCATGAGGGTAACAGGCCTGATGAACGACGATGATGTTGAGAATAACCTGGTGATGAAGGCTGTAAGGCTGATGCGCGAATCTTTCAGCATCCCATATCTGAAGATACATCTACACAAAAACATTCCTGTTGGTGCAGGGCTTGGCGGCGGTTCATCCGATGCAGCCTATATGCTCAGGGCCATGAACAAGTACTTCGGGTTCAGCCTCACCTCGGAAGAGCTGCATACTTTTGCCGGCCGGCTGGGCAGCGATGCCCCTTTCTTCATTGATGGGACACCGTCATTTGCCGAAGGAGTGGGCAACATTCTTTCTGAATTCCCTGTGGATCTCAGCAGTTATTATTTTGTGATGCTCAATCCCGGTATCAACATAAGCACCGTTGAGGCGTACAGCGGATGCATCCCCTGCCCCACAGGGCTGTCGCTGAGGCAACTGCTCTCTCTTCCGGTTGAGTCATGGAGGAGCCGTGTTGTCAACGATTTTGAGCTTAACATATTCATTTCATATCCGCTTGTCGCTGAGGCAACTGCTCTCTCTTCCGGTTGAGTCATGGAGGAGCCGTGTTGTCAACGATTTTGAGCTTAACATATTCATTTCATATCCGCTTGTCGGTGAGTTAAAGATGGCCCTTTATGAGGCAGGAGCATTATATGCTTCAATGTCGGGCAGCGGCTCTACAGTATATGCACTGTTTAAAGAAAAGACAAACCTGCCCGACGCGATCTCAAAATTCATTATCTACGAGGGGCAGGTCTGATTCCTTTTTCCGGGTGTCACTCCACTTCAACCAGAAGCGTACCGCGTGTAACCCTCATTCCAGGGGCTATATGCACTTTTTTAACCACCCCGGTAACCGGGCATTTCACCCTGTTGAACATCTTCATAGCTTCAAGAATCACCAGATCATCTCCGGCCTTAACCTTTGAACCCTCTTTCACCAGTATTTCAATAATGGTGCCGGGGATAAAGCTTATTACCGCACCGGGTACTTCCGGCATATATGGTTTGCGTTTTTTGAAGCTCTTGCTCAGCCGCGTTGTATAGCTGGTCTGATCAATCATGAGTTTTCCCAACTCATTGTTATCGTTATTCTCTTTCATCGAGTTATCTGTTAAAATGGTGGGAGACCATGTTTCTTTGCAGGCATAGATTCCTGCTTGTTGGCAGAGATCTCAAGGGCATGAAGAAGCAGCTTCCGTGTCTCAGCAGGCTCAATGACAGAATCAACATAACCACGTGATGCCGCAACATATGGGTTAGCAAATTTCTCCTTGTACTCTTCAACCTTCTGTTTACGCATTTCATCAGGGTTAGAAGCGGTTGTTATCTCCTTCCTGAAGATAATGTTGGCAGCTCCTTCCGGGCCCATAACAGCTATCTCAGCTGCAGGCCATGCAAAAACAAAGTCAGCTCTGAGGTGACGTGAGCTCATTGCTATATAACCTCCGCCGTAAGCTTTTCTGAGGATGACGGTGAGCTTTGGAACAGTAGCCTCACTATAGGCATAAAGCACCTTGGCTCCATGCCTGATAACACCGGCATGCTCCTGGTCAACGCCAGGAAGATAACCCGGGAGGTCGACAAATGTTATAAGCGGAATATTAAAAGCATCGCAGTAACGGATAAAACGTGCAGCCTTGTCTGATGAGTCAACATCAAGCACCCCTGCCATCTCAAGAGGCTGGTTTGCAACAAAGCCTACAGTATTTCCACCCATTCGTCCAAAACCTATTACGATGTTCTTTGCCCACAGCTCCTGAATCTCAAAGAATTCTGAACCATCAGTGACAGACCTGATAACATCTTTCACATCATATGGAAGTGTAGGATCGCCCGGGACAATCTTTTCAATATCGTATTTGCTGTCTGGTGGCAATGTTGGACAGGCATCTGCTTTCACCTGGTTATTTCTTGGAACAAGTGAGATGAGCTTCTTTATCTGGCTGAAGCACTCATCCTCATTGGATGCGAAGAAGTGAGCATTGCCGGTAACTTCACAATGAACCCTTGCACCGCCAAGATCCTCCATGGATATCTCTTCACCAAGCACCGTTTTTATCACCTCCGGTCCGGTAATGAACATCTTTGAGATATTCTCAACCACGAAGACAAAGTCGGTCAGTGCCGGTGAATATACCGCACCACCTGCACACGGACCAAGTATCACTGATATCTGTGGTATTACCCCGCTTGAAATCGTATTCCTGAAAAATATCTCTCCGTAGCCTGCAAGCGAGTTGACACCTTCCTGGATACGTGCTCCTCCGGAGTCGTTAATGCCAATAAGAGGCATACGCATCTTTAAGGCATGATCCATTATCTTTGTTATTTTACGGGAGTGCATCAGTCCAAGAGAACCGCCTGCAACTGTAAAGTCCTGTGCAAAAATAGCCACAGGATTACCGGAGATAGTACCGGTTCCAATTACAACACCATCGCTTGGAAGTTGTTTCTTGTCCATACCGAAATCGCGGGCATCATGCTCTACAAACATGTCATACTCGCAAAAAGAGTCTTCATCAAGGATGGCCAGGATACGCTCACGGGCAGTGTTCTTGCCCATGGCTTTCTGCTTTTCAATAGCCTCCTCACCGCCTCCTAAAAGAAGTTTTTCTCTCTTTTCTTTCAGTTCACGGATCTTTTTTTCAAGAGCCATAATTTTCTGTTTTAATAACGGTTTAGTATTATTTACCTGGTGTTAAATCAGGTTTGACAATATTAATCAATTTTAGCTGACAATAACCATAAAAACATCATATTGTTTCGACCATCATTGTTAAAAACTCCACATTTCTGTTCTATAACACTGAAATAATGTTGTTTATAAAACACATTTTTTCGACCATAAAACTACTTTGGGGCCAGACGGTATAGTACAAATGCAATTATGGTAAATATAATGTTGGGTATCCACATTGCCAGCAGCGGGCTGAGGCTTCCTTTCAATGAGAACTGCGATGAAAACTGCTGGAAAAGAATGTAGGAGAAGCTCAATAACAGGCCAAGGCCGATTTGCATACCTATTCCTCCACGTATCTTTTTTGAAGAGAGTGAGACCCCGATAAGGGTTAAAATAAATATCGCATAAGGATTGGCAAAACGCCGGTGGTATTCATTAAGATAAAGCTTAAGCTCATCAGACCCCTGCATCCTGAGAAGCCTGACATACTTTTTCAGCTCACCGTAAGTCATGGTTCCCACAAACTCAGGTGTGCGGCCAAAATCAGCCGGTCTGATAGTAAGTGTGGTGTCAATCCTCCTTCCTGTGGTAATTGTCTCCGTCAGACTGTCAATGTTCCGGATGCTATAATTCCATGCTCCCCATTTGTTTGATACTGTGTCCCATCTGACAGTCTTGGCAGACAGTTTTGAAAGCAGCTTGCCGTGGTCATCGTATTTTTCGATGGTGAAGTTGTTGCCCTGACGGGTCCTGGAGTTATAAGATCCCATGTAAACGTAGACATTCGGATATACCTGCCGGTGGATTGAGTTAATGCTTATTCTCCTGAATCCCGGATCACGCCAGTATTTTGCCTCGAAATCGAGGCGGACAATATTTGAGTGTGGAATTACAAAATTGGTAAGTGAAAAGGTAAACAGGGCAATAAAGGCTGCAGAGATGAAATAAGGATACATCATCCTCCGGAAACTCATGCCGCTGTTAAGTATTGCAATAATCTCCGTATTGTAAGCCATCTTTGAAGTAAAGAAGATGACGGTAATGAATACGAACATCGGGGCAAACAGAGTGGCAAAATACGGAATGAAGTTGAGGTAATAGTCAAAGATTATTGCTCTTACCGGGGCATTTTTCTGAATGAACTCATCGAGTTTCTCAGCAAAGTCGAAGATTACGGCGATGCCCATAATAAGTGCCAGGGAAAAGAAGAATGTGCCTATGAACTTTTTGATGATATAGGCATCAATCAATCCCGGCTTAAGCTTTCTTAAGCTCTGTTTGATAGTATCTTTACTTTTTCCTCTTTCCATTGTCCAAATGTTCCATCCAGTATTCTTGTTCTGGCCTCAGTTACCAGGCTCAGGTAAAATGCCAGGTTATGCATGCTGGAGATCTGTGCTCCGAGCATCTCACCTGCAATGACAAGATGCCGGAGATAAGCCTTTGAGTATACCCTGCTAAAGACAGAAGTGCTGTTTGCATCGATAGGAGAGAAATCATCCTCCCATCTTTTGTTCTTTATATTGATGACGCCTTCCCAGGTAAAGAGCATGCCGTTGCGTCCGTTCCGGGTAGGCATGACGCAGTCGAACATATCTATCCCGCGGGCAATACCTTCGAGAATATTTACAGGGGTGCCCACTCCCATCAGGTATCGGGGTTTATCCTGAGGCAGTATCTCATTTACAACCTCAACCATTTCATACATCACTTCAGCAGGCTCACCTACTGATAGTCCGCCAATGGCATTACCGGGCATTCCTGCCTCGGCAATTTTCTCCGCTGCTCTTTTTCTCAGGTCGGGGAAGATAGCTCCCTGGACTATTGGAAACAGCATCTGGTTATGGCCGTATAATGGTTCAGTCTGGTTGAAATGTTTTATGCAGCGATCGAGCCATTTTTCCGTAAGCTGAAGTGAGTTAAAAGCATAGCTGTGATCGCACGGGTAGGGTGCACATTCGTCAAACGCCATAATGATATCTGCCCCGATGACCCTTTCGATATCCATCACACTTTCAGGAGAGAAAAGATGCTTCGACCCGTCAATATGCGATCTGAAAATGGCACCTTCTTCAGTCAGCTTCCTGTTTGAAGCAAGTGAAAAGACCTGGTATCCGCCACTGTCGGTAAGGATAGGCTTATCCCATGAAGAAAAGCGATGAAGCCCTCCTGCCCCGCGCAGTATCTCTGTACCTGGCCTGAGATATAAATGATATGTATTTCCAAGAATGATATGAGCATTTATCTCGCTCTTCAGATCACGGTGCAGAACCCCTTTTACTGTCCCGGCAGTGCCTACCGGCATGAATACAGGCGTTGGAATATCGCCATGATCTGTATGAAGTACTCCTGCCCTGGCACCTGTCTGTGTATCTTTTCTTTCTATTCTGAACATCCGTTCTCTGGTTTCGGTGACAAAAGTACTCTTTCTACAAATTATTTATAAACACTCACCTCACAATTTAAAAATTGTCTGTCATTTTTTTGATAAATATATACCCGGAATATTCCATTCTTTATTAATATTGCCCTGTTATGTATGCATCATTATTTTCTTTTGAACCGTTACATATAACCCTTTTGTCGCTTTTAGGGTTTATGGCTCTGATACAGTTAATTTACTATTTCAGGTTTTACCGCAGGGCAGCATATAAAAAAGCCGAAAAGGAAAGCATCGCCGGTACCACGCCCCCTCTCTCCGTCATAATCTGTGCCAGAAATGAGTCCTCAAACATCGAATCCTTTCTTCCATCTGTGCTGGAGCAGGATTATCCATCCTTTGAGGTGCTTGTGGTCAATGACTGCTCGGAGGATGATACTGATATGGTGCTTGACCGAATGCAGAAGAGATATCCTCATCTGCGGGTATCAACCATTCAAAACGATCTTCATTTTTCGCATTCAAAGAAACTCCCGATGCTTATAGGCATAAAGGCAGCAAAGAACGAATTGCTGGTCTTTACCGATGCTGACTGCAAGCCTGCTTCAGACAAGTGGCTTGCCGGGGTTGCAAGAGGATATAACAGCGGGGCTGAAATAGTTATGGGATATGGTGGCTATATGCCGGAAAAAGGACTGCTTAACAAATATATAAGGTATGAGACGTTCTTTACCGGGATGCAATACCTGGGAATGGCCCTGGCAGGCAGACCGTACATGGGTGTAGGCAGGAACCTGGCCTACCGTAAAACATTCTTCTTCAACAATGGAGCGTTTGGACCATATAACCATGTCCAGTCCGGAGATGATGATCTCTTCGTTAACCGTACTGCCACCCGAAAAAACACATATACCCTCATTGGAAGCGAGTTAAGCACACTTTCCATCCCTGCTAAAAACATGGAGGCCTGGTTAAGACAGAAAAGAAGACACTATACCACGGCAAAATACTACAGGTTCGCTGATAAGTTCAGGCTTTTTATGGAGCCGTTTTCAAGAGTCTCCTATTACGGCCTGTTAATATTTTTTCTTATCACCCTGATCTCATGGCCTGTCGTCGCCGGCATAGGATTATTGCGTCTGCTTACCAGAAGCATAATATTTAAAAAGGGAAGTAACACTTTCAATGAGCACGGGTTATTCTTTTTCTCACTCATTTTTGATATATTGCAGCCTCTGATTAGTGCTGCCTTATATCTCACTAACCGAAGACAAAACAGAGGAAATAGATCATGGAAGTAGAAGGCAACCTGTCTGACAAGGCCCTGGTTGATCTGAAGATCATTGACCGTGCCCTTAAAGGGGAGGAAAAGGCCTATGCAGACTTGCTTAACCGCTACCGCGACTCAGTTTATTATGTTCTCCTGAAGATGGTAAACAATCCCTCTGATGCTGAAGACCTTACCATTGAAGCTTTTGGCAAGGCCTTTCTGCGTCTCTCTCAGTATACTCCAACACATGCATTCAGCACATGGCTCTTCCGGATAGCAACCAACAACTGCATCGACTTCATGCGCAAGAAAAGTCAGAGCCCGCTGGCGTTCAACCAGGACAATGAGGATGAGAATGATTATGCGCGTAACGTTGCCTCTGAGACTCCCGACCCGGAAGAAACACTTATCGATCAGGAGGTTGTAATGCAGATAAACGATGTAATGAAGTACCTCAAGCCCAGGTACAGGAGAATTATTGAGCTGAGATACTTTAACGACAAGTCCTATGAGGAGATATCAGACGAGCTAGGTCTGCCAATCGGCACTGTAAAGGCAAGACTGTTCAGGGCCAAAACACTCCTTCATTCAATGATAACCACCAACAAGTTTAGCAGTGACCTCCGTCGTCAGTAAATACTTTCCTTCTCTTCAGCCACAGCAGTACCAGCAGCTCTCTCAGCTGGCAGCTCTCTATTCGGAATGGAACAACAGGATAAATGTTATATCCAGAAAGGACATCGATAATTTTGATGTCAATCATCTGCTGCATTCGCTGGCTATTGCAAAATTCATCACTTTCAAAAGTGGTACCAATATCATTGACGTGGGGACTGGTGGTGGTCTGCCCGGCATTCCCCTGGCCATCATGTTCCCGGAAACAAATTTCACTCTTATCGATTCAGTGGCAAAAAAGATAAAGGTGGCATCAGCAATAGCCGATGAGATAGGGTTAAAAAACGTGAAGTGCATAGCAACAAGATCAGAAGAGATGAAAGGAAGCTTTGATTTTGTGGTATGCCGCGCAGTGACCGAGATGAAACGTTTTATTGCATTTACCAGTCATCTGCTCTCTGCGGAATCCTTTAACCCGATTCCAAATGGTTATATCGCCCTTAAAGGTGGCGATCTCAAAGAAGAGCTGTCGTTTTTGGGCAAAAAAGTGTCGGTTGAAGATATCTCACAATGGTACACCGAGTCATTCTTTGAAACAAAAAGAATAATATATATTCCATTTCAGAGAGAAAAAAAATGACTATTAAGCTGGTTAATAATAAAAAAATACTACTTTTGCATTCTCAAAAACAAGTAAGTTACAACACGAAAATATTCACGAGATGAAAAGGACGTTTCAGCCATCACAGAAGAAAAGGACCAATAAACATGGCTTCAGAGAGAGAATGTCAACACCTAATGGCAGGCGGGTATTAGCTGCACGCCGTGCTAAAGGAAGAAAGAAGCTTACCGTTTCTGATGAAATAAGCCATAAAGGCTAGGCAAAAAAAAATATAAGAGAAACCGTCCCGATCAGTTAATCAGGACGGTTTTTTTTATCTTTAGGCCGGATTTTTTATGGAGCATGTGTCAAACGATATGATGGAGATGGTTTCTACTTCTACCTCAGAAGGTATAAGAAAGGTTGCAGGGCTGGTATTATCTGGAAAGCGCATAAGCACTGAGGATGCTTTGATACTTGCTTACGGAGCTTCTTTGCCTCTGTTATCGGTACTTGCATCTGAATGCAAGAGGAATGCCGGCAGCAACGTTGTTTATTTCAACAGGAATTTTCACATTGAACCGACAAACAAGTGTGTATATAACTGCCAGTTCTGCTCGTACCATAAGCCGGCAGGCGATCCTGAATGCTGGGATCTTTCTGTTGAAGAGATGCTTGACATAGTCAGGAAATTTGAACACTCACCGGTGACTGAAGTGCATATAACAGGTGGTGTGCATCCGAAGCACGACCTGAATTACTATGCCGATCTCATTAAGCAGATTAAGTCAATCAGGCCTGATATAAGTGTCAAAGCCTACTCGGCAGTTGAGCTTGATTACATGATAAAGAAGTCGGGCATGACATATTCCGACGGATTGGCATTGCTTAAAAAAAGCGGGCTGGATTCTATCCCGGGAGGTGGCGCCGAGATCTTTGACGATAAGCTGAGGCAGATAATATGTGGTGACAAGATAGATGCCGAGACCTATCTGAAGATTCATGAAGAGGCTCACAAACTGGGTATTCCGTCAAATGCAACAATGCTTTACGGTCATTCGGAGACATGGGAAAACCGTATTGACCACATGTCCAGACTACGCGATCTGCAGGACAGAACGCACGGGTTTAATGCATTCATCCCATTGAAATTCAGGAACGAAAACAACAGCATGTCATATCTTCCTGAAGTGTCAGTAACTGAAGACATGCGTAATTTTGCCATTTCAAGAATCTTTCTCGACAACTTCCCTCACCTGAAGGCTTACTGGCCTGCCCTGGGACGTGACTCAGCAGTCATGAGCCTGGCTTTTGGCGTCGACGACCTCGACGGAACCATTGATGATACCACGCGCATATACTCTATGGCAGGAGCTGAAGAAACAAGCCCGTCAATGACATCTTCAGGCATTGCAGAGCTGATCAGATCTGCCGGTCTTAAACCTGTTGAACGCGACACCAACTACAAGCCGCTTAAAGAGTGGTAATACCATCTTTTCTGCAATATAATTTTATCTTTGTCTTTGCGTTTATAATTTAATTGAGCGAAGAATTAATGAGTTTAAAAGAGTTCCTTAAAAGCAGGGAGTTTATCAAACATTTTGCCCTTGCATTGGTTGCTGGTGTAGGATTGGTATTTGTCCTTATTATATGGCTGAATCTTTATACACATCACGGGATGTCAAGACCGGTCCCCGACGTCAGGGGCCTTTCCCTTCAGGATGCAAAACATGCAATACGCAGGAGCCGGCTGAAGATCCTGGTTATTGACTCAGTATATACCAACTTCGTACCCAGAGGTTGCATCGCCGATCAGATACCCATGCCTGGTCACCGTGTCAAAAAGGGACGCACGGTAACTGTCACCATCAATGCCTTTAACCCGGAAATGGTGGCTGTTCCTGACCTGGTAGGCCTTCCAAGGCGTCAGGCTCTGGCACAGGTAGAGTCATCAGGACTGCAGATAGGTCAGCTGACTTATGTTTCAGACATTACCGTGGATTTTGTACTGAAACAGAAAATACATGGCCAGGAAATTGCCCCGGGCGATTCGGTCCAGAAAGGAATGGTCATTGATCTCGTGCTTGGCAAAGGTCTCAGTGACCAGCCCACATCTCTGCCCGACCTTAAGGGTCTGACCCTTAACGGGGCCAGGGAACAGATACTGGGAGCATCGCTCAACCTTGGCGCTTTTATGTTTGATGAATCTGTGAAGAGCGCCACCGATTCGATTGCTGCTTTTGTATTTAAACAAAATCCTGCTTACGAACCTGGCACTTCAGTACAGCTCGGATCAACCGTTTACATATGGCTTACCGTTGACACCATTAAGCTTGGGCCGTCGACAGCAACTGACTCATTAACAACTGACTCCCTGGTTAATAACTGATTGAATGGATAAAGTCAGGAGCATAATCATCCTTTCCCTTCTTGTTTTCACGATAGATGTAAACGGGCAGGAGGTGATAACAGGGGTTATGAATAATCCATCCCTGGCTGCTCCGGAGTAGGTTGTTAAAAAAACAAGGGTGAAAAGCAGTTCCATACTCTCGCTTCCCTTTTACGACGACTTTTCATATAAACAGTTTGCACCTGCATCAGGACTATGGTCTGACAGGTATGTATTTATAAACAACACTTTTTCAACCGATCAGCGTAATCAGGGGATGGCAACATTTGATGCCCTTGACCAAAACGGGGATCTCTATGCCAGGGCAACAGCAATTCCGTTTGCAGCTGACACACTTACATCATTGCCGATAAACCTGGCATACACGCCAGCTGACAGTCTTTACCTCAGCTTTCTCTATGAACCGGGAGGCATAGCCGATCTGCCTGAAACAAACGACAGCCTTACCCTCGAGTTCTACGCACCGGAAGAAGGAATGTGGCACAGCGTATGGAGAGCTAATGGCGGCGCAAAACAAGGCTTTAAAAGAGCAATGATAGGTATAACTCATTCACGATATCTTAAAAGTGGCTTTAAATTCCGGTTCACAAATTATGCCTCACTCTCGGGGATTGTTTCCGAACCATCAAAAGCAGGCAATGCCGATGAATGGAATCTGGACTGTATTCTGCTTAACAAAGGACGCAACCTGAACGACACCGTGATGGAGGATGTTGCCATGACTCTTCCGTTGCGTTCATTGCTGAATAATTATGAAGCAATGCCATACAACCAGTTTAAAGAAAAAGCTTTCTGGGTAGAGATGGGATCCTGGTTTTACTTTGACTTCATAAATAATGATAACGAAGGAAGGAAGATAGACCGGAGTGTAATTATCAAAGACGTGTACAAAAACAAAACTGCCCAGCTCATAAATTATGGAGCTGCTAACTATTCAGCCGGCACATCATATAATATTAAGGACACACTTCAATATACTTTCCAGCTGTTCTCTTCTGACTCTGCCTTATTCCAGATAAAAAGCTGTCTTGGGACATACAACACCGCCGATTCATTACAAAATGACACTCTTGTCTTTAACCAGGTCTTCAGTAACTATTTCGCCTACGATGACGGATCGAAAGAAGCCGGTTATGGAATCAACGGAGAGGGCTCTGATAACGCCATGGTTGCGATGCGTTACAGATCATATATGGTCGATTCGGTTGCAGGCATAAGCATCTGTTTCAACGACGCATACAACAATGCAAACAGGAAATATTTTTACCCGATGGTATGGTCTGATGACAATGGCAAACCCGGAGAAATACTTGCAACAGGAGATGAGTCCATAGTAAAGACTACCACTGCCCATAACGGGTTTGTCACATACAAGTTCAGCAAATCTGTCCCTGTTTCTGATTACTTCTGGGTGGGATGGAAACAGTTAAGTGAAACGTATCTTAATGCCGGGCTCGACATTAATACTCTTCCCCGGGGCAGACAATACTACTGGATAAACGGTAACTGGAATGAGTCTTCAGCACCAGGGACGATACTTTTAAGAGCTGTAATGGGAAGCGT
>Ga0209099_1001343_pt1 | contig 25033 bp, 20 predicted proteins | sample AD_JPNHW2_MetaG_FD_184430 | JGI IMG/M metagenome (GOLD analysis project Ga0209099, IMG submission 184430) | Active sludge microbial communities of municipal wastewater-treating anaerobic digesters from Japan - AD_JPNHW2_MetaG (SPAdes) (version 2) | ecosystem: Engineered > Bioreactor > Anaerobic... | reverse complement strand
GAGTTCGATCGGGGCAAAAAATTCAAGGATTGCGTCTTGCAGCTTATTCATCAATAATCTGAAATCAGAAAGTTCAATAAAAGGACACCGAAGCGTATCCAACGAATGACTCGTCCTCTCTAATTGAAAAACTTGTATCGTACGTGTTAAGAACCACCTGAGTAGCACCCATCTCCAGGGCAAAGCTCATCGCCGCTACAGCGGCACCGGCAGAGCATGCACAGGCCTTTTTGTTGGCCAGCGCTAATGCCGTATCACCATCCATGGCAAGGAGTGCATCGACAAAGGCCTTGTCGTTCACTTCCCTAACCCACTTTACTGCGGCTGGGCCCATACCCGCCGGCACAAAATCGTAGGCAGGACCGTAATGCGTGAGATCGCTCGAACCAATGCAAACGACTTTTTTGTCCAGCAAATTGGCCGCTCTTCCTAAGGCGCTCCCAAGTTCCTTGGCAAGATACGAAGGTGGACATCGAAGCCACACGATGTGAGCTTCTGGCTGTAAGGCCACGACCATTGGCAAAAGTACCTCGACACTGTTGTCTGGATAGACATCTGGTTCGGGTTGCGGAACTCCAGAATCACGAAGTTCATCAAAAGTCGCTTTTAGCAACTCGGTATCTGCATTTGCGATCCCAAGAGGTGTACGAAAACCTGCCTCGGAAGCGTATAAAATGGGATGGTTGCGCCCTAGATGCCCTCCGATTATGACTACAGTCTCAGCCTTTCGGAGCGACAAGACAGATTGAGCGGCTATATGTCCGGAAAAATACCAGCCAGCGTGAGGCGAGACAGCCGCCAGGGCAGGCTCGCCCTTATAGGTTGACTCTTTTGCACAAGTGTCCAGAAATTCACGTATTTTTGCCGCGCTGGAAGGATACCAACCGTAAGGCAGCTCCGGCTCTCTTACTTCCGCAATGGAATTCATCTTGTATCTTCCCTCCCTACTTTGAATCGGTTTGTTTGGAATCGATACATTGTGACCGTAGCGTACTTATTTTACTCCACTATGGAGGAAAAAAGTACTCTATACCCCAAAAATCATACAAGAAGAAAGCCACAGCATCCGATAATGTTAAAGAATTGGCAAAGAGCTATCAGGAAGGGATTATGAGAAGAATCTTGCGTCGTGTAATGGCTTACCTAACTATTGGCGTTATCATATTTGCGTGTGGACTCTTCACCTTCAAACTGGGCGATGCGAAAACTACGGGCGAACACGCTGCAGGAGCCGAGTATTCGATCCTGAGGAACGCGCTCGTCTCCATTCAAGATCAGCAGGAATTGAACGACAGTTTGCTCAGAAACCGACTCTTAGCGCTTTACCGTGGAAGCGAACATCTGCTTGCCGCACAAATAACTGACAGCAGTAACAATCCGATTTGGAGAATTCCTGCCGAGTCTGCCTATATCGTCGCTGCCGGCAGCGACAAAAGCCTTGGTACTTTTTCTGCTCCAAGGTGGAGCACGGTCAGTTATCAAACGCCACTAAACAATGGTATGACGCTCTACGCCCTCTACATGACTGTAAGCAAATCTGATGTTTCCGAAGCAGTAAAAGTTCCGCTGATGATTGTAGCGGTGTGGAGCCTTTTGCTTGCAGTAGCAGCAATTCTACTTAGAAAAGACGAAAACGAAAATGCTGAGATTTCAGCGGAACAAAACCAGTCTCTTAGTACTCTGGATCGTCAGAGAAATCAGAAAGTGGCAAAAAATCCAGCCAAACCGGTTCGAACCTCTTACGTAGGTGTGTTGCCTCAGGTCTTGGAAGAAGACGAAGAACAAGAAGTACAACAAGACGAACAAAAGGAAGATGAGGGTCAACAGGACAAAGCAGTGGTCCAAGAAGAAAACGTTGGACAGCAAGTTGTTGATGAAGAAGAATTTGTTGAGCAGGGTGTTCTGGAAACACCAGAAGCGTCTGAAGAAGCGCCTCAAGAAGAAATTGAAGAAGACATTGAAGAACCCGAAAAAGAATCCGAAGAAATATCTGAACAACCAGCACAAATGACTGCCCAAACTTCGGCCCAACTTCAGACACAGCCTGAATCTCAGCAAGGCGAAGATCGTAAGCAGGAGCCACAAATACCAGAAAACGTCAGCTACGAAGAAGGATATGCCAAACTAGAAGAAGATGTGATCGAGTGGTCCAGTAGGTATCAAAGAAAAGCTCCACAGGCAGTCCCTGAGATTCATACCGAATTTCATACCGAAGAACCAATTGCCCCGGAACATGAACCAGTACACGAAGAAGAGCCCGCGGCTCCGAGCCAGCGCCCCGAGAGGCATGACATACGAGCTTTTCCTATGCCGCTCACGCTTTCGGATTCGCTCCTCGAACACAAGGTGACAGAAGAACTGTCTAAGAATGACGGAATAGGAGAACTGAGCTTGCTCCTTGTTCATTGTGAAGTGGCAGGACCTTCCGACCCGCTCTCAACGGCACTGGCAGCGACCATTCGGGATTATTTTGGAACCAAAGACTACATTTTTGAGCTCTATAGGGGAGCTTTTGCGGTGATTCTGCCTGGTTTAGACCTTGGAGCGTCGCTTAAGCTGTCCGAGGACCTTGCGGACGTTCTGTCAACCACGATGAGTCTTTACAAGGACATCGAAGGCGAAGCCCCTGTCTTTATGGGGATTTCTTCCCGTGAGGGTAGAAGGATTGATTCTTTCAAACTCTATAGAGAAGCATCGACTGCGATCCATAAGGCTTTCTCGGATGGGAACTCCAAGATCTTGGCCTTTAGGCCCAAAACGGCATAGTTTTCCTTGAGCCGCAACCGCGACTCTCTATCAATCTACATATTCGATAGGGAGATTCATTCTGTCCCGCGTTAAGAAAGTGTCAGGAAAGACTGTCTGAGCCTCTTTGAGTAGTACCTTGAGCTCTCCATCGGAATACCGGGGACTATAATGGATGAGTCCTAACTTTTTGACATTTCCAGCGTCGCGCGCTATGGTTGCGGCCTGCTTGGCAGTCATGTGCCGCTTTTCGACTGCAGAGGCAAGAAGCGCATCTTCAAACATTCCTTCGCAGATGAGAAGATCGGAATTTGCCACCTGAGGCGCAATCTCAGGAAAGTAGAGCGAATCGGTAACATAACTGAACTTACGGCCTGAGCGCGGAAGGCCCATTACATCAGAAGGCTCAACGACGCTTCCATCTGCAAGCGTTACTGGTGTTCCACTCTGAAGTACCGACCAGAGTGGACCTCTGGGGACCCCTCGTTCTGTCGCTTTTTCGGGATGGAAGGCACCGGGACGCATGCACTCCTCAAGCGTAAAGCCATAACAAGTCTTCGTGTGCCTTAAAGGAAAAGAACGAATGGCAAAATCGTCCTTCTGCCAAAGCACACCGGGCTCATTGATTTCTTTGACGATGATCTCATAATTTATGTACATATCGAGCGATCTTCTGCTTTGATCGACATACTCAGCGATCTTTGGCGGACCAAAAATGTAGAGTGGCTCTTCGCGGTCCACCTGGCTATTCAGCATGAGGATTCCCGGAAGACCCGTAACGTGATCGGCATGCATGTGCGAGATGAATATGGCAGTGATCTTTTTCCAGCGAAGATTGAGCCTGCGGATAGAAATCTGCGTGGCCTCCCCCGCGTCAAAGAGAAAGAGCTCGCCCTCTCTTCTGAGAAGCACACTTGTAAGATGTCGGTAAGGCAACGGCATCATGCCGCCGCAGCCCAAAACAAATGCTTCAAGATTCATGTGGATACGACTATAGCGGAAAAGCGAGCATTGAGACAAGTCAAGCGGCGATGCCGAGTACCATCGTTGCGCTGGCGGTAGGGTTGAGCAACCTGCCGAGAATGTGCAAAGATGAGGCTATGAATGAATTTAGCGCACTAGGGCTCGGACAGAACTTGGACTTGGCTTTTGCCAAGCTGAATCTTTCAAAGCCAACGGCAGTTCAGGCCAGCGCCATTCCAGAATTACTCAAGAGAAAAGATTGCTTTATCCAGTCCGAGACCGGTACGGGCAAAACCTTTGCCTACCTTGCGCCGATACTCGATTCTATTAAAGACAAGGGCGCCGCAGAAGGACCTTTGGCGCTCATCATCCTTCCTACACAAGAACTCGCTGTGCAGATCGAAAAAAACGCGAGGTTGCTTATAGAAGCAGCCGGAATGGACGTCCCTGTTTTCACGCTTCTGGGGGGCAGCCCTATCTCGAGGCAAGAAACCGCCCTAAAACGCAAGCCCAAGATAGTGATCGGTACGCCAGGCCGGAGTGCCGACCTTGTCCGATTGCGCATTTTGCATACAAGGAACCTCGAATTCCTTGTGTTGGACGAAGCCGACAGGCTTTTTGCGCGAGAATTCGAAGAGAGCACCCTTTCGTTGCTGGAGGCGGCAGCTGACAAGGCTACCCGGGTTCTTGTTTCTGCTACCATACCGGAAAAAGTGCGCCTTGCAGCTTCACACTATCTTCGCGATCCTGAATCGATAGACCTAATAGAGGAAGAAGTACTGTCTGGGGACATAGAACATTGGGTTTTCTACGTCGAAGCGCGTAAGCGCATCGACTTTGTGCGCAAGCTCGATGTGGCACTACACCCCGACAAATGCCTTGTATTTGCTTCTTCAGGCGAACGTGTGCAACATGTAGCCGACCGTTTGCACAGTCTTGGGATAAAGGTCGATTCGATTGTGTCACGACAGGAGAAGGAACACCGGCGCGTGGCGCTCGAGCGATTTACACAAGGCGAAATCCGCTACCTTGTGACGACTGATTTAGGGGCCCGTGGGCTGGATATTCCGGACATTAGTCACGTGCTCAGCCTGGATTTTCCGGAGGAACGGACAGGGTACATTCATCGCGCGGGCAGAACCGGTCGGGCCGGACACAAAGGAGTAAGCATTGTGCTTGCAGACGCCTGGGAAATTAAGCAGCTTTCCAGAATAGCCGTGGACAGGCATTTTGTATTTAGAACAAAGATGCTTTCGGGCGGACAGGTTTTCGAGCCAAGCGTCGAAGATTTCTTTGCGGAAGTCGAACGTGGCGAAATGGAGAAGCAGGCTTATCGCCGTAAGAAACAATCACATTCCTAAACAAGGCCAGAAACCTCAGTTGCTCAGATATGATACCCTGTCCGAAGGGCAGATTATAATCCCAGAAGTCGCACTGGACATTGAAAACCCCATTTGGGAAGACGCAGAGAGTCACATCCTTATCGTTCGGCTTTCCCCATGGACAGACGTAGAGCAGTCCACGTCCCATTTGGTTCTTTTTTCAGAAACCCGTTCGCAGCTTTTGCGCGCATATATCGATTTTGCGTTTCTGCCTGCAGCCCCGGATAGGCACGCCTTGAACCAGGCCGATCTGCCTTGGTTTTTTGGTAGACAGTCCCACAGATCCCCGGCGGATTTTGACCTCATCATGATCTCCAATGCCTTTGGTCTGGAACTCGTCAATCTATCCTATTTGTTCTCCACTTCATCCCTCGATTGGTCTTCGCGAAATCGTGCGAACGAAGATGGACTACCAATAATTATTATCGGGGGATCCAATGCAAACTGCATGGGAGCGATCGTCAAATTCTCAGCCGACAGAAACACTCACAAGACTCCTGGCAAGGGTCTTGAGCAAGCCGAAGATTCCTTCGTCGATGGCATCTTTTTTGGCGAGGGAGAAGGCGCAGTGGGACCGTTGGCCGCAATTTTGACCAGGCATAGTTCTAATGCCCGCGTAGACTTGAGTGCAAAAGCAAGAAAAGAACGCCTTCTTGAGGCACGAAAGGTGCAAGGCTTTTGGCCCTGCCTCCTCGCAGATGAAGCAAAAAAGGCCGTCGCAACAAGGCGCCCTTCTACGCCCCAGATTCCGCTTGTCCTTAACGGCAACGCTGCCCTTGAAGTAAAACTAGCCATTACGGCAGGCTGCCCAGGTTACTGTAGCTTCTGTTTAGAAGGCTGGGACCGGAGGCCCTATCAGGAGGGCAGTCTTGAGCAAATTCTGGCCGAAGCCAGAGCACTCAGAGCCAAGACGGGAGCAGACACGCTTGAAGTGTACAGTTACAACTTTAACACCCACGCAAGAATCTTCGACCTGCTTTTTGAGCTCAATCGCATATTCCCCCATGTCTCTTTCATGAGTCAACGGATCGATATACTTGCGCAGACACGTGGTCTTTTCGAAGCAGAACTGGCTGCAGGTAAACGATCCTTCACTTTTGGTATCGAAGGTGTTTCAGCACGCATGCGGTCTTTCTACCACAAGGGAATCAGCGATCAAGATATCGAGACCTGTCTGGATAAAGCCCTTATAAACAACGTTAGGGAACTCAAACTGTTCTTCATCATCGCAGGAATAGAAGACGCTCAGGATCTCGAAGAGTTTTCGGCATTCGTGCGTCACATTGCAGAAAAGAAAAGAGCCACTATGTCCTCTACACGCGTCCTTGTTTCCGCGGGTTTTCTGGTGCGATTGCCCTTCACTCCCCTGCAGTATGCGCCTCTTGGCTTCGATCGTGATAAGCTTTCCGGGCTCGACTCTGCACTCGCTACCGCCTGCGAGGCCAGTGGCGTAGAGTATCGCACCGCTACATCCTTAGAAGAATACTTCGTCGATCAGACTATCTCTCTGGCGGGCGCCAACCTTCTTCCCTGGCTCGTTACCACACCTACAAAAGGCATCATCTTTGATTCAAAAATCTCGAAAAGTGCCTGGAAGTCGCTTCAAGAATATTGCGAACAACTAGATAATCCGGGTAATCCGGCGCAAAATGCAGATCCTACACGTTTTGGGAATTCCCAAGCAGGCTTTTTCTCCAATAGCGCGTTTGTTGCCGAAAAACCGCAGGACTTTAGACCGCCAATGGCTTTTGTAGAAAGCGAAGAATACTGGACAGCGCTTTATCAGCAATTCATCACAGCAAAAAACTTTATTGACAGAGAGCCTTGCCTTGGAAAAAGGTGTCTCACCTGTGGGGGGTGTGAGACTCAAGACCAGAAACGATTCATGACTAGCCACCGGCTTGTTTTGCCCACTTCTGCAAACTACTCTGCAAATCTTGCGAGGCTAGTTGCAGCCAAAGCAGCATTTACGCCAGTTTTTGCAGAGATAAAACTTCCGTATGAGCTGGCATTTGCCCGCAATGCTTATAGGGAATCCTGGATTCTCAGAACGCTTTGCGCCCTTGTACCTGGGCTAGAGCGCATCGTGTTTAGGGTTGCAGAAAGTCTCTACGGTACCAATCAGGCTTTTGGCGACATCGTGAGGCAGAACCAAGGCAGGTTTGGCGTATCGATTTTTGCCTTTTATGGCCCGGACGATGCCACACTGAGAAAAATTCTTGAAACTGTACCAAGCATAGCCACCACAGCGATCCAGAGTATTAGTGCCAATGGAGCCGAGGCACGTTCCCAAAAGCCCAAGGGGCTGACCATTAGGGAGCCAATGCGGGATTTTGGGGCTTCGATCAAGTCTCTCGGTCCGTTTGAGAACCCGCGTGAATTTGCACAACCGCGTGAAATAGAGGCGTCTATAGATCTGCCTGACCTCCCACTGGATCTGGTTGCCACACGAGCCGAAAGGTTTTTCGACTCGCTTGCGCTCAACTACACTAAGACAAGGATGGTGAGAGGCACAGAGGCTGGTTTACATTATCAATTCTCTCCGTCTCAACGGGGCAAGCGGCTTTTTTTCGACGCTACCATTCAGCAGCAGCTCAACACTGTTTCATTCGATTTTGTTGCAGGGAACAAAATCAATCTGGGAGCCTTCCTTTACGAAATCGTGCAAACATTCAATGTTTTGCCAGCAGTTCGTGTAAATGCTTTGGGCAGAGACAATCCTACAAAGATATCAAGTAATTATTAGATAATAAATTATGTGATTCTAATTAGAATCTGGTCAAAATCGAATTAGAACACCGAACCGTCCGGGCAATACCTCGCCATAGATCCTACATTTTCGTACACATCTACTGCTGCCAAAGGCAATTCGGGATGGTTGCGCTTAATACCTTCAAAAATATATAAGGCAATTCGCTCTGCACTAGGATCATCGGCAAAGTATGGATTATCGTTCAAATTGTAGTGATCCAGCTGCAAGAGCACCTCGGCCAGAGCCTTTTTGAGCACCCCGAAGTCCACAAGCATTCCACCTTCGCCTAAGCTGTCGCCCCGTGCCCACACTCGCACTCGGTAATTGTGTCCGTGCAACCGCTCGCACTTCCCATGAAAGTGGATAAGTTGGTGCGCTGCGGCAAAGTCTCCCTCGACGCGTGTAAAAAACATGATTAGATGATATCGCCTCCACCAGAGAAGAAGCAAGCACCTGGTGGTTCCCCAGAGCGCCTGCCACTGCTGCAAATGCCTTTTAAGAGGTTTCGCGCCATTCTGATCGCCACCGGCATCCAATGGTGGAATTGGGCGACAAGGAGCCTGTTGTATAAGGATCTTGCTGCGTAAGGGCGCATTGAAAAAACTACCTGCTCCGTGCTACGCTTGCATCAAAATGAGTAAGCTTCTTTCAGCATTGCTTTCCAATATAAAAATCCTCGCTTCTCGGGGCATGGAAAGCGAGCCAGCCTGCCAAATCGATGGATTGAGCTACGATTCAAGAGAAATCCAGCCCGGTTACCTGTTTTTTGCATTTCCTGGCTACCATACGGATGGACACAACTTTATCGGTGCAGCCATCCAGCGCGGCGCAAGCGCTGTCATTTATGATCACGAAATTACCGAATACAGCCCGGGCGTTGTCTATATCAAGGTCAGCGATGCTCGGCTCGCCATGAGTCCGGTTGCCGCTGCTTTTTACGGCGAACCTTCGCGGTCTCTTGCCGTTATCGGTGTCACCGGAACCGAAGGCAAGAGCACAACTGTTTTTCTAATCTACCAATTGCTCACATTGTTAGGGAAAAAGGCAGGTTTTTTTTCTACAGTTATGGCCGATCTTGGCGATGGCCAAAAACCGAACCCTGAGCACCAGACCACGCCAGAAGCGACGACTGTCCAGGCTCAGCTTGCCGCCATGCGGGATTCCGGTTTGGAATACGCCGTGGTAGAGGCTTCCAGTCACGGCCTGAGTGCGCGTACGGGGAGGCTGGCCGATGTACTTTTCGACATCGGTGTAATGACGAATGTGCGCCATGAGCACCTGGAATTTCATGGCACATGGGAGCAATATCGGTTTGATAAAGCCAATCTCTTTAGAAAGCTAGACCAGCACGATCATAGAAAAAACATTAGAGGCAGACAGGTAGTCATCCCTTCTGCGGGTGTCGTCAACGAAGACGACCCAAGTGCAGAATACTTCCGCAACGCCACGCAAAAGCCAGTCATTGGTTTCAAAGTTATCTCCAACGCAAACATGACGGCATCCAAGGAGACTTCTGAGGTAGTTATTGCGGCGACCAATGTTGACATGCCTGCTATCTCCGACTTGCGCGCATTCGATATTATGTCGGACGCAATCGGCTCCAGTTTCAAAATCGAGGGACCCGCAACGCTTGAGGATCTCGAATCCACAATAAAGAACGCGCAAGATACGGCACACGATTTGTCTCACGCACAGATGGGAAAGGGAGCGACCACCTCTACGGTCATCGTTCCAGCACGCATGAATCTCCCAGGAGAGTACAACGTGGGCAATTGCCTCGCAGCTATAGAAGCTGTCGCCTTGGCCACCGGTGTGGCCTGGCAGAACATTGTGCCCGCTTTACAGCAGCTAAAGCCGGTCAAGGGGCGCATGACGAGAATCGATTTTGGCCAGCCATTTGAACTCATTATTGACTATGCACATACGCCTTCCTCTTTCCAAGCGATCCTACCGCCCTTGCGTCAGCGCATTCAGGGCAAAATCATCTGCCTCTTTGGTTCTGCAGGCGAGCGCGACACAGAAAAACGTCCACAACAGGCTCGGATTGCAGCGCAATTCTGCGACATTCTGATTCTAGCCGACGAAGATCCGCGCGGCGAAGACCCAATGCAGCTTCTTGAGGAGATCGCCGCCGGCTGTCCAAACTTGCGCCGGGGAGAGCAGCTTTTCCTAATACCGGATCGTCCCACAGCCATCCGCAAGGCATTCAGCCTTGCTGCCAAAGACGATCTTGTGCTCCTTTTGGGCAAGGGGCACGAAAACTCGATAATCTACAAAGACCATGTAATGCCCTACGACGAAGAAACCGAGGCGATAAAGGCACTTGCGGAGCTGGGTTACACAAAACGCAGCTCTACGCAGGCAGTATAGGCAGGATAATTGGAAGCTTTTTGATCCTAATCAAATAAGGAATGATCATGACAAGAATTGCAATACTTTATGGTGGCAAATCTGGAGAACATGAAGTCTCCCTGGTCTCGGCTGCCAGCATTGCCAAGAACCTCGATCCTGGCAAGTACGAGATTGTGCTGATCGGCATTACAAAGAGTGGTCAGTGGCTTCTGCAGGACCCAAGTCTTGCCTCACAGGTGCAGACGAAAAAACCGTCTAAGCCACGGTCCACTTCGCAACATCATGAAGAAGCCCCTTACGAGGACGATCCAGAGGCCATGACGATGCCGGGATTCCCGCCCATTGTGGACGGAAGGCCGGTTTTTGTGCATCCTGGCCAAGGGCTGACCGCACTTCGCGCAGATGGAACTTTGGAGCCGCTGAAATGCGACATTGTTTTTCCGGCCTTACACGGTACTTTTGGAGAAGATGGCACTGTACAGGGACTTTTGGAATGTGCCAACTTGCCCTATGTAGGTGCGGGAGTCCTGGGTTCAGCCATCGGGATGGACAAGGAAGTGGCCAAAGATCTCTGGATCCGTGCTGGCCTGCCAGTGACAGACTTTATCACTTTACATCATGCAGACTGGAAGTCCACCCACGATATCTCTGCCATCAGCCGCAAAATAAGCGCCCGGTTGGGTTGGCCTTGTTTTGTAAAGCCCGCCTGTGCAGGATCGTCCGTCGGCAGCTCAAAAGTAAACTCGCCAGCCGACTTACCTGCGGCCCTGGATCATGCCTTCTTATATGACCAAAAGGTTCTCGTCGAGGAATTCATCGCTGCTAGGGAAATTGAGTGCGCAGTGCTCGGCAACGAGACGCCCCGCTCCTTTGCTCCCGGTGAGGTTATTCCTTCGCACGAATTCTACGATTACTCCGCAAAATACATCGATCCGAACGGAGCTGAGCTCAAGATACCAGCCGCTCTTACTCCTCAGCAGAGTGAGCTAGTTCAAACACTCGCGATTCAAGCCTACAGAGCCTGTTGCCTTTCCGGTATGGCGCGCGTTGACCTCTTTATCGACAAAATAACGGGAAAAGTCATGCTGAATGAAGTCAACACAATACCGGGTTTTACAAGTATATCGATGTTCCCAATGATGTGCGAAGCAGGCGGCCTGAGTTACGCCGAACTGTTAGACACACTTGTGCAGCTAGGATTTGAGCAATTCGCAGCGAGGTCACAGATAAGTTTCGAGATGAAAAAGTCCACTGTGAAGAATTAGATGAAGTGAGCTTTTTATGCATCGTTATGCATAATTATTTATGGTGAATAAAATTAGCATTTCATACTTCCCATCGCCTGTTTCCTGGTGTATAGTGTAAAGGTAAGTGCAAATCTAGCGTCAAACAGAGATTCAACCGATGTTTGTCGTGTGAAAAGGAGGTTCAAGTATGAAGTCCCAGGACTATATCGCCCTGGACGAGATGTACGGGGCACACAATTATCACCCACTGCCCGTCGTAATATCCCAAGCCAGCGGTTGCAAGGTCACAGACCCTGAAGGTAAGACGTATTTTGATTTTCTTTCGGCATATTCTGCTGTAAATCAGGGACATTTGCATCCGCATATTGTTCAAGCGGTCAAAGATCAGCTTGAACGTGTCACGCTCACTTCTCGAGCCTTTCACAACGACAAAATGGGACCTTTCCTCAAGAAACTCTGCGATTACACAGGGTACGAGGCTGCCTTGCCCATGAATACAGGGGCAGAAGCCGTAGAAACTGCTCTAAAGACAGCGCGACGATGGGGAGTCGAGGTCAAGAAAGTTCCTAATGGCACACAGGAGATAATCTGCGCGGAAGGGAATTTCCATGGCAGGACCATTGCAACCATCTCGATGTCGAACGATCCAGATTCCTACATAAACTACGGTCCCTATGTACCCGGTTTTGTCAAAGTACCCTACTGCAATGCCGAAGCCATTGAAAAAGCAGTGAATGAGAATACTGTTGCCGTCTGTATTGAGCCTATCCAAGGTGAGGCCGGTGTCGTTGTACCTCCTGAGGGATACCTTGCCGCAGTACGACAGATTTGCGACCGGCATGGAATTCTCTTTCTCTGCGATGAAGTTCAAACAGGTTTTTGTCGGACTGGCAAACGCTTTGCATGGCAATATGAGGATGCACGACCAGATATCATTTGCGTAGGCAAGGCGCTCGGAGGTGGGATAATGCCCATTTCCGGTATTGTGGCCGACCACGCAGTGATGGATGTCTTTACGCCCGGAACCCATGGTTCCACGTTTGGCGGGAACCCGCTGGCAGGGGCGGTCGGTATGGCTGCGATCGAGGTTCTGGAGAACGAGCATTTGGACGAAAGAGCCTTTGAACTTGGCAAAATCTTCCGCAAGGAAGTTGGTTCGATTCATTGTTCGAAAATGGAACTCGTGCGAGGCAAGGGCTTACTGAATGCTGTGGTCTTTGAAAAGAACTTTGAAGCGTGGGACGTTTGCATGGCATTAAAAGACAACGGCCTTCTTGCAAAGCAAACACACGGCAACATCATCCGCTTTGCACCACCACTCGTCATATCGGAACAGGATCTCCAAGAAGCAATAGGCATCATCGCGCGTGTCTTAGAGAGATTATGAGACCACAGAAGCGTTGCATGTAAAAGTGTTGCAGATGGTAGGCACATAGGAGTGCGGCAATTGAGAGTGCGGCAATTGGCGCCGCCCCAAGGCGGCCATGGGGAAGCGCAAAACTAGGGCAACAAGTAAGATTCATATCCCAGATCTTTGAGCTTTGCTTGGGTCTTGGACCAATCGCCTTGTGAAGCAACAATAACCGCCCAACGGAGCTCCCCTTCTTTAGTCTTTTGCTCATCGATACTTACTTGGAAGCCTTTCTTCTGCAGGACGGCAACAAGGGCTTGCGCGTTCTCTTTCTTGGAAAAAAAGCCCACCTGAAGTTGCATAGTATCTGTTTGTTTCTCCTCATTCTGCTTGGCGTCCGCACTGGCTAAGTCGTTTGCGCTCTTGGCGGTCGCAAGGCTGCGCTCGGCAACAGGGGTGTTCGTTCCGGACCCATACAGGCCAGCCAGGAGGAGGTTGCCAGGCAGAAGCATACACTTCTGCTTTATGAGCGCTGATTCTAACGAATTCGGGTACTCCGTTCCGAGGCGACTTTCAAGCGCCTTGGGCTCAAAACCTTTAGTTGGCGCCTTGAACGACGCAAAATCCGAGGAATTAGCAATCGACCAAAGCAGAAACAGCGATTCCGCACTACTTACGGCTTGAACATTCGATTTCGCCTGGCCTTTGTCCTGCGTGCTTGCAACATCTTTGACAGCCAAGAAAGCCTTTTCGGGCTCTTCCTCGAAAAGATAGATCCACGCTTGCACGATTTTCTCTTGAACAATTATATCCGACACCGTGGAGCCAACGCCCGTTTTGTCTTTTCCTGCTATCAAAACATCGAGTTTCTGTAGGGTAATAGCTGCCTTATCTGGTTTGCCACAGGCAAGCCAACAGCGTGCAGCCTTGATAAGAGCGTCTGGATTGGACGAAGCAAGGGAGTAAAAACTGGCGGCGTTCTCCCACTGACCTGCAAGCGAAGCAAGCGCCGCTGCAGTGATGCCCAACTCTGCCCGCCTTGCGGCTGAAGCTTTGGGGATAAATTCGCTGTAGAGGGCGATTGCATCCTTGAGTGGCAGGCTGAGGGCGTAGGTATCAAGCCAAACAGGCAGGGCATCCGTTCCGACGACTTTGGAAACCGCCTCGCGCGCTTGGGCATACGTCACGGTACCAGTGATCTTTGGAGGTGCTGGTGTTGTAGCTGTAGAAGAGGTTGAGCCAGCAGCTTTCCCAGCGCTAGAACCTGCTTGCGCAGGACTTGCCTGAGGCGTTTTGCCTTGCGTGCTTTGCGCAAAGACCGCCATCGCCAAAACCACAACCCAGAGGACGCAGAGGCCAGAAGCGAAAACACGGATCGAGTAGCGGTTTGTGCGGAAACGCGCCTTATTCATGCACTTCTTCTGCCTTGAAGGTATTGCCCGAAATACTCAGCAACCTGACACGCGCAAATTGTCCTATTCGAGACATTTCGCCCTTTAAGACTACCATTTCGTCTCTGGCAGTTCGCGCAACCAATTCCTTGCTGGACCTCCGGGACTGACCTTCGATAAGAACTTCATCGACGCATCCCACTCGTTCCTGCATTAGGTTCGAAGTGATTTCTTTCTGCAACTCGATTACGCGGGCAAGATGTGCCTTTTTTACCTTATCGGGCAGTTTACCCGGAAGATTTACCGCCGCAGTGCCTTCACGCGGGTTGAAATAGTACATGAAGGCGTACGAGAATCGAATGCGGCGCATTGCGTCCAGTGTTGCCTCCAGATCGTCGTCGGTTTCACCAGGAAAGCCGACCAAAATGTCGGTAGAAAGCGACAGGCCTGGAATGGCCACCCGCATGCGGTCCACAAGGTCGAGAAAATACTCGCGCGTGTACTTGCGATTCATGCTGGCGAGGATTTTGTTCGATCCGGACTGCAGGCACAGGTGAACATGTTTGCAGTAGAGTGGCTCGGACGCAAGAACGTCTATCAGCGCTGGGGAAAGATCCTTAGGGTGGCTCGTCAAAAAGCGAATCCATCCAATGCCCTTGCTTTGGCTCCGGCCTCCTTCATGCCGAGCACGAAGATGTTCGGCAATGAGCCTTAAGAGTGCCGGAAAATCGAGCGTCCTGTCTCCGTCCTTCCACGAGTATGAATTGACATTTTGCCCAAGAAGTGTTACCTCGCGCACGCCTAAATCTTCGAGCGAATCCAGTTCAACAAGGATCTCGTCAGGAGAACGGGACACTTCCCTACCTCTCACATATGGCACGATGCAATACGTGCAGAAGTTATTGCAGCCGTGCATAATCGGGACAAAGTCTCTAAATGCCCCTGGTTCGTGGTAGGTTTTGGAGAACTGAAAAACCGGTTTCTCCTCGTCCAGATCGAAATGTGTCCCGGCCTGAATCTGATCAGCGATAAGCCCAAAGGACTGCTTCTGATAGGTGCCGATTACATAGTCGATTTCTGGGACGCGCTCCTTCATCGTCTCTTTGTACTGCTCGGCCATGCAGCCTACTACTGCAATCGTGTAGCCAAAACGCTTCTTTCCGGCCGCAAACTGAGCTATGCGGCCCCAGGCGCGATTCTCGGCAGTGGCACGCACAGTACAAGTATTTATAAGAACAAGATTTGCTTCTTCTGCTGGTGCTGGCTCCCAAGCCTTCTCTCGCAAAATCGTTTCCAGAGCGGAAGACTCCGCCTTGTTCATCTGACATCCATAGGTTTCCAGATAGTACTTCATTTAGCTGCGCTTTCCGTTCTTTTTCTTCCTCAAGCCTGATACAAAACTACCAAAGTGCACTACGCCGTAAACGATGAGACCCAAGCCGCCGAGACCCAACAGATTGTGAGTCAAATGTGGCAGTAAGAGCGTTGCACCACCCAGAACGCCGGCTGCAGTCAATACGGTTCCGGATACCTTGTCCGTCTTCGTCTTGCCAAAGAGTCCAGTAAGTCCAAGCCCAACCATTCCGGCAGATAGAACCCAACCAACCACTGGAATGCTCAAGAGTGAATTGACAACAAGAAGGCCTGCACCTCCAAGTACAGCCATTACGCCCTTTGTACCACGCTCCGCAAGCTCATTGGGCTTTTTTTCGACAGGATAATGGTCAGACATCGCTAGACTCCTTATTTTTCTCCACAATATTCTCTATATCGTTTTTCTCGACAAACGCGTAGGCGGAATGGTTGTGGATGCTCTCGAAGTTTTCCGCTTCCACCGTGAACTGAGAAAACTTGTGCAAAGCGTCTACCTTTAAATATACTTCCCGCACCACGTCCTCAACAAAACGCGGCCTGTCGTAGGCCATTTCTGTAACGAATTTTTCGTCCTCGCGCTTAAGTAGCGTGTAGACACCACTCGAAGCAGAATCTTCTACCAAGGCAATAAGATCTTCGATCCAATAGAAAGAATCCATCGTGACTTTGAGTGTAACAATACCGCGTTGATTGTGCGCACCATAACGCGAAATCGCCTTGGAGCAGGGACACAGAGTTTGGACGGGAACACTCACCCCAACCACAAACTTTCTCTCAGTAGAGGACACCATCCCCTCATAAAAACAATCATAACTCATCATGGCAACTTGCCCTGTGACCGGCGCGGCTTTTTGAATAAAGTAAGGAAAATGCAGGTCAGAATATGCGGTCTCGGCCTCAAGTTGAGTCCTGATGCTCTCGAGCATCTTTAAGAAACGGGGCATGGAAAGATCCGAGCGGTATTGTTCGAACACTTCAATAAACCGACTCATATGTGTGCCCTTGAAGTCGTGTGGCAGATCCGCATACAGGTTGACAACAGCCGTTGTATGTTGTACTTGCGAGCTTTTGTCTTTGAGCACAATTGGATAACGGACGCCTTTGACGCCAACCTTCTGTAAAGGAATCTGTCTTTCGTCCTTCATGGATTGAACATCGACCATTTTTTGTGACCTTGCTCCCGACCTTAACCTGTCAGTTTTGAAAAACCGACTTTGGAATTGCCGATATGCTAGTGAAATCTAAGCATTCCTGCAATATGAGTCAAAGAACTCATAATAAAGCTTCACCGCTCTCTGTGCGTCTTCAGGTTCGATAATAAGACTCAATGCAAAAAAAACCCCGCCGCGCATGTCGAAGAAGAAACCTGGATGCGCATAGAGGCCTTTTTCTTCTAAAAGCCGAACCGCAAGCACCTCTTCATCGTCAAAAGCCGGACTCTGAACGAGGGCTGTCCACCCACCCTCGCATCGCAACACCCGATGGGGCGACAAAGGGCCCTCTAGCTCCTGTTTATAGGTTTGTAGAACCCGCTCCATCCGAGTCTTCGTGGCAGCCTGAATTTCATTCTCGCAGTTGAGTAAGGCGCCGGCGCTTGCCATAATCGGCGTTCCAGCGGACAGAAAGGCATCTGCTATAATTTCTAGCCTCCGTGAGCTTGAGTCCACCTCTTCCTGCGGCCCTGACACATAGATCCAACCCAATTTGACCTGCGGTAAGCACAGACGCTTGGAAAAGCCATCCAGGACGAACGTGAGGACTTGGTCAAACCCATAGAGGTTCACTGGAGGTGCGCTCGGGTCAATGGAGAAATCAAAAAACACCTGATCAGCAACGATCGCAAGGGAGTATTCTTTGCAGAGGGCAACAATTCCCTCAAGTTCTGTTTTGTCGAGATAAGAGCCTGTGGGGTTGTTAGGATTTATCAAGACAATAGCCTTGATCTTGCCTTCTGAGTCGCTAGCCAGCTTGGCACGGAGGCGGTCGAAGTCTATCGACCACCCCAAGGGGTGCTCATAGTCTAGTTCGTAGCCAACAGCCTGCACACACTCCAGCTTAGCCAGATTGTCAAAAAGCGGATAGCCTGGTTGAGGCACCAAGACCGCATCGCCGGGGTCGCACAGGAGCTTAAAAAGATAGGAGTACGCTTCCGAAGTGGAAGCACACAGGAAAAGCCGCTCTGGACTGAGGGTCACACCTTTGTCCGCAAAATGCGCTGCAATGGCCCTGCGAGACAACTCCAGCCCGTGAGGATCCGGTGCATAGCCATGTCTCGCTCCTTCTTTGAGGGCTTCGGCCAGTACATCCTGAGGAAAAGTAAGCCCCACCTGGGTTGGGTTGCTCATGGAAAGATCAAAGTAGTTCCTTCCACTTGCCGCAAGCTTCTTTCTTGCAATTGCAAGCGCGTTAAGACCGTCTGCAAAACTTGCACGTTCAGAAAAAGTCATGGCAGCAGTATAAGTTCAGAACGACTCAAGCGTATAGCGGCAGAATATAGTCCTATGGCTTTCCTATGTTTGTCTCTGCGATATTCAGAATCTGCGACAGGTTCGAGGCTGCCTCTTCTTCCAACGCGGAACATTTACTGAGCAATTCTCTGGCAAACGCGCCATCAGGGATGGAAGCGAGGTTAGTCCTTACATTGAGCACTGCACCCTTTAGACCCGCATGAGCCATAAGCGCCCCTACTGCTCCATCGCTTACGGAGTTTCGATTGCCTGTAGTGACGGCGATAAGGCACAGTTTGAGCGCCGCCAAACATGCTTCAGCGGTTTCGTAGGGAACCTGCGCTGCTTTTTCGTTTGCCGCGAGCATCCGCGCTTCGCGGTAGCGGCGCTCTTCCTCTGTGGCCTTAGGCAATCTGCCAGCAGCCATGACGGCGTTGAAGGCCTGGGTGTCCTTATCGACAGCCTTGATAAGTTCGTCTTTGATACTTTGAGCCGACTCCGCCATTTCAGACAGAATGGCAAAGTTGGCCTCGTACCCCTTCTTACCCACCGTGAGGTTTCCGACCATCGACGCAAGGCTTGCTCCAAGAGCACCGGCAAGTGCCGCAACCGACCCACCGCCTGGTGCTGGCACATCGGAAGATACTTCGTCGGCAAAGTCGTCCACTCTAAGCGAAACAAGTTTTCCCTTGGGCTCCAGGCTCCATTCTATGATTTTGTGTTCGGGGTTAAAAGCTGAGACAGAACCCAGCCCAAGGGACTGGACCGCTACCTCCACGAGCTCCTTGGCCGACATGCCTGCGCTCTTTCCCGCTTTGCGCAGATAGTGCTTTCCACACTCGGCAATTGCCGCATACGGGATGAGACCCACAAGCTCTGAACCAGTGACACGCAAACCAAGCTTGGCTGCCTCTTGCTCCACCACTTCGTATACTTCCCAAAGTGGCGTCTTCTTGTAATCCAAGAGATTGATCGACACCTGAGCACAGCGATATTCCTCGATATACCAGCCGATTGCACGCACCGCAGCAAGCCGCCCAGGAATCCGGACAGGATTCCCATCCTGGTCCTTGAGGGTACTTCCATCTGGATTCTTAGCAAGCCTGCCTGCTTCGCGCACATTGAGTGCAACCTCGTTGGCAAGCTTTTTGTCTTTTGTGTTCAAATTGACATTATAAGCAACAAGGAATTCACGCGCCCCAGCAACGGTAGCGCCCCACTTTGGATCGAATCTTGCTGGCCCATAATCGGGCTCCCACGCTGGATCGGCAAGCTTGGCTTGCAGGCCTTCGTATTCACCCGACCTTATGTTTGCAAGGCTTTCCCGCTCGTGGGTTCTTGCCGCTTTCTCGTACAAATACACTGGCACTTGCAACTCTTGCGCAAGCCGTTTCGCAAACTCGTTTGCATATGTCACGCAATCATCCATGGAAAGGCCTGCAACAGGCACAAAGGGGCAAACATCCAAAGCTCCCATTCGGGGATGAGCGCCAGAGTGACGGCGCATATCTATGAGTTCGTACGCAGTCTTGGCAGCGGCAAGGGCAGCCTCTACAACTGCCTTTGGCTCGCCTGCAAAGGTGTAGACAGTACGGTTTGTATCCGCGCCAACATCGACATCCAGGAGCTTGACCCCTTGAGTAGAACTTATGGCTGCTGCAATCGCATCTATAGTCTTTTTGTCTCTTCCTTCAGAAAAATTAGGTACACATTCCATTATTGCATTGCTTTGCATCGCTTACTCCTCTTTGGCAAAAAGCACAAGTTTGTAGCGCGTGTGCTTGAATCATGATGGCACCCAAAGGGGCACCCATGCGGAATTATGTACGCTTTTCGGCAATCTGGCTATTGTTTTTTGTGTTTCGGTCTTTTCGCGGTTTGTAGGTGCGCGACGAATGTGGCGAGGAGGAACCCGAGGAGAACCTGTGCGCCTGATCTCTTCCATATCGCTCTCCAGATCTTGACCTATCTCCAGATCTTGCTCGTTCTCCCGATCTTGCTCGTTCTCCCGATCTTGCGCCATGTTTCTTGCCACCATAAGGTTCGCCACCCGAACTACCGGTTTTGCCACTGGTTTCTTTTGGGTCTGCCAGCATAACCTTGGGCACGCCACCTTTGGCCCTGGCGAGTGCGATTATTCTTTCCGCCTCCCTGTACGGCACATTGACGAAGGAGAAGTTGTTGTACACTTCTACGCTTCCGATCTGCCGATCAGAGAGCCCTGAAAGCTTCTTGAGTCTAGAGACTAGTGATCGCGGGTTAAGCCCGTCTTTTCTGCCTGCACCGATAGAGAGTCGCGTGATGCCTGTGTCGTCCACCGAGACTTCGGTTATGTCGCGGTATTTCTCCGGATTGAGTTGTGATGCAAAACCTTCTGCCAAAGCGGCACTAAGCGCTTCTTCGGCCGGCAGTTTGGCCAGCAACTCACGTGCAAAAGAAAGCCATGGATTATCTGGAATACCCTGCCCGCCTTCGGTATCAGTGGGGGAAACGGAAGCCGCAATAGATGACTCCCTATCCGCCCGTTCCAGGATCCTCGCCTCGATTCGATCCTTCTGAGCATCCATGATGCTTTGGATCTCGGGAATACTGCCCTTCTTAAGGTTCTTGCCCGAGACTTTCCTAATTCTGAACAGTCTATGGTATTCGTCAGGAGTCACGAAGGTGATAGCAGTGCCTGTGTTGCCGGCGCGCCCTGTTCTTCCAATGCGATGCAAGTACTCGTCAGAATCATGGGGAAGTTCCCAGTTTATGACATGGGTGAGTTTTTCGATATCGATGCCTCTTGCCGCAACGTCGGTCGCCACAAGAATGGACACCCGCTTATCACGGAACTTACCCAAGACCCGCTCCCGGGCTTCCTGGGTTAAATCGCCATGAAGTGCCTCCACCTGATAGCCCCGCTCTGCAAGACGCTTCGCCACAGTATCGGCTTCGACTTTTGTTGCAACAAAGACGATGCCATAAAAATCATCCTCACTATCGACGATGCGGGACAATGCCTCTATCCGATCTCGCTCCAAAACCTCGATCCACATCTGTTCTGCAAGGTCAGTTGGCACAATTTCGTCCGCATCCTCCACAATTTCGATGGATCCCGTCCGGGCTTTCACAATAGATAAAACCGGTGCGCTCAGCGTGGCAGAAAAAAGCATGATCCTTGCACTCGGGTTCATCGCGTCCATGACCTTGGTGATGTCGTCTATAAAACCCATGTCGAGCATTTCGTCCGCTTCGTCCAAGACGAGATATTCGATGGCAGAAATATCCAAAGTGCCGCGCTCCATGTGGTCGAGTACTCTTCCCGGCGTCCCCACGACAATGTCAACGCCCTCTTTGAGGGCGCGGAACTGCTTCGTGATAGAAGCTCCACCGTAGACGCAGGTGAGCGTTGGCCTGTCCGCATATTTAAGCGTTGAAATTTCTTCAGTGACCTGAATTGCCAACTCACGCGTTGGAACAAGGATGAGAGCAGAAACCTTTTGAGCTCTTTCTCCTGCAGCGCGGCTTTTTGCAGCTCGGCTCAAGCTTTCAACAAGAGGAATTCCAAAAGCAGCGGTTTTTCCGGTGCCGGTCCTGGCCCTGGCCGCCAGAGCACTTCCGGAGGCGAGCAACTTGGGGATTGCAAGACTCTGAATTGGAGTTGGTTCTTCAAACCCTTTTTTTGCTAGGGTTTCCAGCATTTCGGGGCTCAGCCCCAGTGATTCGAATGTCATTGTTTTCAATTATATGCGAAATACAGTTTCTTATTCTAGTAGTTGCAAAGCTTATCGGTTCTAGCATTTGCGCGAACTGTTCGTTGCGGTCCCGCAGCGAGTTGATACAAAGTTTTGCGCATCCTCGACGGTGTTGATGTTTGCAAAAAGTCCCCAGTCTGGCGTAAAACGACGCACTACCTCTTCCGGAATTCTTAAGCAGGGTATGGTCGCAAGAAAGTCTATAATGGAAAAGGACTTGAGCGATCCATCTTGTATCGTACCCGCCGCCCGACAAGACTCAAGATATCGGTCTAGCTCTGGGGCTAGGTTTTTGGCATAGAGTGCATGAAAAGGCTCGCACTTGTAATGCCCTGTGCCGCAATATGCATTAGGCTCAGCCTTGGATCCAGGGTCCAAACCGTATCCAGCCCCATGCGCCGCAACAATTGCCTGGAATGAGTCAGACGAGCCAAGCATCTCCAAAAAATAAAAAGAATTAGGGGTACTGCCACTCGCGCCCCGGCCAGCTTCCTGAAGCTTTGAGCGTTCAAGCAAGAAATTAAGCCAGTGGTCATCAAAGCAAGGCATGTCGCAAGCCACAAGATATGTCCATGGTGTTTGAGAAAAATATAGTGCGGTCGCAAGACCACCCAAGGGTCCCACTCCAGGAAACCGGTCAAAAACAACCTGTACTGGTAGGTCTTTATAAAGCTTTGTGTGATTTAGATATGCGAGATTTTCCTGTACTTCCCCTACCCTTGGTTCCTTCTCTTCCTGCTCACAGACAACCAAGACTTTGGCATGACCGCTTGCAAAAACTGAGGATGCTAACAGGTTTTTCGCGGCAATTCTGCCAAGCGCTTCGCCGCGATAAGGCCAGAATTGTTTGTCTTTGCCGCTGAACCTACTGGACTTTCCACCTGCCAGAAGAGCCAAGGTTACATAGGAGGAGTCGAATTTGGACTCGAAAGGTGGCCACCTATCTATTTCTCCTTCTTGCATAAATGTCACTATACCTTGCCTTGCATCAACAAAAAAGGCTGATTACATTGGTACTATGTTGCAAGAACTCCTACAACTCCTGGAGCCATTGGATTGGAATGAAGCTCCAGCGGAAATGGGATTCGAAAGCCCATACGGCGTTCTGCTCGACGACGTCGCTACACTTAACTACGAGCTTGTGCAGCAAGCATCACCACGCTCCGATGCGCGGCTTGCCACTAACGGGCAGATTGATGCCGATAAGGACACAACGGGCCAAAGAATGGCCCACACAAGCGCTCCAGCCGAAAGCAAGACCCTTATCGAAAGACAACGGCATGCGTCCTTGCTTTATCTAAAAGCACCCGGCATCGTAAACGTAATGCTTAACTATAAGATTTGCGCCGAACATGGCCTGCCGCTCCACCCTACGATCTATTATGAGCTCACTGAGGCCCGCAAATATCAGATCGACCATGGGCTCCCCATTATAGATCTGGCGAATCGGCTTTATGTCCGGTCTATTGAGCTTGCAAGGCGCGCTCTTAGACTTGAGCCTTCTTACGACGTGTACTACGGCGAATTTCGATCGTCTCTACCTCCTTCCATTGTGAGCTTTGTTTATACAGGCCTGGCTGACACGTATACGTGGCGCGGCTCCAACCCCGCCATAATCCAACGATTGGCAGAAACCGTACACAGGGAGTTTAAGCCTGATATTGTGGTGGCAGCCGCACACGGTTCTATAATGCCAGCACTTCTCCTATCGGAGCTTTTGGCCGTCCCTCTCTATTTCGTCAGATTTTCAATGTTCAAACGCCATGATGAGGCACCGATAGTCTCTTTTTCCGACATAGCATACTTGTCCGCGTGGAAAAACGGTACGGCCCTGCTTTACGACGAAGACGTGGCTGGAGGCAGAACCTTGGGCCTTTTTGCCAAGACTCTTGCACCACTTTTTGCGCAAACCAGGACTGCTTGCTCGATTAGGCATGCAGGAGCCAGTTTTAAGCCAGATTTTTGTGGAAAAACATGGTGGGATTGACTTTTAGAGTTACTTCGATATAGTAAATTCTGGGATGGTGAAAATGGTCACAAAACAGAAAATTTCATTTGCTCCTTCAATCCGCCGTTTGCCACAATATTTGCATGTGATTCGCCAGTTCGAGAGTACAGGGGGAGAGTACATTTCCGGTACTTTGATCGCGAACGAACTCAACCTGGAACCGATTCAAGTGCGTAAGGATCTGGCGATTACTGGTATTATTGGTAAACCAAAAAGAGGGTATCCCGCGAGCGAGCTCATAAAGGCGATTGAGCACTACCTGGGCTGGGATATCAGCCACAAAGCGATCGTTGTTGGTGCAGGCAATTTAGGCTCCGCCTTGATGGGGTATCAGGAGTTTAGGAACAATGGACTCGATATTGTCGCCGGCTTTGACGCCGATCCCACAAAGATAGGCTCCCGTATTCATGGTGTTCAAATACATAATATCGATTCTTTAGACGAAATTGTGGCACAAATCAAACCGGAAATAGCCATACTCACTGTTCCTTCGCCTTTTGCACAGAGTAGTTGCGAGAGCATTGTCAAGAGTGGAATAAAATCGATATGGAACTTTACGAATACAAAACTCAAAGTGCCAGATTATGTCTCTGTGCAGCGTGAGGATCTGTCCTCCGGGTATGCAATGCTGTCCGTAATGATGCAGCAATTAGCAAAAAGCCTGAATAGCGTAGAGAACTAGCCGTGGCTCATTGCCAAGTACTCTCGAATAGATAGCAGTGAGCACCTTGCCCACGTAATTTCGAGTGTTACCTCAGCTTCTTCTCTTTGATTCTATTCATGTTTCTTGTAGTTCAAGTTTGTAGTTCAAAAGAGTTATAAAAACTCAAATTGGGGATATTTGCATGAGAATTACTACACGTGGTATCTATGCACTGAAAGCGATGGTGGACTTAGCCAGCGAATCTTCTATCGAAACTCCGGTGGCTTTGCACAAAATTGCAGAGAAGGAGAATATCTCGACCGAATTCTTGCAGCAGATCTTTTTTAAGCTCAGAAAAGCGGGACTCATTGCGGCTGAAAGAGGACCGGGGGGTGGTTTCTACTTGGCGAAAGATGCACATGAAGTCTCCGCGCTGGACATTCTGCTGGCAGCGGGCGAATGTTTGCGGATTTCGCCATGCTCGGAGACAAGGAGGGGAAAACACAAGCCTTGTGGTGAACTAAAATGCTGCGAAGCGGGCGAATTCTGGTTAGAGATGGAAAATAATATATGGCAATTCGCCCAAAACAAGACACTCTCAGACCTTGCAGCAGATTAGGAGGCAGAAAAAGAGCGCTTTT
>Ga0209099_1001342_pt1 | contig 25041 bp, 30 predicted proteins | sample AD_JPNHW2_MetaG_FD_184430 | JGI IMG/M metagenome (GOLD analysis project Ga0209099, IMG submission 184430) | Active sludge microbial communities of municipal wastewater-treating anaerobic digesters from Japan - AD_JPNHW2_MetaG (SPAdes) (version 2) | ecosystem: Engineered > Bioreactor > Anaerobic... | reverse complement strand
ATAGCAGCTTCGAGGCCGTGGGTAGCTGTTTCCCATTGTGAGAAATTGTTTTCGTTCACCGAGAACTGAGAACCGGTAAAGAAGGTTGAAACAGCCGTTCCGAGCAGGATAGTCCCTGCCGCTCCGTTAATAAACAGGAAGGCCTCATAAGTGCGATGGCCCAGGAAATTATCCGGTTTTTTTCGGTATTCATAGGAAACGGCCTGCAATACAAAGGCAAAAAGGATCAGCATCCAAACCCAGTAGGCGCCTCCGAAACTGGTACTGTAAAACAACGGAAAAGAGGCAAAAAACGCTCCTCCGAAAGTCACCAGCGTGGTGAAGGTGAATTCCCATTTCCGTCCGAGGACGTTGATGAGAAGCGCCCTTTCGGTTTCGGTTTTTCCCAGACGGTAGATCAGTGTTTGCCCGCCCTGCACGAAAAGCAGGAACACGAGCAAAGCTCCGAGCAGCGAGATAATGATCCACCAGTATTGCTGCAAAGCAGGATATGAAAGGTTTTCAAACATTACTTTTCCCCTCCGTCTTTAGGTCCGATTTTGATTTGTTTGCTCATGATTTTTATGTCGGCGATCAGCAAAAGGGTAAAGGTGACCGCAAACAGGATAAATGTAGTCTGAACGCTTCCGGTAGTAAGCCTTGAGACAGCAGCCGATGCCGGCATCAGGTCCTGGATTACCCAGGGTTGCCGTCCGAATTCTGCTACGAGCCATCCGGTCTCCGAGGCCAGATAGGCAAGCGGGATACTTAAAACAGAAAGATACAGATACCATTTTATCTTCTCAGGCTTTCTGAAAAAGACGAAGAAAACGGTCAGGATAAAAAGCAGGACGAACCACATTCCAAGAGCTACCATGATGCGAAAGGAATAAAATGCCGGACCGATAGGAGGGATGGCATCCTGAGGCTTTTCGAGGTAACCGTAACCGAAATACTTGAAATTACTGTTTAAGACGGCCGATGCCGAATCGGCTTTAGCCGTATCGCCTGTTTTGCCCGCTTCTTTATACTCTTTCAGCGCTTCTATCGCCAGTTTTCCTTTTGCGATCTTTTCGTTGACGGAAATGATGCCTTGTTCAGGATTGCCGTGAACCAGATCCCTGATACCCGGAACATAAGCATCGAAATTCTGAAAAGCCATAAAAGACAGCACTCCCGGAATTTCAAGTTTCATCAGGAAATCCTTCTTTTTTGGCTCTGTATTGTCATTTTTCAGGATTCCGACGGCAACCAGCGGCGCGTTGGATTGCCCTTCGTACAGGTTTTCCATAGCGGCGAATTTCAAGGGCTGGTGCCTGGCCAGCAACCGGGCGGAACCGTCACCGGTCAGGATCAGGAAAAGCGACATGACAAATCCGAACACAGAAGCGATCAGCATGCTGCGCTTTGCCAGCATCTGGTTCCGCTTCCTGAGCAGGTACCAGGCGCTGATCCCTACAACAAACACTGAGGATAGGACAAAGCCGGAGGTAACCGTATGCAGGAATTTGTTGATGGCTACCGGCGAAAACAACACCTCCCAGAAATTGAGCATCTCGTTGCGGGCTGTTTCGGGATTGAAATGCATGCCTGTCGGGTATTGCATCCAGGCATTGGCCACCAGTATCCACAGGGCAGATAGGTTGGCCCCGGCAGCCACCAGCCATGTTGAAACGAGATGGAACTTTTTACTCACTTTGTTCCAGCCAAAGAACATTACCGCAATAAAGGTGCTTTCCATGAAGAATGCCATGATGCCTTCAACCGCAAGGGGGGCGCCGAAAATATCGCCGACAAACCAGGAATAATTCGACCAGTTGGTCCCGAATTCAAATTCGAGGATGATGCCGGTGGCCACGCCAATGGCAAAGTTAACGCCGAAAAGGGTCATCCAGAATTTCGTGATTTTTTTCCATTCCTCATCGCCCGTTTTTACATAGATGCTTTCCATGAAGGCGATGATGAATGACAGGCCAAGGGTGAGGGGAACGAAAAGCCAGTGATAAATGGCCGTTAATGCAAACTGGGCTCTCGACCAGTCGACGAGTGATACATCCATGGTTATTTAGGTTTGGTTAACAATTGTTCGATTACATAGTCGCTTTTATCCTTATCGGATTTGAATTTTGAACCGAGAAAATCATGGAAAAAGAACAGCTTTAAAATGATAAAAAAAATGAAGAGCTTGATAAATATGATGATCCACAGTGTCTTACCCACCGTCATATTCCGGAATCCTTCATAGTAAAAATTGAAAACTTTCCTGAATACCGGCATACAGACAGTTTTATCGGATTGACCCAATTTCGAAAACATCACGCCCGTTCTCAACGGCCCGGTGCATGGCTTCCTGGTTCTGCATGATATAGCCGCCAAAAACATTAAAATCCCAAACATGGGGAGTGCAAAACCAGCTTTCGATGTTCATAACCAGGCCGATAGTACGTGTTGTGTTCTTTTTTATCTCAAGTCCTGGGACAGGAAGCGTAACTTTAAAATAATTCTGGACGTACCCTGTGATCGAATCCACGGAAGTGGTTGTCCCGGAATAAATCTGTCCGATACCCAGGTGAAAATCGAAAGGAGTGGTGTTTCCTTCAGGGTTTTTCCATTTTCCGTTCAGCATTAAATAATGGTATCCGCCTCCCAGAATATCAGGCCAGAACATGTTCACCTCAGGCGGATTGACAAAGGCAAAGGATACATTCCGTACTTCGTTCAGGCCGAATATAAAAGATATTGAATCGTAGGTTCCTTCCGGAACGGTATCGTACACCTTCCAGGAAAGGGTGGCCGGGATGTCGATATCGGTGTAATGTATCGCTGTCTCATCTTCAATATGTACACTTTGTTCCCCGTTTCTGATGAGGTAAACATCCGAAATGAAATATTTCAATTCATTGACTTCGTAAACGTTCCCGGCTTCATTCACATAGCAAAGGCTGTCGGTAATCAGGGGAGAGGAATCAACATGATGGAGAAATGCGATTACAATTTTTCCGCCGGCTTTTTCAGGCTTTATGATCTCCGGCTCGCAGGCCGCGAAAAATAAACACAGCAACAATATTACCGGTGGAAGGTGTTTCATAACGATATGGTCAGGTTTAAGTAAAAACTACGCCCGGCTTCATTGAGTTTATCCTGAGAACCGACAATGCGACGGTTGAGGTGTTCGTAATAGGTGCTGTTGAAAAGGTTCTGAACGCCTGCCGAAATCATGAACATACGGTTTAGGTTATAATTGTAAGTCAGATTAAACAACATAAAAGCGGGCGTTTTGTTCTCATAATACGATAAAGAAACGTGATTTTGAGCAAGGACGAACCGGGATTGCAGCGAAACCTGCATTTTTTCTTTTAAAAAAGCATAGTTCAGGTTGATTCCTGATTCGAATGGCGGTATTTCCTGTATGGCATCGTTTTTAACGTCTTCAACCCCGACAGGTTTATTGTTTTCATCAAAAATGTTCCGTGTTGAAGATGCAAGAATTCCGTATGTATATGCAGCCGATAAATCGATGTTGAAACCTTTGATGACAGGGGATGCGTACCCGGTTTCAAAACCGAGGAAGTAAGCTTTTCCGGTGTTCATATACTGCTTTACGCCCACAGCGCCCATAGTTTTTGGCGTGGCGGCAGTCGACGGTAAAATCACTCCTGAAATGTAGGAATCCACCAGGGATCCATAACCGCTGATATTAAATTTGCCTGCTTTGCCCAGATTGAGATCAAGGATCAGGTCGGCCTGATAATTTACTTCCGGTTTTAACTGCGGATTCCCGAGGTAGTCGTAATTATCATAACCCACCAGCAGGAATTTTATGAATCGTTCCGTCATATCGGGGCTGCGCATCCCGCGCCCGACAAACAGGCTGATTTGATTCCCTTTTCCGAATGCTTTTGAAATTCCGGCATTGGCGCTTATGTTCAAATAATCCGACCGGGTATCGTTAAAATAGGTTTTATCATTTGCAATAAGGATGAGGGTGTCTTCCGAACCTGCATGATTATAATCGAGCCTTGCCGAAAGGCGGATTTTATAATCCCGGAGTGAAAGGGTGTATTCACTAAAAAGTCCTGAGTTAATGGTTCGCGCTTCTTTCCATAGGTTCGTTCTCTTTGCCGTGGTTGTTTCAATGCCTCCCATATTCATGATCATGGTCATCACCCGACCACCGTCTTTTCCTGTAATTTCAACATCAGCGCCGGTGATCAGCTCTTGTTTTCCCGAAACCAGGGTTGCTTCCAGCCTGCCGCCGGTGTTGGCGGCGTTTACTTTTGACACAGCCTGCATAAGGCCGTTGTAAGGTGGAACAACCTGGCTGTACGCGGGACGGAAACTGTTATCCATTTCATGGTACACATCGGAGTTATAGACTTTAAAATCCAGTTGCTTTAAAATGCTGTTCCTTACCCTGAAATGATAATCGAGCGATAAAAGCGTTGTGTTATCCCTGATTTCATCCATGGGCAGGGCCGGAAATTTCATGTCGCGGGTGAAATTGCGGTGCAACGACAACAGGATTTCATGGTCAGGATGGGGTTTGTAACCCACGTCACCCGAAAAATTATACTTCCTGAAAGAAGAAGAAATGAGGTTACCGCCGCCATCGCGATAATCGCCATAGTTCCTGTAGCTTCCGGATATGCCGAAATATATCTTCTGCCCGCCGCCGTGAATCAGTAAATACTGACTTATTCCTTCCGGATTGGAATTTACCGAAGTATGTGATTTTGCATGGATCTGGAAAGTTTCATAAGGGTGCGGCTTGAATGTATTGATCTTGATCACACCTCCCAGCGAAGGGCCGTATCGGAGCGTATAAGGCCCTTTGATAATGTCGATGGATTCAATATCGTCGGTTTCGATATGCGAAGTAACCGGGTCCATCCGGTTCGGACAGCCGCCCTCAACTTTCAAACCATCGTCGGCAATTACCGTCAACTGGCTGGACCTGAACCCCCTGATGACCGGGTCAATGGAGGAACCCCCTTTTTTTATGCCGTTAACACCGGGAACCGAGCGAAGCAATACTCCAACATCGGGGATGGCTGCCCGATCAAGGTTTACTTTTGATAATGAGGTTTTGTTCGGAATGCCGGAACCAACTATTTCAACTCCTTTTAAATTTATTGTATCTGATATTTGTTGTCCAAATCCCGAAAAAGGTGTGATAGCCAGGCCGAGCGCTACAATAAGTAAGGCTTTTCTTTGCATAACTGGTTGAATATCTTTATTGAAAATACAGTTGCATTCTTACCATAAAGATATGATATTTTGTGATAGGAGCTAAACGGACCCATTGTCAGGAAAATATGCAAGTAACCTTATCATGATAAAACTCCCTTTTCTTCAGCAGGCTTCTCAATCTTGCGCTGAGAATTACAGGAAAAGCATGAAGCGTTGCGACTCTGGTTATACGTTCAGGGTCCGGGAATACTTTTCCTTCCCGGGTGTAGCGTTAACCACCAATACTTCCATCATTTTACTTTTAAAACGGATGGCTTTTCGGGCTCGCCGATAAATTCTTTGGAAGCCCCGAGGTATTTTTCACCAGACTTGTATCCGATTCCCATTTTATTGAGCAGGCTGTCGACGCTTACCTGGTGAAGCTGCATCCCGATTTCCCAGGGATCGTAACCCAGCACAAGGCCTGCCATTTCTTCATAAGTCAGGACCGGTATGCCGTATCCTTCCGTATCATAAGTCTTGCCTTCCATTTCGGCCAGCACATATTGCCAGCGATCGAGAAAAAAGGTGCAACCCGGGCAGTTGGCCACAATAAAATCGGGATGATAGGGCTCCATGGAGTCCAGTTTTCTCTTTGTGTTGGATATCGAATACCCCCGGTTCTCCTTAATGATGTAATTCCTGAACCCGAAACCACAGCAATGCCGTCGTTCCGGATAGTCGATCACTTCGCCTCCCCACGCTTCAATCATTCCCGACAATACCCTGGGGAATTCGGCTCCGCCTACGCCTTTCGCCGGAAATATCTTGGCATAATGACAACCAATATGCTCAACCACCTTCAGGGGTTTTCCCGTGCGGGCATTCACCAGCCTGTATTTGGCTTTGGCGGCAATTTCGTCCCTGAATTTATAAATGATGTCGCTGGTATGCGCAATGTTTTCAGGCAATCTGAAACTTCTGCCGGTAGCGGCTTTGAGTTGAGCTTTTGTTTTTTCAAGAGTGTCGGGAAAATGCTGCCAGGTTTCAACCATTTCGGTATAAATGCCGAAGGATGTCACGCACGAGGGAACAAAATTCCGGTATCCGGCATCGTTCATCAGTGAAAACTGGCGCGCCACTACCGTCATTGTCGTTTCAACCGGTAATATTCCCGAATGATAGGCAATGCCGGTACAGGTGGTTTGATGAGCGTCGTCAAAAATGTCCAGACCCAGCACTTCTTTGAGGATTCGAAGGAACAACTCTTCCGAACCCGGGAAAAAATTCTGGCGTATGCAACTGCGGGCAAAATAATAATGATCGCCGGCAATATTTTTTTGGTACTCGGGCCAGAGTACACGGTCATTTCTTTTTCCCATCACAATAATCCTCTATGGCATTAAATTGTTCTATTGCGCCTGTTTCGGCAAAAATCCTGTGAAGTTCTTCCATGTCGGACGGCTGAATATCCCTGAGCGTTCCGGGGCCTTCAGCTTTATAGTTTCCTCCTGTCTTTTCCAGGATTGAAACGGCGTTCTTCCGGTACCAATCCCAGATCGGGCCTTGTTCGGGATGGTCAGTCGTGTTAATCTCGTCGATGTAAAAACAATAGCCACGCTTCAGTATATTTTCGCCAACAATTCTTTTCACCCTGACCTGCTGACGGCCTCTTTCCGAAAAAGAAAAATATCCCGTTTTGATCGAAAGGTTGCGCAGGGCCTGAACGATATAACCCGGGGTGTTCCCCCTGGGACAGCGGGTTTTACAGGATAAGCATTCACCGCAGTACCAGATTGTATCACCCTTGAGCAATTTTTCCAGTTCCTTTTCATCGCCGCTTTGCACGGTAATAGCTATCAGCCTTGGATCGTAATCATAGAAATGTGCCGCCGGGCAAATGGCGGTACATGTGCCGCAGTTGATGCATGCTTTCATGCCTTCTGAAAAGCGTACATCTTTTCTTAGTTCTTCAGACAGTTTCATGGATTATCTGATTCGTTTCGGGGCATTGTTCTTGTCGACGGCGACAAAACAAAATTCGGCTTCTGCTATTGTATCCCATGTCAGCGCTTTGTCGGCTGAAGCAAGTGCAATGGTGTGGATTATGATTTTCAATCCGTTTGATTTTATTACTTCCGCTTTCAGATTGATCAGATTTCCGGCAAATACCGGCTTCAGAAACCTGATCTTTTCTGCCGAAACGGTGACAACTTCCGCTTTTGCAAATATCGAGGCCGACACATAGGCCGTTTCATCCATCCATTTTAATACCTGCCCGCCAAATAAACAGTTGCGGTCATTCAGGTCTCCGGACATTACAACATGGAATTGGTTAACAATAGGGACGTCCATACATGAATATTTTTTCTACAAAAATATGATATAAATAATCTTTATGAACAAATGTTCATTAATTTTGTAGTGAACAAATGTTCATTATATGTCGCCAAGATTCAAACGCCCGAGAAAACTAGTAAATCCGCCTGTCATCAAGGGGTTAAAGCCATACGGCCCGGGGGTTCCGGAAGCGGTTTCAGGGCCTGTAACCCTTTTATATGAAGAATATGAGGCTTTAAGGTTATGTGATTATGACAGGTATAACCATATCCGGTCATCGGTGATCATGAACATATCCCGGCCTACATTCACGCGGATTTATGCCTCGGCCAGGCAAAAAATAGCCGAAGCGCTGGTCGAAGGCAGGCAAATTATCATCGAAGGGGGAAAGGTTTACTTCGACAGCACCTGGTTTGAGTGCGACACTTGTAACGCCTGTTTTAATAATCCTGATTGGGAAACCCCGGTTACAGCTTGTCCGCTTTGCGGCAGCAATGAAATTCATTCATTTGAAGATGAAATTCCAGAAACGACTGCCGTTACTGAAGCTGACCATTAAATATGCCCGGACTGCGGATATGAAACAGAGCATCAGTACGTCCACCCATGCAACCGGCAAATCTGTCCGAAATGCAATGCCCGGATGCGGAGAAAAAGCAGACAGGGACCATAAATTGAAAACGCCATGAAAGTTGCCATAGCTTCAACGGGAAATACTCCCGAATCGAATGTGGATCTGAAATTCGGAAGATGTTCCTGTTATGTTATCTATGATACCGAAAGCCGTTCGGTGGAATATATCCCTAATCCATACAAAACGGATGAAGAAAGCGCCGGCACGTCTGCCGTGCAATTGATGGTGTCGCGAAATGTTGCCAGAATCATTGCCGGCGAATTCGGGATCAAAATCAAAGGGTTGCTCGATAGTTTGAAAATACAATTGATCATCGTGAAAGATCGTGGCAGGACCATCAGGGAAATCATAGAATTACTGAACAATCAAACAAATTAGTGTTATGCCAAAGCTTAATGGTACAGGACCCGATGGCAGAGGGACCCAAACCGGCAGAAAGCTGGGAAAATGTTCCGAAAAAACCGAGGAAGAAAAGCTTGTGCTTTTAGGAAAAGGGCAGGCGAAGCGCCATAAGTCCGGCGGTGGTGAAGGCGCAGGGAAACGTTTACGAGTTGGGAAAAACTAGTGTTAATCTGTTAATAAAATGGAGGTAATATGCCAGGATTAGATAAAACCGGGCCCGTGGGCCAGGGGCCCATGACAGGTCGCAGAATGGGACGCTGTAATAACTTCGGAGCTGGTAGCGGAAGAAAAACACCGGCTTCCGAAACAAATGAACCGGAATCGTCGTATGTTCCGTTCTACGGAAGAGGATATGGCTTAGGCAAAGTTGCTAACCGATATGGAATGGGCTGTCAAAACCGGTTCAGAGGCGGGAAGCGATAATGTCTGGGTACTGAAATAAAGAATCAACATTTAATAATAATAAGGTAAAGATGAATAAAAGAATCGCCATTCCAATGGAAGATGGAGTATTATGTGCCCATTTTGGTCATTGCCAGACATTTGCAATAGTAACAATACAAGACCATCAGATTGCGAATATCAGGGATGTAGTACCGCCGGAACATGTTCCGGGTTTGTATCCCCGCTGGATTGCACAATTTGGTGTGACCGATGTAATTGCAGGTGGCATGGGACAACAGGCCATATCTCTCTTTAACGAGCAAAAAATAAATGCATTCGTTGGGGCTCCAATTAAAACCGCAGAAGAGATTGTCCGGGATTTTATTTCTGGCAAACTGGAACTTACGGCCAATTATTGTGACCACGACGACGATCATCATCACGATTGTGCTCAGGGTAAATAGTCTCGATACCAGCACAGCAAGAGGAAAAAATCGGACGATTCTTTTAGCTTCATTTAATAAAGCAGTTCTGGAAATCAGATAGATCGACAGTTTAGTTGAAAGGCTTATGGCTTCTGTCTGTTTCTTTCTGCAGAAAGCAAGCTGTCAGAAGTGAATTGCCTTGTATTTAAAAACAACCTTTGTTTGGTAAGCGTTGAAATACAGGATATGTGTATAGGGTATTTCGGCATGAAGCCGGGTTGCTTTCAAAAGAGGATAAGCGGGGAGGTAAAGCTGGTCGTTAATACTTCAGCTTCTTTGGCAGAAATCATGGATATGGCCGCAAAAGAGTAATTAATAAAGGAGAACCGTGAGATCGTCAAACAGTTTGGCTATAACTGGCTGCTTTTTATCTGTTCACCGGAAACTTGCACCAAATTCATCAACGAGGATGATGTCTGATAGAGACTGACCGAAACTCAAAATAAAGTGAAAATATCACGGTTCCCGGTTTTTCTGAAATGATCACCGGCAGGATGAATGCCTGTATACCTTAATAGATGAAAAAAGTATGATGTATGGCTGTTTCGGCTGATATAAAAAGAATTGCGATTGCCAGCGGAAAAGGGGGCACAGGGAAAACCCTCCTTTCAACCAACCTGGCAGCCTGTATTAGCAGAAGCTATCCGACACTCCTTGTTGATCTGGATGTAGAGGAGCCTGATGATTTTCTGTTCATCGGGGGAGTATTGCAAAAATCATTGGTACAATATAAATTTATACCTGATTGGAATGAAACGCAATGCACGTTTTGCGATAGTTGCTCTGATCATTGTAGGTTCCATGCTATTTTACGGTTGGGTGAATCCATTGTTGTATTTAACGAATTATGCCATAGTTGCTTTGCCTGCTCCGAACTATGCCCGTCAGGCGCCATTCGTATGAAACCGCAGAAAATTGGTGAAACAAAGGAATTTGTAACCGGAAATCTCAGGTTCATACATAGTTGTCTGGAAATCGGTGAAGAACAAGCGGTACCGCTTATCCATAAAACGCTTCAGCTAGTCAGGAACCAGACCGGGAATTTACCGGTTCAATTGTATGATTGTCCTCCCGGAGCATCATGCCCGATGGTAGCTGCTACCAAGGATGCTGATTTTGTGATACTGGTTGCTGAACCAACGCCGTTTGGGATTCATGATTTTATGCTTGCAGCCAGTACCGTGCGAATGTTGGGAAAACCGTTTGCTGCCGTAATCAACAGGAGTGACATGGGGGACGATTCTCTTGAAGATTACTGCAATACCGGTAACATTCCTGTCCTGGCAAAAATACCATTCAGCAACAAAATTTCGAAGTTGTATTCTGAAGGGTCGCTGGTGTTTGGTAATTGTGATGTGATGAATCCTGCACTTGAAAAAATAGCCGATTATATCATTCAATTGAAACTGAATCCATGAATGAGATTGTAATCCTTTCGGGAAAAGGGGGCACGGGAAAGACTTCAATTGCCGCTGCGCTGGCTTCTCTTGCCGGAAATGAGGTGGTAATTGCAGATTGTGATGTAGATGCATCGAACATGCACCTTCTGCTTCAGCCGGATTTCCATTTTTCAGAAGATTTTTACAGCGGGCATCTGGCCAGGATTCATCCTGAGAAGTGTATGAAATGTGGTTTATGCATCATGAAATGCAGATTTGAAGCGATCATTCTCACAGGTGATGATTATATGATAGATCCTGTTTCCTGCGAAGGTTGCGGTTATTGCCAAATGATCTGCCCTTTACAGGCTATCTCAATGGAGGAACGGCTTTCAGGGAAATTTTATATCTCCCGGACCCGTATAAATAATGTACTGGTACATGCCAGCCTTGATATTGCTGCAGGCAATTCAGGCAAATTGGTTGCAAAAGTTAAAAGTGAAGCCAGGAAAATTGCCGTATCGGAGCATATCCCTTTTATAATAGTCGACGGCCCCCCGGGCATAGGTTGTCCGGTAATCTCATCCCTCGCCGGGGCGACTTTTGTTCTAATCATTACTGAACCAACCGTGAGCGGAATTCATGATCTGGAACGGCTAATCCCGCTTATTCGTCATTTTAGGGCAAGGATGGCATGCATAATCAATAAATCTGACATCAATATCTCTAAAACAAAAGAGATACATGATTATCTGAAACAACAAAACATACTTCATATTGCCGACATTCCGTATGATTCCCTTTTTATGGAATCTATGGTGAAAGGCTTAACCATAACTGAAACCGGTTCTCCTTTATCAGGACAACTGGTAAATATCTGGACTACTATTAAAGAATTTCTGAAAAACTAAAAAAAACTGATGAAAATCGCCTTTACTGCTACCGGTGAAACACTCGATTCACAAATAGATCCCAGGTTTGGAAGGACTGACTTCATTCTGGTACTGGACGAAGAAACCAATAACCTGGAAGTGATAAACAATCTGGAGGCTAACAATGAGGCCCATGGCGCGGGAACTGCTACATCCCGAAAAATTTATCAATTCAGGCCCGACGTCCTTATTACGGGCAATGGTCCGGGTGATACGGCAGCAAAAGCTTTAAAACCTCTTAACATGAAAATCTTTACTGGTGCTTATGATGTCACTGTTAGGAAAGCATATGAACTCTATAAGCAGGGCCAGCTAAAAGAAATTTCAATGTTATAAAACAGGTTCCCAAACAGGTGATTAGTAGCTCGTACATCCTTATAGGAGAAGGGCTTTCACAAATTTCAAAAAAAATGCTTTAATCAATGGTATGGTTTGTTCAGGGAAAATGTAAAGGATAATTGGTTTGACGATACAAAAAGACTGAAGAAAACATGGTTAGAACGCTGATTTTCGGACCTGTGCCATCCCGTCGATTGGGGAAAAGTTTGGGCATCAATAACATTCCTTATAAGCATTGTTCGTATTCCTGTCTTTATTGTCAGGTCGGGAAAACAATCAAGAAACAAGTCAGTCGATGTGAGTTTTACGATCCTGATTTGTTAGCCGATGGCGTCAGGAAATATCTGGATGCTCTTTCTGAGGAAGATATGCCTGACTATGTAACCATTGTGGCCAACGGGGAACCCTCGCTCGATCTGAACCTGGGCTTCCTGATTAAAAAAATGAAACAAAATGGTTTACCGGTAGCTGTCATAACCAATGCTTCACTGATTACCAGTAAAGAGGTAAGAGAAGAACTGGGACAAGCCGACTATGTTTCGGTAAAGGTTGATACGATGAATGAAAAAACCTGGAAAACCCTAAACCGTCCGCATTCAAGCCTCGTCCTTCAACACATAAAAGATTCACTCTTAATTTTCAAAGAGGATTACAGCGGTAAATTGGTAACTGAAACAATGCTTGTTAAGAATGTAAATGATTCGGAATCAGAAATTTATGAAACTTCGGCCTTTATAAGTTCCATTTTTCCGGATATCGCCTTTATCTCCATTCCGACCCGTCCAACTGCTTTTAATAAAGCTTACAGACCAGCCGAAGGTAATTTGGTTAAAGCGTATGCAATTTTTGAACAAAGAGGGCTTCATACAGAATTTCTGATCGGATATGAAGGTAACGCTTTTGCTTCATCAGGAAATTTTACCAAAGATATACTTAGCATCACCGCTGTCCATCCGATGCGGAGGGAAGCCGTTCTGGAATTGCTTCAAAAATCAAAGTCCAGCGAAAGGGAATTGAATCTTCTTTTAAGCTATGGCATGATCAAGGAAATAACTTACAATAATCAGGTTTATTACCAGCGAAATTTCAGTAAAAAGTGAAATATGAAAGGGTACGTTCATCTATATACCGGTGACGGAAAAGGTAAGACCACCGCGGCATTTGGCCTCTCTATACGAGCTGCCGGCGCTGGTAAAAAGGTTTTTATTGCTCAGTTTGTTAAAGGGATGAAGTATTCAGAACTTAAAGCCCTGGAACGTATTCCGGAAATAGAAGTCAGGCAATATGGGTTAAAATGTTTTATTATCAGCCAGCCTACTGAGGCCGATTTCCAAGCTGCACGCCGGGGCTTGAAAGAAATAACGAAGTTAATCATTGGCAATAAATACGACGTAGTAGTCCTTGACGAAATCTGTATAGCCTTGTACTACAACCTTATCGGATTAGAAGAAGTACTCAAATTGATAGAGAAAAAGCCTTTACCTATGGAGTTGGTGCTGACAGGCAGAAATGCCCCGGAAGCGCTGGTAGAAAGAGCTGAGCTGGTAACCGAGATGAAGGAGATCAAGCATTATTATAATGAAGGGGTTGAGGCTCGCAGAGGGATTGAATTTTAAATCATCCTCAGAATGATAAAAACTAACACTCAAATAACTAATAAACAAGTACTAAAATGAACACTAAAAACAAAGGATTTGACACTAAACTGATTCATGCGGGGGCTTTTGACAACGAATTCGGGAGCGCATGTGTGCCTATTTACCAGACATCAACATTTGGTTTCAGGAATGCACAGCATGGTGCCGACTGCTTTTCGGGAAAGAGCGACGGATATATCTATTCGCGTATCAGCAACCCAACCATCAGGGCATTTGAGAATAACATTGCCGAGCTCGAAAACGGATTTGACGGCATTGCCACCAGCTCAGGCATGGGAGCCGTGAGCAGCGTATTTATGGCTTTGCTGGGAGCAGGAAGCCATATTGTCTGTAGTGACGCAGTTTACGGTCCAACCCGCGGAATCCTGGAAAATGATTTTTCCCGGTTTAATGTTGAAGCCAGCTTTGTTAATACTTCTGAAACTGAAAACATTCTGTCAGCGCTGAAAAGCAATACGAAGGTTTTGTATATTGAGACGCCTGCCAATCCTACAATGGGAATTTCAGACATTGAGGCTTGTGCAAAAATTGCAAAAGAGCACAATCTGATACTGGTCGTGGATAATACTTTTTGCTCCCCTTATCTTCAGAATCCCCTGAAACTTGGGGCTGACGTTGTATTGCACTCCATCACAAAATTCATTAATGGTCATGCTGACATCGTGGGCGGTGTTATTGTTACAAAAGGTGAAGACCTTTACAAGAAAATACGGCATTCTATGGTTTATATGGGTTGCAATATGGACCCGACTCAGGCATTTATGGTGCTTCGCGGTGTTAAAACGCTTTCTTTACGCGTTGAACGGGCTCAGGAAAATGCCATGAAAGTTGCCGAATTTTTGCAGGCCCATCCTAAAGTGGCTTGGGTCAATTACCCTGGACTGAAATCGCATCCGCAATATGAACTTGCCCGCAGACAGATGAAAGGCCCCGGATCGATGATGAGTTTTGGATTGATTGGCGGTTATGAGGCCGGTAAGAAATTAATGGACAATGTTCACCTGGCTTTGTTAGCCGTTTCATTGGGCGGGGTGGAAACCCTTATTCAGCATCCTGCATCTATGACGCATGCAGGTGTAAGCAAGGATAATAGACTTGCTGCCGGAATTACCGACGACCTGGTTCGGTTTTCGGTAGGTATCGAAGATGCTGATGATATCATCATGGATTTGGAGAATGGATTAAATAAAATTTAAACTAAAACTCTGAAAAAATGAAAATTGCAGATGTTCTGATCATAGGTGGTAGCGCTGCCGGTATGGTTGCTGCTGTTACAGGTAAATCTTCATGGCCGGATAAAAGTTTTATCCTGGTCAAGAAACAGAAAGAAGTTTTGGTCCCTTGTGGCATTCCATACATCTTCGGCACACTTGACAGTAGCCAGCAAAATATTATGCCGGTGGACAATATGCTTGAAAAAGCAGGTATAGAATCTATAGTGGGAGAAGTTACATTTATCGATAAAAAGCTTAATATTGTTGTACTGTCTACCGGCGAATCCATTCAATATGATAAACTTGTCATCGCTACCGGATCACAACCTGTAAAACCTAAGTGGTTGAAAGGCTGCGATATGGAAAACGTATTCGTAATACCAAAAGATAAAGTTTATCTTGATGAAATGAACTATAAACTGCAGGGATTAAAAAAGATCGTAGTTGTCGGAGCCGGCTTCATCGGTGTTGAGTTTTCGGATGAGTTGATAAAAAGCGGTCATGAGGTTTGCCTGGTCGAAAAGGAAAGCAGTATTCTTGCTTCAGCTTACGATACCGAAATTGCTGACAGAATATCATCAATTCTTCAGAACCGTGGAGTAAAAGTAATTTCAGGAAACGGTATTCGGGAAATTAAGGGTTCTGAAAAAGTTGATGGTATAGTGCTTGAAAATGGCGATACTATTGATGCGGAAGCTGTAATCCTGTCAATGGGGTACCATCCCAATTCTGTGCTGGCAGTTAATGCAGGCATTTTTGTTGATGAAAGCGGATTCATAGCGGTAGATGAATATATGAGGACTCACGAAAAGGACATCTTTGCTGTTGGTGACTGCGCCCAGAAACGTGATTTTTTTACCCGGGAAAAAGTCTCTACCATGCTTGCCTCCACGGCTTGTGCCGAAGCCAGGGTTGCAGGAATGAACCTCTTCGGTATTCATGTGGTTAAAACTTTTAGCGGTACCATTGGTATTTACTCAACCGCTATCGGTGAAAATGGATTTGGCACAGCCGGACTGACAGAAAGAAGGGCTCAGGATGAAGGAATTGCTGTTGTTACATCAGTCTTTGAAGGTGTCGACCATCATCCGGGCCATATGCCGGGCTCCCATAAGCAACTGGTGAAGCTGATAGTGGCAAAAAATTCAGGAGTGATCATCGGGGGGGAAGTTATTGGCGGAACCAGTGCAGGAGAATTGATCAATGTTATCGGCCTCGTGATTGAGAACAGAATGACAGTGAACAGCCTTCTGATCTCCCAGATTGGTACTCACCCGTGCCTGACAGCATCACCTGCTGCTTATCCGTTGATTAAAGCAGCAGAACTGATAGCATCAAAACTGCGGAATTCCTGATCATCATAATCGAAATTCAATCCTTAATAATTCACTCAAGTGTTAACCTTAAAACCTTAAAAAAATGGAAAACAACTTAAACCAAGGGAACTTACCGATTCCCCGGATCGGTGAAATGTCTCCGTCATTCAAAGCTGTTACTACGCAGGGAGAAATTAATTTCCCCGATGATTACAAAGGTAGTTGGGTAATTCTGTTTAGTCACCCTGCTGATTTTACCCCCGTTTGCACTTCTGAATTTATGACCTTTGCAAGCCGGGAAGAACAGTTCAACAAAGCCAATTGTAAATTGATCGGTCTATCTGTCGATGGCTTATACAGCCATATTGCCTGGTTACGTACCATAAAGGAAAAAATTGAATACAAGGGGATGAAAAATGTCGAGGTCAGGTTTCCGCTGATCGAAGATATTACGATGGAGGTGGCAGGAAAATACGGAATGATTCAGCCGGGAGAAAGCAATACAAAAGCTGTCAGGGCCGTTTTTTTTATTGATCCGAAAGGAATCATCAGAGCTATAATCTACTATCCTTTAAGCCTGGGACGGAATTTTGATGAATTGTATCGCGTCCTGGTTGCCTTGCAAACAGCAGATGCTTTTTCTGTTGCCACACCTGCAGATTGGCTTCCGGGCGATGATGTGATTATTCCAACTGCCGGCTCATGTGGCGTGGCGAAAGAAAGGATGGAAGATAAATCATCTATGCACTGTTACGATTGGTTCTTTTGTACAAAAGAACTTGCCAAAGAAGAAATAGAAAGAAAATTATTTAAGTAAAAAACGAATGAATGTAAATGAGAAGAAGACCTTGCCTGGTGTGAAACAAATTATTGTCGTTGCATCAGGCAAGGGAGGTGTAGGTAAATCAACCGTCGCGGCTAATCTGTCAATCGCTCTTGCGCGCAATGGCTTTAAAATTGCCCTGGTCGATGCCGATATTTATGGTCCTTCCATTCCAAGAATGTTCGGAATCGAGGATGTCGTCCCAGAGGTAAGCGCCGTAGGGGAGAAGGAGATTATGTACCCGATTGAGAAATACGGGATAAAAATAATTTCTGTTGGTTTTTTTGTAAAACAAAACCAGGGGCTGATTTGGCGCGGGCCAATGGCAGCTAATGCTATCTTGCAATTATTCGAAAACACCCAATGGGGCGATATCGATTTTATGATTGTTGATTTTCCTCCTGGAACGGGAGATATTCAGCTTTCTACAGTTAAACAACTGAATGTTTCGGGAGCGATAATAGTTACAACGCCCCAGGCTATTTCGCTGAATGACGCGCGAAAAGGAGCTTCCTTATTCACCAATTCCGGCATCAATGTTCCGATCGTAGGAGTCGTTGAAAATATGTCGTGGTTTACACCAAAGTCGCATCCTGAAGAGAAATATTTTATTTTTGGGTCGGACGGGGGTGAAACGCTTGCCAAGGAATTAAATACAAAATTTCTGGGGAAGATACCACTGGTTGCCGAAGTTGGCGAGGAGGCAGAAAAAGGATTTTCTGTCTATCATCAGGCTGATAAGGAAGTCATTGGCGCAATTGAAAATATCGCCTCAGTCTTGGTCTGAAAAATTGCTGAAATCATAAACTAAATTAACGATGAGTAAAAACAGAAAAATTGCTGCTCCTATCACAGCCGACCATCAGATTGACGACCATTTCGGACATTGCGAATACTATGGAGTTTATTCCGTTACCGAAAACAATGAAATATCTGATGTCAGTATTATCCCGTCGCCGCAAGGCTGCGGATGTAAATCAAATATCGCAGGCGTTCTGGCCGACCAGGGCGTTACCCTTATGCTGGCAGGCGGAATAGGCGATGGGGCTGTGAATGTATTAAACCACTGGGGTATTGATGTAGTGCGCGGATGCAACGGAGATGCCAGGGATGCCGTAAAGGCCTTTTTAAATGGCAGCCTGACGGATAGCGGGCAGAACTGCCTGCATCACCATCAGGATGGCGATGGGCATCAATGCAACAATTGATGCTTTGCTGAAATGAGTATACCGGCAGGCTTTCCCGGATAGTTCCCATGGAAAAGCCTGCCGGTTTTTTGTTAAACATTTAATATGTTGAAATTTATCGGCCTCTAAAACGGAAGAAAAATTATCGTATCAAAACCCGTGTAGAAAAAATCAATAATTTTACATCGAATTTTTCTTCCATGAGATCGATAACCACCTGCTGTCTCATCATCTTATTGCTTCCTTTCCTGATGGAAGTCAGGACAGGCACGGAGTTGCAGCAAAACCTGTCAAAGCAGGCCAATGGCGGGAAGATCCCTTTTTCATTGCAGGTTGCAGGGACCGATATGTTCGTGCTGCCGGGCCAGGATGGCACCAATGGCAGCCGTGATAACCTGGAACGCTACAAAAATCAGTTATGCTACTGGAAAATTATTAAACCCCTGGTATCAGAAGCTCCTGCATTTCATCAGTCAGGAAATTCTGTTTATCGGGATTCCTTTCTTTCCGAAACATTCACGCTGTTCATTGCGCACCATAATTTGCGGATATAGACTGATTTCTGATATTATTTTATCAATAAATTTCTAAAGCCGCTTTCCCGGCTCATTTTACCTGCCATTTCATACCGTTGCACTTCCTGCCGGAAGTATAGCAAATATTGGATTGATGGCCAACCATAACATAATTAAATTTAAGCAAAATGAACGAAGTAACAGATAACAAATCCAACGAAGCGCCTAAAACGCATAAAGGCTTCCTGCCGTTCCTGCTGGTTTTTGGAGGCATAGTAATCATACTGATACTCATAAAGCTTTTGATCAATATGATCTGATAAACAGAAGGGTACAGCGAATCTGCTGATACCCTTCTTTTCTTTTAGACTCACGGTTAACCTTATGGACTCTCAAAAGTTAACAAAACATACACCTGAAAAATGAAAAAGAAAAAAACACTGGGGTGCCTTTTCCTGACACTTTTATTCTTTCTGGCCCCTGTTATGTCTTTTGCCGCAACCACCGCTGCGATGCCCCTGGTTTTCGGCATACGGCTTGAGTTTGTGATATTCGCACTCACTCTTGTCGGCGTAGCCATATTCCACCATAAGACCATGTACGTGGCCCTGGCCGGGTTGGCTGTTCTGCTGATCCTCAAATATGCCTTTCTTCCTGAATTCTCACTTCCTGAGCACATTGCCGGTACTCCTGATAAAGAAGGGGAGTGGCGCACCTTACTGAACCTGCTGGGTTTGTTGTTCGGTTTCGCTATCCTTGCCAAGTATTTTGAAGAATCGGGAATTCCCGAATGGTTGCCGAAAGTGTTGCCTGACGACTGGAGGGGCGGAGTGGTTCTGCTTTTTGCCATCATGGTAATTTCATCCTTCCTCGATAATATCGCTGCTGCCATGATAGGAGGCGCTATAGCAATGGTTGTATTCAGGGGAAAGGTTCACATCGGATTCCTGGCAGCCATCGTTGCAGCGAGCAATGCGGGCGGCGCCGGGTCGGTTGTGGGCGATACTACTACTACCCTGATGTGGATTGACGGAGTTAACCCACTGCATGTTATTCATGCTTTCATTGCTTCGATTACGTCCTTCCTTATTTTCGGGATTATCGGGGCTATCCAGCAACACAGGTTTCAGCCTATCGTGAAAAATCTGTCCAAAAGCGTGAAAATTGACTGGGGCAAACTCATCATAGTATTGATGATCCTTGTCGGCGCCATCATTACCAACTGGACACTCGATTTTCCGGCTATCGGCGTTTGGGTTGCCATACTCATCGGGAACTTTATCCGCAAGGCTCCCTGGAACGAAGTGCCCAAATCTCTTCAGGGTACAATATTCCTCCTTGCGCTGGTGACCTGCGCGTCGCTGATGCCGGTCGACGAATTGCCAAAAGCCTCGTGGCAGACGGCTTTTTCGCTGGGATTTGTTTCGGCTGTATTTGATAACATACCCCTTACTAAACTCTGCCTCGAACAAGGAGGATATGACTGGGGTGTCATTGCTTATGCCGTCGGTTTCGGCGGTTCCATGATCTGGTTCGGTTCCTCGGCGGGGGTTGCTCTTTCCAACATGTATCCCGAAGCCAAATCGGTAGTGAAGTACGTTAAACATGGCTGGCATGTCACCGTCGCTTACATCGTCGGTTTCTTTGTCATGCTGTTTACGGTAGGCTGGCACCCGCACGCTCCTCACCGCGCTAAAGATAAAGCCCAACAGGAAGTTGTCATGCCGGCCTCAATGAACAGCGATACCCTGATACAACAACCCGGCGCCAACTAGCAGGTTTTGGTTTAATCAGCTTGACGGATCTGTAATCCAAATGCCATCATCGCTCCCGCAGCGACGGATGGCATTTTTTATTGGAATGGATCGTCGGAAAGGATGCAGCGACTATGGATTGATCCATTGATCCGGTTATTTCAGCGGGAAAGATGTCTTTTTTGTTTAAAAAAAAATGGAGTTTCAGGAAGAAGGGAATCGCGGGATATAAAGACGTACGAATTTTAAAATTTTTCAATATATCATAATTCCAGCGAAATGTGTATCTTAGCATTTTACTGATCTGTAAACGAATGGATTTCCGTTTTTTGACCGGCTCAGGAAATGATTATTAAAAGGATTCTAAATGAAAGAAAAGAAGCAGGTAAATGCCACATCGCCTGACCTGAGCAAATTGCAGGCCGTTGTTGTCGACCATAACACGATGATCTACATTCCGGCAGACGCCGATCCGGAAGAAGCAAAAGAACGGTACCAGGCACGTTACGCTAAAAAGAAATAGCCCCCCCCCTGATTACCGTAATAATCCTGATCTGCCTGTGTACTGAATATGAACGGAACACGGTTTAGCGCCCACACGACATCACCGGCAGAAAAGACCTTGCCGCCCTGTTTTATGTATTACAGGCAAACCAGTATGAATTATTGGAAGTTCATGTTCACTGCAACCTGAAATTGCTGAAATCCCGGGAATTCTGGTTGTCCCTGACCAAATCCGGCCGCTCATGGGTAAGCTTACGAAATAATAAGAAGGATATTTTATCCTGTACTGCCCTGCGAAAGCAATCTGATATAAAAATTTATCATGAAATGGCCAAGCCCTGTCAGCGACAACAAATCCTTTTACCAGGTATCAAATGATAATCTGAATCAGATCAGCAGTATAGGTTCTTCTGTAAGAACCCATGGGAAATATGCTGATCAGGCGCCCTTTTCATCAATGTGTTTCACCCAAATGGCTGAATACCCTTTCGGGCTCCTCTCTGCTTCATAAAAAACCTTGTCGCCGGCATTCACGGTTTCCTGTAATATTTTGGCGTGCACGAAAATGCTTTCCCCGGTATCGGAATCTTTTATAAATCCATAGCCTTTGGCGTCGTCATAAAAGGTCACCGTCCCTTTGCGCTGGTTGTCGGCGTCCGATTCTGAATCCTTCCTTGGGGTGCTTATTCTGATATCTTCAGTCTTAATTTCCAGCTTTTTATCAGGGTCGGGAGGCACCGATGATATCATGCCGAATTCATCCACATAGGCTATCATATCTTCCTGGTTGCCTGACTTGTCGCTGTTTTTTCGGGCCAGTCTCTTCTGCTCTTTTTCTTTTCTTTTTTTCTGGTTTTTGTTCCTGACTTCTTTTTTGTTAAAGGTTTCCTGTGATCTTCCCATAGTGTTGTTGTTTGCTGATGAATAAATAATTGATGATTAGCCTTTCCGGTTAAATTTGTTTCCAGCACTGCCCTCCAAACTACGAAAGGCAACATGTTGATTTTAGAAGAAATTAACTCCAAGCCTGCGACCGCCGTCCGCATTACTGAGGATTGGGCCGGTTCCGGTAGAAATATGGAAACGGGCTATCTGTAAAGGTATCTTTTAATCTTTTGGGTTGCAGTCTTTTCAAATGGCTCCTGCTGAACAATCACAACCTGTATCTGGGAGAATTTGTTCACGCGGTGATTGACATAAAGCTGAAGTTCAAGCCGGAGCTCTTCAATTTTATGTTCAACGTAATCTTTTATCTCATCCTTCAGGTATTTGTTGCGTTCGGCAATCTCATCCGTGTTAAATTGAACCAGGGCGACCAGCTTACCTTTTTGATCGAGGACAAGGCAATCGATCACATGACGGAAATTATTGATGATCGATTCAATCTCTTCAGGATAAATATTTTCGCCTCCGGCACGCACGATCATATTCTTCGACCGTCCTTTGATGAACAAATAACCATCACGGTCGAATACTCCCAGGTCGCCGGTTCTGAACCAGCCGTCAGGGGTCATGACTTCTTCAGTCAATCCGGGCTCTTTATAGTAGCCTTTCATAACATTGGCACCCCTGGCCCAGATCTCACCTTCCCCGGTTTTCGGATCCGGTTTAAAAATGGAAAGCTCAACGCCTTCGATTGCCGGCCCGGTCGACTGCAGCCGAAAATGGCCGGGGCTGGTGCCTGCCAGCAAAGGAGAGGTTTCTGTTAAACCATACCCGATGGCGTACGGGAACCTGGCTTCGATCAGAAATTTCTCCACAGTTTTGTTGAGTTTGGATCCGCCGATGCCGAAGAACCGGAGTTCGTCCCCGAATGTGCTCATCAGTTTCCTGCCGGCTACAACATTGAGTTTTTTCCTGATAAACGGGATATGTACCGCTATCCTGAGAAAAATATTCTTCCTGAATTCCGGCTGAATCTTATTCCTGAATATTTTTTCGATGATGAGCGGAACGGATAACATGGCAGTGGGCCTGACAATCTTCAGGGCCGGCAACAGCAATGAAGGAGATGGTGCCTTTCCCAGGTAATGAATGCTGGCGCCGCGCATCAGCGGATATATCAGACCGATAGTATTTTCGTATGTATGGGAAAGAGGCAGAATGGAAAGGAACCGGTCGTTTTCGTTTATGGGATGTACGGTGCTGCATTGTATGGCATTATAGCAGATATTCCGGTGCGTAAGCATCACTCCCTTTGGATTTCCGGTTGTGCCCGAAGTGTAAATTATAGCGGCAAGGTCGTCGGGCGAAATCGCGTAATGCCCTTGCGGAATAACTCCCGGAGTGAACAAACCGGCCGGGGCTTCACCATTAAACAGGGAGTAATCCTCAATCCTGATCTTTATGAGTTCATCGTTGCCGGTATTTTCAATCTTTGACCTCAGCCCGTCCGAAACAAAAATGCCTTTTGCCCCGGAATGCACCAATATATTGGTGATTTCATCAGGGTGAAAATCGGGTAGGACCGGAACCGCTACAGCGCCCATGAAGGTAACTGCCAGGTAGCTGACGGCCCAGTTGGGAATGCTGATGCTGAGTATGGCCATCTTGTCCCCCTGTTTTACACCAAGTGCCTCAAGCCATGCCATCAGCGATTTGATTTTGTCGTCAAGCTCAGCATAAGTCAGGGGATTCTCACCAATCAGTGAAATAGCCGGACGATCTCCGAATCTTTCTGCCGTTTGTGCGAAAAATCCAGGGAAAGTCAGGGAGAGGGAATCCTTCATTTTGGGGAATTAGATTGCAAAGGTACAATTATTTATTGTATGATATCTGAAATAGACAGGATGCAGACAAATTACAAATTTTCTTAGGCAATATTACCTTCGGAATTATCAACATCTTTAATATAACAGGAAATATTTTTAAAAAAGCAAGATTTATACTGATTATACTGATATGAATCAAATCTTCCGGCCCGTTACCCTGTGGATGTATGATGATGAACGGGCCTCTGTTTTATTACCCCGGCATGATTTGATATCAGCAAAGAAAAATTTGGCATGATGCGAGGTAAACCTGCCTGAATCAGGATACAATAAAAATTGTGGTTGGCGCAATACCGGGTAATTGTATTTGCGGGAATCTGTTTATGCCCTGAAACAGAAATTAATAGAGAAATTAAGGAGAAAATTTAACGGTCGAGGTTGATATCGTACATCGACGACGGATCCTCAACAGGTTCGAGGTGAGTAAAAACCGTGGTTTGATGATCCTGAAACAGCGTCCTGATTCTTTCTTCCACTTCCTCAGCCAAATCGTGGCCTTGTTGAATATTCCAGTTTCCTGGCGCCAAAAGGTGTAAAGAAATAAATATTCGTTGCCCCGATTGCCTTGTCATGAGTGAATGGTAAGTAACATTTTCGCTCCTGTACTGTTCGAGCAACTGTTTGATTTGTTCCCTTTGATCCTCAGGAATTGCTGTATCCAGTAATCCCATCGCCGACCTCCGGATAATCTGATAACCGGTCCAGATAATGTTAAGGGCAACCCCGATGGCAACAATAGGGTCCAGAATTGTCCACCCGCTGAGTTTAACAAGAGCGATTCCCAGCAGCACACCGGCCGATGTCAGTACGTCCGTCATCAGGTGCTTGCCATCGGCTTCCAGGGTAATGGAATGGTTCTTTTTCCCTTGCCTGATCAAAATCAGGGAAACAATAAGGTTGATGATCGAAGCTCCCAGCGCTATTAATAATCCAATGCTGATGTTTTCAAGGGGCTTTGGATGAATAAGCCTCGGCGCTGCCGACCAGATAATGCTAAAGGCAGCCAGTATGATTAAGCCGCCTTCAATAGCGCTTGAAAAATATTCCGAGAGTTCGAAAAATATTCTTGCACATATAAAATATAGTGTAGAAGATTATACGCATGGCGCCGAACAATCGGACGATATAACTTGTCTTGTAATTAAGGTAAAATAATTATGATAAATGCTTTGAAAAAATTTTGGATAAAAAATCACACTAAGTTTATTCTTCTTACGTCTGTAATTCTTTTTGTGATTGGTTTAATCAATTTCTTT
>Ga0209099_1001340_pt1 | contig 25057 bp, 20 predicted proteins | sample AD_JPNHW2_MetaG_FD_184430 | JGI IMG/M metagenome (GOLD analysis project Ga0209099, IMG submission 184430) | Active sludge microbial communities of municipal wastewater-treating anaerobic digesters from Japan - AD_JPNHW2_MetaG (SPAdes) (version 2) | ecosystem: Engineered > Bioreactor > Anaerobic... | reverse complement strand
GGCAATATCTTTTGAGACCCCGTCCGGGACGCTTACTGCCCGGCAGGACGGGGACTGGATCAATCTCGATTTTCCTGCCGAGCCGGCGTATGCTATCCCCCCTGTCCCCGGCCTTGACCGGGCGCTCGGGGCAACACCCGTTTTTACCGGGAAGAACCGGTTCGACCTGCTTGTTGAGCTCCCGATCGCCTCGGACGTCTGCGACTGCGAGCCTGATATGGCCGCCCTCGCGGGTATTCCCGCACGGGGCATTATCGTCACCGCCGTCTCCGACCTCCCGGACTTCGATTTTGTCTCCCGGTTCTTTGCCCCTTCGGTGGGTGTCCCGGAAGATCCGGTGACCGGTTCCGCGCACTGCTGCCTCGGGCCGTACTGGGGGGAGAAACTCCACAAGAACGATCTTTCCGGGTTCCAGTGCTCGCTGCGGGGCGGGAGGGTCAAAGTCACGCTCAATGGTGACCGGGTAATCCTCGGCGGGCACGCGGTCCGGGTCTTCTCGGGAAAACTCTTTGTGTGAACGGCGGTCGGCCGGGGCGCCCCGAGTAATCTTATCATGGTTGACGGTCACATATGTAACCGGAGATCATCGATTCACATGTATCTTGTCGGAGAAGCACTCATAGGCGATGGCGCGGAACTGGCGCATATCGACCTGTTGATGGGAGATAAGGAAGGTCCTGTCGGTTCAGCATTTGCAAATTCGGTCTCGCAGCTGTCCATGGGGCACACGCCCCTTCTTGCGGTTGTCCGCCCGAACCTGCTCACGAAACCGGCCACGATCGTTATCCCGAAGGTCACATTAAAGGACATGACCCAGGTCAACGAGATGTTCGGCCCCGTGCAGGCCGCGGTTGCAAAGGCGGTTGCGGACTGCGTTGAGGAGGAGGCGTTCAAGGGGCTCGACATCGAGGGCATAGTTATCATGGTGTCCGCGTTTGTCCACCCGGACGCAAAGGACTATAACAAGATCTACCGGTACAACTACGGCGCGACGAAGCTTGCCATCCGCCGGGCACTTGACAAGTTCCCGGACGAAAAGACCCTTGTGTACGAGAAAGATCGTGCAGCCCACGGTATCATGGGATTCAAGGTCACCCGGCTCTGGGATCCGCCATACCTGCAGGTCGCGATGGACCTCGTGGACATGGGCAAGGTCGCCCAGGTATTAAAGGAAGTGCCGCAGAACGACCACGTGCTCATCGAGGCGGGAACCCCGCTCATCAAGAAGTTCGGCCTCGGCGTCATCGGTGAGATAAGGAAGCTCAGGCCCAACGCGTTCATCATCGCGGACATGAAGATCCTCGACACCGGCAACCTTGAAGCCCGGATGGCCGCCGACGCGACCGCCGATGCGGTCGTCGTCTCGGGACTTGCCCCGACTTCGACAATCGAAAAGGCAATCGCGGAAGCCCGAAAGGTCGGCATCTACTCGATCATCGATATGTTAAACGTGCAGAACCCGGCAAAGCTCATCGAGAAGCTCAAAGTGAAGCCTGACATTGTCGAGCTCCACCGTGCGATCGACACCGAGGAGACTGCCCACGCGTGGGGCGACATCCCGGCGATGAAGAAGGCAGCGGGCGGCAAGCTCCTTTGTGCAACCGCCGGCGGCATCCGGGTCGAAGTTGTAAAAGACGCCCTCAAGGCAGGCGCAGATATTCTCGTTGTCGGCCGCGGTATTACTGCGAGCAAGGACATCGAGCACGCAACCGATGAGTTCCTTGACCAGCTCAACCGTGAAGAGATCGACCAGTTCAGGGTCATGACTGATTTCTAAAATACTTTTTTTGAAGCATTCTCCCGGGCTATCTTTATTTGGCATGTCGACCAGACTTTCAAAACCGTGACGATTATTCCGGGTTGGTTCAAAAATGAACTCAGGGTAACAAAAATTATCCGATAAAATTATGTTACCCAGAAATTTTTTAGTGCGATCTTACCGGGAGGATATACTCTCTCTAATGTGTATAACGGTGTATGGTTATCGTATTTAAAAGAATTTTGACCAAAAAAGTGAATTATTTTAATGATATATCCTGAGTGTTTCCTTCCATTCGTATGTGACCCGACAGTTCAATTTTATTGGGCTCTGTCTTTGATGCGTCTTTAGATTTTTTAATAAAAATTGTACGTTTCAATCGGCGCAAATTGGAGGGATATATAGTGAATAATTTGTTTTCATGAACCTTTTCCGGTGTCCAAAACCATGAATAATTAAAATTTCGCGGGATTTGTACTTCAGATTCTGCTTTTATATAGATTGGTGCAGTTAAATTGTCAGAAAGATATAGTACGGCGTCATCTTTGTGAAATGAGATACTGTTGGACGACGATATTTTCTTTCCCTCGTTATCATTTCTGACAGATCCTCCTGTATTTGTCAGAGTAAATCGTATGGATCCGCCACATTCACAGGTTATTCTATCAACTGACCAGTCACCGGTGTAACTTTCACCGCTTTTGTTATCTGGTTGGATTTTCTTATCCAAAATGATCTTTTTATAAGATTTTCCTGCTTTCTCACCCAGATTCTGGTCGACCACCAAAAATAATATGCCTATGATAAGGGTTGTAATAACACCGATAATTGCGATTGCGGGCCAATATTCCGATGCCACGAAAAACCCCAATGAACAGGTTATCCAGATGAAAATGACATAAAGTGCAGGAACAATATTGAACATTTGCTGGGTGTAATACCAGTCCGCAAGCACTTCTGATAACTTGATGTTCAAAATTGGTTCAAGGATTTTCACTCTTCCTGCGGCAGCCTTTTGGTAAAATCGATAGTTGCGATCAAAGAGATACACGGCAATGAGAAGAACACACGTCAAAATGATAAGGATCGCACTTGCCGATTGATCCATTTTCAGCATAGCCGTAATGGCGGTAGTGGATAATAACGCTGCAACCAGAGAAAAACCATATTTTCGCAAATCGTGTATTTTGTCCTCATACCACATAATGAGTGATCGAGCTGATGTCCATTCCTGGAATGCATTTCCCGTGTCATCTGATGAATCAGCCATAGGAATCAATCGAGAATATATCTTAAACTCACTTAAATTTATTTATATTTATATCCTAAAATCCATGATGTGTCCTCAACATCTTCACCCTTACGTTTTGGTGACTGTAAAAATTCGGAAGCATGGTCTGACGAGACACCTCATTGGTTACCGTGGCAAACACACATCTCGTACAAACTGCCGGTGACATACGGGTTGAAGTTGTAAAGGATGCATTAAAGGCAGGCGCAGATATCCTCGTGGTCGGCCGTGGTACCACCGCGAGCAAGGATATCGAGCATGCAACTGATGAGTTCCTTGATCAACTCAACCGGGAAGAGATCGACCAGTTCAGGGTTCAGTGCTTCTCTATTTTCAAGTTAAATGAACAACCACACAAATTTGTATAAGCCAGATCTGGAACCGGAAGTATCCTTTTTTGACAGCCACCACCCACCCCCAGGCCACAAGAGGGGGAGGGGTATCATGCTTTAAAAAAATCGGTCGGGGTGTGGGGGTACCTCCCATTTTTGGGAGCAGGGCGTGCCACCTTGGGCTGGCAGGAGGGGGTACCCCCAAGGGACCGAGAATCGCTTCGGCAAGTCCTATTAAAAAATCTGATATTTGCAAAGGAAAATTTAGAGAAGTACTGGGGTTATGACGGATTTCTAAAATACTTTTTTTGAAGTATTCGCCTGGGTTCTTTTTTATTCGGCGTGTTCTATTTTCCAGAATCTTCACGGGACAGGGTGATTCAAGACTGGTTTAAAAAATGAACCCTTTGGAACAAAATTGGACCAATTATACTGTTGTATCGTCTGATAATGCCGACCGCCGGGCAACGGGAAAAAGAGTGGCACCCGCTCACGCAATCGACAGGTGGTTCAGAGCCGGTCTCTCATGTGCGGGGGCACGCGACAGTTCCTGTATCCGGATCAAAAACCATCTCTTCTCCGCGTTTGGAAGGGCTTTAAATCCGTTGTGGGTTGGTTGTGCTGATACTTGTGGGGTCATAAGGGAATTCTCCTGCCCATATCCTGTGGGCCTTATGACGTCATTGATTTCTCCGGGTTATAAACCGCAGGAAATTGGAAAAAAGCAAGGAAAAATTTTCCAGGTTTGCCCGGGAAAAAAGAAAAAAATATCGTCAGGAGGGTTTTGAACAAACCGGTAACTCCCGGCGAGGGAACTCCTCTCGCGTAACTGCCGGTGGCAGACCAATGAACCCCCGGACCTCGCGTACGATCTCTTCATCTTCAAACCGGATGCTGCCTGCATCGTGAAGGTCCGGCAGACCCGGTACCAGATCAACCCGGACATGATCTACAAAGACCTCCTGCCGGACGATCTTCGTGAGGTCCGTGAGTTACCGTTCCCGCCATGGATCCTACGGGAGCTCTGGCTTCGCACCCAGCACGAGCGGGCCTGGCGGAGGCTCCAGGTCTGTGACCAATCAGTGCTGGAGCTCGAATGGTGGGGGCCGGATGATTACTCAAACCCGCACGCCCGGTAGTTGTGCTTTTCGTTCCCCCGGGCAGGACGCCTCCTTAATAAAAAGGGGCGGTGGAATTCCTTGCTCATGGGAGTGTGGGACATCGACCGCCCCTTTAAAAAAATCCAATCGAAACACTCGCAGCAAAAGATAGTATAAGTCCCTTTGGAACCGAGTATATCCGGGAGCTCTACGTATGGGAAACGACGTAACGTTCGAGGAGATCCAGTCGAAAACCCGGGCATTGATGCCCGATGTCGTGGAAAAACTCAAAAGTCTTATCAGGTATCCTTCTGTGGCCTTTCCCGGTTATCCCTCTGAACCGGTCAATGCGATGGCGGATGCAACGGCTGCTCTGCTCAAAGAGTACTGGCTGCAGGACGTCTGCCTCATTGATATCCCCGGGGGATACCCGGCCGTGTACGGGGAGATCCCGGCTCCTCCCGGTATGCCGACCGTCATGATGTACGCCCATTACGATGTTCAGCCTGCACGAAGAGAGGACGGCTGGGAGACCGATCCCTGGACGCCGGTGGAGAAAGACGGGCGCATTTACGGGCGTGGAGCCGCCGATGATAAGTCGGGAATTGTGATCACCGCAGCCTCCCTTGCGATCTTTGAAGGGAAACCTCCCGTGGGCGTGAAGGTGCTCATAGAGGGTGAAGAGGAGACAAACAGCCATCTTGACGCGTTTGTCACCGCACACCCGGACCTCTTCAAGTGCGATCTGTTTATCATTGCTGATATGGGGAACATCTCTGCGGGAATCCCGGCGCTCACCACCTCCCTGCGGGGAGAGGTTTCCTGTATTCTCGAAGTTCATACACTCGATCATATGGTACATTCGGGAACGTTCGGAGGTGCGGCACCCGATGCTCTGGTCTCCCTGATAAGGATGCTCGCCACGCTTCATGATGCAAATGGCAACGTGGCAGTTCAGGGGCTTTTGTCATATTCCCATAAGTCCCTGGAGTACCCGGAGGAACTCTACCGCGAGAGTGCCGGGCTGCTTGAAGGTGTGGATCTTATCGGCACCGGACCACTTAGTTCTCGTCTCTGGTCCAAACCTTCCGTGACGGTAATCGGTATTGATGCTCCCTCCATCAGCGCTTCCGCGAATGTCCTGATCCCCCGGGCCTCCGCAAAGATCAGCATGCGTATCTCCCCGGATGCGGATCCTCATCGAGAGCTGCAGATCCTTATGGATCATCTCCGTGCCGTCGCACCCTGGAACGTCCATGTTGAGGTAAGGGAAGTGAGTATTTCTTCAGGATTCATCTGCCCGACTGACGGTTCCGGGTTTATTGCAGCCAGCCAGGCACTTGAAACTGCCTTTAATAAGCCGGTCATGGAGAAGGGAACCGGTGGTTCGATCCCCTTGTTAAGTGTGCTCCACAATGCCGTGCCAGACGCTGAGTTTATCCTGTGGGGAGCGGAGGACGCCTCAGGTTCGCGTATCCACGGGACCAATGAAAATGTGGATATTTGTGAGGTGGAGCGGTGCATTGTGGCGCAAAGTCTGTTTCTTCACCTTTTAAAGAAACACGCGGTAAAACGCATAATGAAAACGCCAAAACGACACTCTTTGCAGGTATTGTGATTGAACTGTCAGAGATTGAAGAGATACAGTACTTCTCTGAATTTTCCTTTGCAAACATCAGAATTTTAATAGGACTTGCCAAAGCGATTCCCGGTCCCTTGGGGGTACCCCCTCCTGGCAAGCCCGGAGTGGCACCCCCCACTCCCAAAAAGGAGAGGTACCCCGACCCCCCGACCAATTTTTTTAAAAGCATGATACCCCCACCCCCTGTCCGGGCATAAGAGGGGGACTCCTCCTCTTTCCTACATTCCCAAAACCTGCGCTTCGCGTGGAGTTATCGTCGGAATGTATATTTTGCCGGCCGATGGCTTGGAAGGGTAGGGGCCCCTTTTCTTGCAAAGGGGGTACCCCCCGCTCCCAAAAAGGAGAGGCCCCCCCACACCCCAACCGATTTTTTAAAAGCATGATACCCCCACCCCCCTCTTGTGGCCCGGGGGTGGGGGGTGGCTGTCAAAAAAGATACTTCCGCTTCCAGATCTGGCTTATACGAATTTTTGGTGGTTGTTCATCCAACTTGAAAATAGAGAAGTACTGAGATCTATTCTTTTGATCGGCATTTTCGGCAGGCACCGGTAAGCGTCATGCAGGAATAATCTGCCGGACAAGAATGCTGTCAGGATGGTACGTACCAGGTTCACGGACCATGACCCTGCACATTTCTTCTTTTATAAAATCACATATTTTGTCTGCGCCGCAAGGGGCGTCCCATTCTGGTGCGGCGGAACTCCCCGCTCGCGGGGGTATGAAGCATCAATCCCATCATCATAACTGCCAGCATCAGCAGATAGAAAACTTCCGGAAAAATTATCGGTACTCAAAAAAGGTGGAGAAAACCCTGCAGGAACGCACAAGACTATTACAGCCTGCACAAAAGATTACTCTGTGAGGAACCCCCCATGACCGATACCGGACGTGAAGACTTAAAAGAAAAAGTGCTCAACGTAAATGACCTTATCGCCTACCAGCCCGGCACCGTTGCGAGCCGGATGGTAGTCTTTAAAAAAGCCGGCACCATCACAGTTTTCTCCTTTGACGCGGGAGAAGGTCTCTCCGAACACACCGCCCCCTACGATGCGGTGCTCATGGTGACTGATGGCAGTGCCGAGGTTCAGATTGACAAAAAGCCGTTCACGGTCGGGGCTGGCGAGATGATCATCATGCCGGCGAACAAACCCCACGCGGTCTTTGCGCACGAACGGTTCCGGATGATCCTCACGATGATCCGCGAGTGAATCCGGTAATGGGAAGATGCCCGGGGAACCTGCGAGCCAGAGGTTCTGAAAATTTTCCCGTCCGGATTCGTACAGGGATACGGCAAACTGCCCCTCAAGAGAGCTATGTCATCGGAATTGAGATGGGGGGAACAGGTCCGGGCAACCCGTTTATTTCTCTCATTTTTTATGAAACTGTATTTATTCTAATTCTTTTATGTTTACTTTAACGGATGTGCTCAATAATAAAGATTTAAATAATACTATGTGGAAATAGTGCCATATTCAATATAAAACCCAGTAAAATGTGTGGTGAACAACGAATGGAAGAAGATTTTTCAAAAATTCAGAGACGGGCAGATGCATTATTCCACAACAGTCCCTACCCGACCATTCTCTGGAACACCAGTCTGAAAGTTGAAGATGCAAATGCTGCATTGCTTACCCTGACCGGGTATGATCGCGACCGTGTCCTGGCGATGACGCTCAAGGATTTCAACGTGGTATCCGCGTCCGGTGAAGGATTTGAAGAGGCAAAAAAGTTCAAGCACGGTGTCACCGGCGAAGCAACATTCAATTTCCCCACCGGGAAGAAAATTGTCGTCCGACATACCGTTCCCCTGCTGGACCAGAAAGGGGCAATTGAGAATTTCCTCACCATCTACCAGGATGCAACAGAGGAACGACATAAACTTGAAACAATCCAGAAAAATGAGGCAACGTCTAAAAAGGTCTATGCATATATGCAAAACGAGGTAGACCAACTCGCGATAGCCTATGGAAACGCCGCAAATGGAGACCTGACGGTTCATTATGACCTTTCTACCCCGGATGAGGATACCCAGGCAGTATATGCTATAACAAAAAAATTACAGGACTCGGTAAGAGGAATTATCAAGAGTCTGCGGCTTAGTATCGGGGATGTGGATACCCGGATGCAGAATATGACATCCACGTCGAAGAACGCAAGCCAGAGCATTGAAGAGGCTTCAAAAGGCGTCCACCAGATTGCGGTCAATACGGCCGGGGTCAGCGAAAATACCGTAAAGATTGCCCAGGGATTCGATCAGATAAACAAGGCCATGCAGGACATGAGTGCCGCCGTAGAAGAGATCACGTCCAGCATGGAATCCGTCTCCAACCTCTCAAAAGAGACGGACGAATACGCTCTTAAAGGTGCGGAACTTGCCGGCAATGCAGAAAAAAGTATGGGTGAAATATCCGGTACCACCGCCAATGTCCACGAGATCGTCCTTGACGTAGAGAAACAGATGGGGGAGATCACGAAGATCGTGGGCATCATCCGCGACCTTGCCAACCAGACTAACCTCCTGGCGCTCAACGCAGCCATTGAGGCGGCCCGGGCTGGCGAAGCCGGGCGTGGGTTTGCAGTTGTTGCGACCGAGGTAAAATCGCTTGCGCAGGAATCCCGGAACTCCGCTGAACGGATCGAAGAGATGATCGCGACCTTAAAGAAGAGCACGCAGCACGCAGCCACCGCAATGGGCGAGAGCAAGGCGGTTGTTGAGAAGGGGGCTACGATGGTCAGCGAGACCGTCCAGTCGTTCAAGAAGATCGCCACTGCCGTAGATAAAGTAGCAAAGAGTGCCTCCGAGGTCGCCGCCGCAACCGAAGAACAGGCAGCAACAACAGAAGAGGTCACGGCCAGTATCAATGAGATCGGTCAGCTTGTGGAGAAGACCTCAAAAGAGGCATCCGATGCCGCTGCTGCGACCGAGGAGTCCTCGGCAGCGCTGGATGAGATTACCCGCATGGTCCAGACCGTTGAAACCATCGCAAAAGAAACCACCGAAGCCAACCGGAAATTCAAGATTGCATAAACCGGGGGGAGACGAGCATGGCGACAACGACCCCAGCAAAAACCGCGACTATGGATATTCCGGCAGCGGCGGGAAAACGATCCGGTCCGATCCAGGTGGTAATCTTTTCCCTTGGTGAAGAACAGTTCGCCATCGACCTGTTCGATGTCAAGGAAGTCGTGGAATATACCAACATCACAAAACTGCCCAACGTTCCCCCGTACGTCCGGGGGATCATTGACCTGCGCGGAGAGATCACCACGATCATCGATCTCAAGCACCGCTTGAATATCATTGCCGAGCGTGCGGTTGCGATGGAAACCTCCCGGATCATCGTCCTTGATGAGAATATCACCCGGTCCAAGATCGGTATCCTCGTGGACGATGTTACCTCGGTATCCACCTTCGAGGAGAACCTGGTGGATTATACCTCTGCATCCGTGTCAAAGGAGGATACCGCGATCATCGGTATCATCAAGAAACGGGTGAAGATCAAGGATAAGGAGATAAACGAACTGATCATCTGGATCGATATCCGGCAGCTCTTAAACGATATCGATACGGTAGTGTAAAAGAGCCATTCCCTCTTTTTTGCCAGATTGCCTGAGAATGCATCAAAGATCCCCATTCCCACTATGACTTCAATATCTGTTCTGTATGTCGACGATGACCCCGGCCTGCTTGAAATTGGCAAACTCTACCTTGAGCAAAAAAGGCAGTTTAGTGTTGACACCATCACTTCTGCCCCGGCCGCACTTGCTCTGCTGAAGTCGAAGAACTACGACGCTATTATTTCGGATTACCAGATGCCGGAGATGGATGGTATCGAATTTTTAAAAAAGGTAAGATCTCAAGGAAGTACCATCCCGTTTATCCTGTTCACCGGTCGGGGACGTGAAGAGGTAATCATCCGGGCGTTAAACGAAGGAGCAGATTTCTATCTCCAGAAAGGCGGGGAACCGGTATCACAGTTCACCGAGCTTGCGCACCAGATCCGCCAGGCGGTCCAGAAGAGAAGGGCAGAAGCAAGCATCCATGACCTTGAACGCCGCGAATCAGATATTATTAACTTCCAGCCCGATGCTACCGTTGCAATCGACCGGTCCGGCCATGTTATCGCATGGAACCGTGCCATGGAAGAGGTGACTGGTGTATCGGCAGCGGAGATGCTGGGAAAAGGGGATTATGAATATGCAATCCCGTTCTACGGACAGCGTCAACCGACCCTGATCGATTTGATCTTCGAATCTGATGAGATCATTGCCGAAAAATATGCACACATTATTCACAAGAATAATACCCTGATCGCTGATGCAATTTTTCCCACTCTCAAAGGTAAGTCAGTTACATTCATGGCCATGGCAAGCCCGTTCTACAACCGGCAGGGGGAAGTAACCGGTGCGATTGAATCAATCCGGGATATCACCGATCGCAATCTGGCGGAGGAAGCGTTGAGGGAGAGCGAGGAGCGCTACCGCAGGATCGTTGAGACCACGGATGAGGGTATCTGCCAGATGAACGAACAGTTTGAAACGGTCTATGTCAACCGGCGGATGGCGGATATCCTCGGTTACACTCCGGAGGAGATAGTAGGCCAAAACATCGCTTCGTTCATGGTAGCAGAGGATATGCCCGATCATACCACCCGGAGAGAAGAACGCAGACAGGAACAGAACAGCCAGTATGAGCGCCGCTTTGTTACAAAAGACGGGAGGATCCGGTGGATACAGGTATCCGGTACCCCGCTCCTGGACCCGGACGGCACATTTCGGGGCTCCTTTGCGATGTGTTCCGATATTACGGATCGTAAAGCAACCGAAGAAAAACTCCGGCAGAATTACGATAAACTGGCAAAAAACCAGAACCTGCTTTTAGAGAGAGAGAAGCAGTACCGCCTGATTGTCGAGACTGCGAAAGAGGGTATCTTACAGATTGACGAGAAATTCGACACGGTCTATGTCAACCAGCAGATGGCGGATATGCTCGGCTACACTCCGGAGGAGATGATGGGCCGGCACCAGATTTCTTTTGTGGCAGAAGAAGATCGGCCCGAACAAATAACGCGGTTTGAGGAGTGCAGGCAGGGGGAGAGCGGCCGGTTCGAACGCCGCTTTATTACAAAAGACGGGAGGATCCGGTGGATGCAGGTATCTGCGACGCCGCTCCTGGACCCGGACGGCACATTTCGGGGCTCCTTTGGGATGTGTTCCGATATTACCGATAGAAAGATCGCAGAAGAGGGGATTGCCTGCCGTAACCAGGAACTGCGTGCAGCATATGAGCACCTGTCAGAAATCGAAGAAGAACTCCGGCAGAATTATGATGAACTGGCAAAAAGCCAGAACCTGCTTATAGAGAGCGAGAACCAGTACCGCCAGATTGTCGAGACCACGGATGAGGGTATTTGTAAGCTGGACGAAAAACTCGAGATGGTCTATGTCAACCGGAGAATGGCGGAAATGCACGGCTGTACTCCGGAAGAGATGATGGGACAAAACATCTCGCATTTCATGGTAGCAGAAGATATTCCCGTCAATACCTCCCGGATAAAAGAACGCCGGCTGGGAAAGAGCAGCCAGTACGAGCGCCGCTTTGTTACAAAAGACGGGAGGATCCGGTGGATGCAGGTATCTTCGACCCCGCTTTTTGATCCCGATGGCACGTTCCAGGGCTCATTTGCGATGTATTCCGATATTACGGATCGTAAAGCAGCGGAAAAAGAGATTGCCCGCCGCAACCAGGAACTGCGTTTGGCATATGAGCAGCTGTCAGCAACCGAAGAAGAACTTAAACAGAATTACGATGAACTGGCAAAAAGCCAGGACCTGCTTCTGGAGAGCGAGAACCAGTACCGCCAGATTGTCGAGACCACGGATGATGGTATCTGGAAGCTGGACAAGAAGTACGAAACGGTCTATATCAACCGACGGATGGCAGATATGCTCGGTTACACTCCGGAGGAAATGATGGGTCAGAGTTACACTTCTTTTGTGGCAGCAGAAGATGTGTCCGTCAATGCATCCCGGGTAAAAGAACTCAGGCAGGGAAAGAGCAGCCGGTACGAGCGCCGCTTTGTTACAAAAGACGGGAGGATCCGGTGGATGCAGGTATCTTCGACCCCGCTTTTTGCTCCCGATGGCACGTTCCAGGGCTCATTTGCGATGTATTCCGATATTACGGATCGTAAAGCAGCGGAAAAAGAGATTGCCCGCCGCAACCAGGAACTGCGTTTGGCCTATGAGCAGCTGTCAGCAACCGAAGAAGAACTCAAACAGAATTACGATGAACTGGCAAAAAGCCAGGACCTGCTTCTGGAGAACGAGAAGCAGTACCGCCAGATTGTCGAGACCACGAATGAAGGTATTTGTCAGCTGGACGAGAAGTACGAAACGATCTATGTCAACCGACGGATGGCAGATATGCTCGGTTACACTCCGGCGGAAATGATGGGCCGGAGCTACACTTCATTCATGGCAGCAGAAGATGTGCCCGACCAAACCACCCGGTTAGAAGAGCGCAGGCAGGGTAAAAGCAGCCGGTACGAACGCCGCTTTGTTACAAAAGACGGGAACGTCCGGTGGATATATGTTTCTGCGACCCCGATCCTGGACCCGGACGGCACGTTCCGGGGTTCTTTTGCGATGCATTCCGATATTACGGATCGAAAAGCAGCCGAAGAAGGGATTGTCCGGCGCAACGAAAAACTGCATGCAACAAACAAGCAGCTGTCAGCAACCGAAGAAAAACTCCAGCGGAATTACGATAAACTGGTAAAAAGCCAGCGCATGCTTGCAGAAGCAATGGATCTTGCAAACCTGGTGAACTGGGAGTGCAATCTCAATACGGGTATTCTGACGTTCGATGACCGGTTCTCAACCCTGTATGGTACCAATCCGAACCGTAAGGGCATCCAGCATATGACGGCGGAGGCATACCTGAGGGATATCGTTCACCCGGACGATCGTGGTATCCTTGCCGAGGAAGCTGAAAAAACCAGAAATACCACCGACCCGCATTACGTGTCAAAAAGGGAATACCGGATTATTCGTGGGGATGGCGAGATCCGGCACATTGAGATGTGTGTCGGGGTAACAAAGGATGCCAAAGGCCGGACAATCAAGACCCACGGTGTGAACCAGGATATCACCGAACGCAAAGTGGCTGAAGAGTCACTCCGCGTGAGCGAGGAGAAGTTCCGCTCGTTTGTCGAGAATGCAAATGATATTATCTATTCGATAAAGCCGGACGGTATTTTTACCTACATCTCTCCTCAGTGCACGGAATTACTGGGATATGAGACCAGCGAATTCATCGGAAAATCCGCTGCTGCCTTTATTCATCCCGATGATTTTCCCCATAACTATGAATACTTCCGGCAGACTATCATGACGGGAGAAAAGAAAAGCGGGATAGAATTCCGGATGCGGCACAAGAACGGCACATGGCGGTGGTATGCTACAACAGAATCTCCGGTACACGATGCCGGGGGCAAGATTGTTGCAATCCAGGGCATCTGCCACGATATCACCGAACGCAAGAGCGCGGGAGATGCACTTCGTCTGGCGAACCACCGCCTCAACCTCCTCGGCAGCATAACCCGGCACGATATCAATAACAAGATTACGGCCTCCCTCGGGTATCTTAAACTTGCAGAAATGAAATCCAGCGACCCCACGATCGGTGCATATCTCGGGAAAATGGAATCAGCCATTACGGAGATCCAGTCTCAGATCGGGTTTACCCGGATCTACCAGGATCTTGGCACCAAAGAACCGCAGTGGATAGCAGTGGACACGGTCATGCCCCGCACATATGTCCCGGCAACGATTACCCTGAACGCAGAGGTGCATGACGTGGAGGTATTTGCCGATCCGATGCTCGAAAAGGTTTTTTTTAACCTCCTTGACAACTCCATCCGACACGGGGAACACGTGACTGAAATCCGGGTATCCTCCCAAAAGTCGGGCGGGGATCTCCTGGTGGTATGGGAGGATAACGGGATTGGCGTTGCTGCTGATGAAAAGGAGCGAATTTTCGAGCGGGGATTCGGGAAAAATACCGGCCTTGGGATGTTCCTTGTTCGGGAAATTCTTTCTCTGACAAATATTACGATTAAGGAAACCGGGGAACCCGGCAAAGGGGCAAGATTTGAGATCTGCGTTCCCAACGGAAACTACCGGTTCAACCCGGAATATCGTGAGAAGATCGCTTTAAAAGAATCCCCCTGATCTATGTATCCAAAAACCGGGATCGCATCTTGTGATGAACCAAACCATATGTACGGGTAAGGCAGCACAAACGAACAACTCCGTGATCAGACCGTGTGCGGAACTGAATTGACATCAGTCATATAAAAGGGAAAAACCCGGTTATTGCAGGTTTTTATCCGATGGGGAGAGGCCGGTCACTCCACGAGAGCTATGATCTGTGACGGGCAAAGATCGGCAGCGTCGCGTGCGCAGTCGATGGTATCGGGAAGCGCAACACTGGTCCCGATATCCCCATTCTCCCGGAATTCCTCGACGATCTCGCTGAATGAATCCTTCTCGTTCTGCACAAAAAGTGTCGGGCATGTATCCCAGCACGAACCGCAAGCGACGCACTGCATCCGATCGATCGTCACTTTCATAAAAATCTCCTGCACCACATACTAATCCAGCATTGAAGTGTTATTGCGCAATAAACATTCCACCCGTGCGAATAACTCGTCCGGGCCTTGTAGGTTATCCCTCCTTTCTTCTTCGGGAAGTTTTTCGTATTTTTTTAATCTCCTTCCCCCCCTCCTTTCGTTATGATACCGGCACATGAAGTTTCCCGGCACGGGAAATATTGATTAACAACTTAATCATTAAGTAAATAATTAAGTGACATAAATGAACCTGACTGCGCCCGAATTACCGGAACTATACCGGTGCTGGATGAGAATCTGGAACAAGATGAATATTATGGAGAGCATTCCCTGTAAGTTCGGGGTGAGCGAACCGCTTTTCCTTACCGAGATCCACACCATTCAGGCAATCGGGAGCACTTCTGATAATAATGTCAGGATCATTGCCGATGTTCTCGGGGTCACACCTTCCGCGGCATCGCAGGTGATCACAAAACTGACCACACGCGGGCTCGTGCGCAAGATCCGGGGTGTCCGCAATGAAAAAGAGGTCACTCTCGAACTGACCGGGCAGGGCCGGATAGCATATGACAGCCACGCGCAGATCCACGCGCAGTTATATGAACGAATCATCGAACGGATCGGCCCCTTAAGCGAAAATGAGCGGGCCACCATGGGCCGGGTATTTTGCGCGTTCGAGACGATTTATGACGAACGGATCGGGGAACTTTCGGCCGAAAAACCGCAAAAGATCCGCTCATTATCGGAGGCTTAGCACCATGACTGAACAGGAGTGGAATAAACCAGAGCCGGGCAGCGCAGGCACTGCGGCCATGAAGGAGATCGTGATAAACGTCGGCGGTATGATGTGCGGCCACTGTGTAAAAAGGACTGAGGCCGCTCTCGGCAGGTTGCCCGGGGTTGCCCGTGCAACCGTCAGCCTTGAGAAGAAACAAGTGGCAGTCGTGTTTGATCCTTCGCGCTCTTCACCGGACGATATGAAAAAGGCCATCGTGGAAGCAGGATACCAGTACCTCGGCCACACCGGGGAGGCCTGAACCATGGCTGAGCCGGAAAAGAAAAAAGCGGATATCAAAATTACCGGGATGCACTGCGCCACCTGCGCCATCACCGTGGAAGAAGCACTTGCCGGAGTTAAAAACGTCACGAAGGCGCAGGTAAATTTCGGAACCGGGACCGCCCGGGTGGAGTTCGATCCTTCCAAGGTCAAAATTACCGATCTCGAAAAAGCCGTCCGCGACGCCGGCTATGAAGTGACCCGCCGTGAAGTGGTGCTCAAGGTCGGCGGCATGATGTGCGCCACCTGCGTCCAGACCATCGAGGCTGCCCTTCGGGGACTGCCCGGGGTCGTCGCCGCGAACGTGAATCTCGGAAACGAACAGGCATATGTTACCTACAACCCGTCCCTGACATCAGTCGATGACATGAAAAAGGCAATCGAGGATGACGGGTACCAGTACCTTGGGATAGCCGGGCAGGTCAGCGACGAGGCGGAAAAGAAGGCCCGGGACGCCGACCTTCACGACAAACTGATGCGGTTTTCCATCGGATTTGCGGTCAGCATCCCTCTTATGGTTCTCATGTGGGTGCCACTTGGCATCTCCATGCAGGCACTTGCATACTTCATGCTCGTGGTCTCGACACCGGTCTTCTTCTACGTCGCGTACCCCATCTTCAAAGCCGCATGGACGGCACTTAAAAACAAAACCCTCTCCATGGATGTGATGTACGCGATGGGTACCGGCGTCGCGTATGTCGCAAGCGTGATGGGCACGTTCTCGGTCGTGCTCACCCACGAATTCATGTTCTACGACACGGCGATCATGCTTGCCGCGTTTTTGATGCTCGGGCGGTACCTTGAAGCGCGGGCGAAAGGCCGGACCTCGGAAGCAATCAGGAAACTGGCCGGGCTCCAGGCAAAAACCGCGATGATCATCCGTGACGGGAAAGAGATCGAGATTGCCATTGAGGATCTCGTTGTCGGCGATATCGTGATGGTAAAACCCGGTAGCAGGATTCCGGTGGACGGCGATGTCGTAGCCGGCGAAAGTTATGTTGATGAATCGATGATCACCGGTGAACCGGTTCCGCCGTTAAAGGTCAAAGGGAGCCGGGTGGTCGGCGGCACGATCAGCACGAACGGCGTCCTCTCGGTAAAAGCGACAAAGATCGGGAAAGAGACCGTACTTGCACAGATCCTGCAACTCGTCGAGGACGCGCAGGGGTCAAAGCCGCCCGTGCAAAGGATCGCGGATGTCGCAGTCACCTACTTCATCCCGGCTGTCCTCCTCATCGCCGCGTCGGCGTTTATCGTATGGTACTTCGTGCTCCATTCGACCCTGCTTTTTGCCCTCACGGCCCTCATCTCTGTGCTCGTCGTCGCCTGCCCGTGTGCGCTTGGCCTTGCCACACCGACAGCGGTGACGGTGGGGATCGGCAGGGGTGCGGAACTGGGGATCCTCATCAAAAACGGCGAGGCGCTCGAACTTGCAGAGAAGGTCACAACCGTAATCTTCGACAAGACCGGTACGCTTACCCGGGGAAAACCAGAAGTGACCGATATCGCGGCAACCGGCGTCACGGAAGATACGCTCCTCTCTCTTGCTGCAGCAGTCGAGAAGAACTCGGATCACCCGCTGGCTCAGGCGGTCATCCGCGCTGCGCAGGCAAAGGGTATCGCAATCGGCGATGTGGAGAAGTTTGATACCGAAGGGGGGAAAGGAGTCCGTGCGTTGGTACTGGGCGAAGAAGTGCTCGTGGGCAACCGCACGCTCATGCAGGAAAACGGCATCGTGCTCCCTGAAGGTATGGATGCGAAAATCCGTTCCTTCGAGCAGGACGGTAAGACCGCGATTCTTGTCGCTATCGGCCACGAGCCTGCAGGCATTATCGCAATCGCGGATACGCTCAAGGAAACGAGCGCAGAAGCAGTCCGGCGCTTAAAGGCCCACGGGATCGCAGTCGTCATGGTGACCGGGGACAACCGGCGCACGGCAGAAGCCATCGCCCGTACGATCGGGATCGACCGGGTGGTAGCCGAGGTCCTCCCGGGAGGAAAAGCCGCAGAAGTAAAAGCCCTGCAGGACCGGGGAGAACGCGTCGCGTTTGTCGGCGACGGGATCAACGATGCTCCGGCGCTTGCCCGGGCAGACGTGGGAATCGCTATCGGCAGCGGAACGGATATCGCCATCGAAAGCGGGGAGATCGTTCTTGTGCGGGACGACCTGCTCGATGCGGTAGCGGCGCTCGAACTCTCGAAGAAAGTGATGGGCAGGATCAGGGGGAACATCTTCTGGGCCTTTGCGTACAACACGGCCCTTATCCCGGTGGGCGCCGGTCTTCTCTACCCGTTCTTCGGTTTTGTGTTCAGGCCGGAACTTGCCGCCCTTGCGATGGCCGCAAGTTCGGTGACTGTCGTGACCCTCTCACTCCTCCTCAAAGGGTATATACCGGAAGCAAAAAAGAAAGATCAATTGGTGATGAAAGAATGGCAATCGACCCGATCTGCAAGATGACCGTCGATGAGAAGACGGCAAAGTTCACGAGCGATTACAAAGGGAAGAGATATTATTTCTGTGCCCCGGGCTGCAAGAAGAAATTTGATGCGGATCCCGCAAAGTACGCGTGAGGGCCCGGGAAGGAACCGGGCACACTCATCTACGCGATCATGTAAATATTCCCAATTTCCCCGTATTTTGACCCGACTTTGAATAACCTTGATATACAAACGACGGCAACTTTTAATTTAATATACTGGTTTCCCCGGTAATACACGGGATAATGTGACCTGAGGCGTTTGCATGGCGTTTTTCATCATCAGTCCTGACATCTATGCATGGTTTATCCTGCCGACGCTCATCTTTATTGCGCAGATAGCAAACGTCTGCATGGAGACGCTCCGGATCGTTTTAGTCTCCAAGGGGATCAAGTACCTCGCACCTATTATCGCGTTCTTTGAGATTATCATCTGGCTGCTTGCTATCGTTGGCGTGCTCAACAACCTGTCCAACATTGCCTACTTCCTCGCCTATGCCTTCGGGTTTGCGCTCGGCACGTATGTGGGTCTCATCCTTGAAGAGAAGCTCTCGATTGGCATGGTGATCATGCGCATTATCACCACCGACGAATCCGGAGAGGAAATCACGGAATTTTTACAGGCTGAACATTATGGCACTACCAGCCTTGATGCAAAAGGATCGCGAGGCGGCGTCAAAATGATCATGTCTCTTGTTAACCGCGATGATGTTCCACGGATCACCCGGCACATTGAAGAGACAAATCCTGATGCGTTCTTCTCCATCGAAGATGTCCGGTACGTCAACCAGGGGGTTTTCCGTCCCAGAAAACATAACCCGTTCACCGGATTTATACATACTCTTGCAAAACCGCGAAAGAAAATGTGATAAACGCTTTTTAAGGATCCGGACGCTTGAATTCGTGACATGAACACCTAACCTAACTTTTTTCCCTGTCTAAAGTAAAGACTACCAGTTACAGGTGTAATTCACATGTCGGGTCGCTGTCGTTTGCAGATATGGTCGGGTGATTGGTCATGAAGACCAATATGCCCCTGTCCAAGCCCATCCGTGCGTTCGTCAGCGAAACCGAGCGGATGCTGGACACCGGGATTACTCTTTTAAGGAAACCCGAAGCCGCACCGGGCGGAACGCTTATCGACGTTTATACCTACAATCTCGATAAGAACATCATTATCTTCCCTGCAAACTATATCGGACTGTTAAAGGATTTTGTCATCGCAAAGCAGTGTACCTACCTGCTCATCAAAGGGGCAGCAGCAAAAAAATCCGGATACAAAGTCTGCTCGTTTACCCAGGATTCAGTCTATACCGGCATGCGCCAGATCTACCTTGACGCACTCAAGGACGAGGCAAAGAAGGACAAGAAGCTCCCGGTAAAAAAACTCATTGAAATGCTTTTTATGCTCTATCGGCAGTTCCTTGAGGATATAAACGAACTTCCCTGGAACCCGATCGTCAATGCCCGGGTCTATTACCGTATGGAGCAGTTGAGGAAAACCCAGCTCTATATCCTTTTAAAAGATGGCAAGCAGGATATGGATGAGATGTCGGACATGATGGAGATCATTCCCCGGCGATATTTCGTGCTCGATAAATCCATGTTCTATGCAAGGGATCTCTACCTAGCAAAAACCCTCCCGGCGGATAAACTTATGCCGGTGATTAACATTCCCCAGATGAAAAAATTCGACCATCTCGAAGTAAAGGAGATGCTTACGACCCGATGGACCCACACCGCCTGGTACCAGTCCAAGTTTTTTGGCGACAACATGCTTAAAATCATGGAAAAACACATGGCCGTGGACTGGAACGGGGAGAGATCCCTTGATTACTATGCAAACCTCTACCAGACCGGTGTCAACATGACCAATGAGCTGCTCAACTACATGTCGATGAAGGACTGGTTTATCTGGGAGAAGCCCAAACACCTGCTTGCCGCACAGGAACAGGTTGCGACCTATGAGCAGGCAGCTCTTAAAAAAATCTTTGGCGACCTGATTGAAGATCAGTAGTGATAATAATGGAAAGACCTGAAAAATTTTCCAAAATAACCCGTGAGGTGTCGCGTCGTGACGGTAAGTGAAGTTGCCCATCTCTTGACAAGGGCTGAACATTATATCCGGCAGACCAAATACCGGGAGGCACTTGCTGTCCTGGACCAGGCAATCAAGATCGACCCGAAGAATGCCGGGAGCTGGTGCCTCTGTGCATCGGCGAAAATTGAGATGGAAAAGTTTGCAGATGCGATTGCCGATTGTGAGCGGGCACTTGCCATCAACCCGAATTACGCAGATGCATGGACTAAAAAGGCGCTTGCATTGTACCATCTCGAACAGTATGCCGCGTCCCTTGCCGCCTCCACCCGGGCGTCCACCCTCAACGCGAACGACGCCTCCGCATGGTATATCAAAGGGATCTGCCTTGAAGAGTTGGGAAAGAGCGAGGAGGCGGAGATCGCCTATGGAAAATCGCTCGAACTGGAGATCATCCTCGATATCAAGGATGAGAGTAAACGCATCCGAAAATAACTGGCGGGTGATAACCGGCTCAAAGACCGCTTGTGGTCTCCTTTAGTCTCTTCACCCTTCACGTGGCGGCGGCCACAAGTTTTTTTTCTGAATTCTCATAAACCGCACCCGATGGGAAAGCAGTTTTGCCTTTTTTATCCGGTAACAGCAACCGGAGAGAGACTTCCCGCACAATATCAATACCACCGACGGCAAATTGTCACCTGCGATACCATTATTAAAAAACAAATCAATCACATCGCATACAGGGAGGATATTAGAGAATGTTATCAAAAACCGTGGAAGAAGCACTGAACCGGCAGGTCAACCGCGAGCTCTATTCGTCATACCTCTATCTGGGAATGTCTGCCTATTTTGAGACGCTCAATCTCAAAGGGTTTGCCGGGTGGATGATGATCCAGGCAAAGGAGGAGCGGGCCCATGCAATGAAGTTCTACGATTATATCATTGCACGACAGGGAAAGGTCGTTCTTGATACTATCGAGGCTCCAAAAGCGAAGTGGACTTCGGCCGGCAAGGTCTTTGAAGAGGTGTATGCGCACGAACAGAAGGTGACCGGCATGATAAACAACCTTGTCGACATTGCCATCAGGGAAAAAGACCATGCGACGTTCGAGGTGCTCCAGTGGTTCGTGAAGGAACAGGTCGAAGAAGAGGCAAATGCAGCCATGATCTGCGAGAAGATAAAAACCGTCGGGGATGTACCCGGGCATCTTTTCTATCTCGATCACGAACTTGCAAAGCGAAAATAAGGACGCATTCTTTTTTTTATCTTTTGCCGTCATGGGAATGTGCAACGTCAGAAGTGCGCCCGACACCGATAACGGTGAGAGCTTTTCGGGGACGTTTGCGCCCCCTCTTTTTTGACATGCCCGGGATCGGATAAGGTACAAATAAGGACCGGTACCGGAAACAAAAACCCCGATGCAATAGTCTGACCGGACGTGAATTATAGATACGTGTGCGTGACAATAATCGATCCGGGATGATCCGGAAATGAAAAGCAGGGTCTGGTTTGCCAGCCTCCGGGCACGATCGAATGAGGAGAATACCGAGACAAAAATCCGTCGGCTCTTTGAGGTTGCGGGTTTTTCGTCCTGTATTCATAAGCGGGACCGCACGGCGATCAAACTACATTTCGGGGAACTGGGTAGTGATGCGTATATCAGCCCGGTCTTTGTCCGGCAGGTCGTGGAGAGGGTAAAAGCGGCGGGGGGTCTGCCGTTTGTGACGGATACGAACACGCTCTACCTTGGGAGCCGTTCAAACGCGGTCGACCATATCACGACGGCGGTGCTTCACGGTTTCGACTACGCGGTGGTCGGGGCGCCGGTGATTATTGCAGACGGGCTCTGCGGGAAAAACGTCACCCATGTCGCCATCAGCAAAAAGCACTTTAAATCGGTCGCGATCGCGGGTGATATCGTTGCGGCGGACAGCATGATCGTGATAACCCATTTCAAGGGGCACGAGGTGGCAGGGTTTGGCGGGGCGCTCAAAAACCTCGCGATGGGCTGCGCTCCGCCCGAAGGAAAACGGGCGCAGCACCAGGCAAAGCCATTCTCAATCCGCGACCTCTGCATCGGGTGCGGGAAGTGCGTAGCATCCTGCCCGAAATCGGCGATTACACTCATTGAGGAAAAATCCAAAATCGACTTTAATCTCTGTATCGGCTGTTTCGAGTGTATGACCGTCTGCCCCTCGCATGCAATCGATATCGACTGGGAGACCGAAATCCCGCTCTTTACCGAGCGGCTGATGGAGTACGCATATGGGGCGGTGAAGGGTAAAGACGGTAAGGTGGGCTACATCAGTTTCCTTACCCGGATCACACCGGACTGCGACTGCACCCCGTGGAGTGATGCCTCGATCGTCCCGGACATCGGCATTCTTGCCTCGACAGACCCGGTGGCGATCGATGCTGCGGCCTGCGACCTCGTGAACCAGCAGCAGGGATATGCGGAGTCATTCCTTTCCACCCACCACCACCCGGGTGAGGATAAGTTTTCCGGGATGCGGCCGAACACGGACGGCAAACGCCAGTTGCAGTACGCAGAAGAGCTGGGTATGGGCAGCCGCGATTACGAACTGGTCCGGCTCTGAACTTTTTTTTCGTGATCTTGTACGGTCTGCGTGTCCGGCCGGGCGATGATGATAATGATGGGTGCCCGTTGTTTTTTTTATCGATGATGAATGTTCCCGTTCCGGCAGGTGGATCATGCGGCGGAGAAGGAGAGATTCATGAGGGGTATGTCCTGCCATTTCGCATCTTATTAAAAAAAACCGGATATACAAATGATAATATGGGTAAACGCATCAACAAAATGCAGGGATGTATGTATCCCGTGTGAGGTACACGATGGACCTAAAGAAGACTGAAGATACACAAAAAGAACTCAAATCCGGTGTATTGAACATTCACAAGGGTGCACAGGGATTCAGTGCAGAATTCATGGAATTCCTGAACAAATACCAAGTCATCGGTCTTGCAGTCGCATTTGTCATCGGCTCGGCAGCATCGACGCTGGTCACGGCACTGGTGAAGGATATTATCATGCCATTTGTCGGGGTCCTTATTCCCGGCGGGGACTGGCAGAGTGCAGTCCTTCAGATAGGGCCAATCAAATTTATGCCGGGTGACTTTGCCGGCGCCCTGATAAATTTCATCATCATTGCGCTCGTGATATTCATACTCGTGAAATACATGTTGAAAGGAGATGTATCCAAGAAAGTGTGATCTGCCTGATGAAGGATAGTAACTATCCGGAATTTTTTTTTGCGACCCTCTTTTATTTGAGAAAAAAATACGGGGGGTTGAAGGATTTGTGGTTAGTGAGGATGGTGGCTGATGCCACCCGTTTTTTTTAAAAAATCTTCAGCTGCGTGAGCGATCTTTTCCGGAAATGTCCGGTCGGGTCGGATCATCCGGATTGTGTGATTGAGGCCATGATGATGGGGGCTGATGCCTCTATACCCCACGAGCGAGGAATGCCGCCGCACCAAAAAGGGGCGCCCTCGCGGCGGATCTGGTGAATAAATTTCCGGGAAAGATCACTCCACCACAAATTCCATTCAACCGTCTGAGACACTATCGCAACCGGGGGAGGCCCGTGCGGTGGGGGGCGAAGCCCCAAAGAAGCACGCTCTTTTACAGAAAATTCTGGCAGCAATAAGAAAGCCGGAGAAAAATGCAAAATCAAAGAATCCCGGTGACTTATCCCCCAAAGAAAATTCTCCCCGTCACCGACGGTAAGAAGTTATCAAAATTACCGTATCCCACTATCCGGATACCCCTGTTTCCATCATACGAAGCCGATAGAAGATGAACTCAAGCATTTTCCTGAAAAAACCGGGTCGCTTTTCCCCGCTCAGGAACCCCCTTTATTTTTCGACCGTAATGCCCCTCCGGGCCTGTCCGAAGTCCCGGACAACCTGTTTATCCCCCGGTTTTTCACGCTCAAAGGAAGACCGCTAAATTGCACGGTTTTTTCCCGCTTAAAACGCTCCGTTTCAAAAAATAACGATTTATATCGATAATTTTGTCAGGTGTCGGCACCACTTCCACTGGAACTTCCCGGACCTGGATCCGGCCCGGGACCTCTTACGTCGGAGAAACGATCATGGGAAACCGTGGGTCCGGCCACACCCCTCCTTTATAAAGGGGGTTCTGCCCGAAGAGGGGGCGGCACACTATAGGGCGTGAGGGTTCGTGCAATCGTCCGGCCCCCACCATCCGATCTCACCGACAACGGTCGGGAAAACCCGGAGCCGCCGCCAGGCCCGCTCGTGCCGGGTTCGCAAGCCAGATCTCTTTTGGGAATCATGGCGGAAACGGCAGCGCACGGACCTCGCGGAAATCATCGGAAATCAGTTTTTCGTAGAGCGTATCCGGATTTCCGGTACGTGGTCTGCCGGACCCGGACGATGCAGGCCGTTGCCGGCTTGAAGATGAAGAGATCCTACGCGAGGTCCGGGTGTTCGTTTGTCTGCCAGCGGTAGCCCATCTTTTCAGCGAACTTTTGGGCCTCGTTAATGACCGCGACCGGCTTTTCCCCCGGGAGGATTTCGAAAAACCCTTTTTTTGTACGATCTACAATTAATTTTTCCGTCATAAATATGGCTCTTCGCTGATCAGTGTGGGTTTTAAATAGGAAACGAGGTCAACGAAGGAATATTTGGTGTGCCATCATCATGCATGAAGAACTATTCCAACTGGCATTGAATCTGCAA
>Ga0209099_1001335_pt1 | contig 25121 bp, 19 predicted proteins | sample AD_JPNHW2_MetaG_FD_184430 | JGI IMG/M metagenome (GOLD analysis project Ga0209099, IMG submission 184430) | Active sludge microbial communities of municipal wastewater-treating anaerobic digesters from Japan - AD_JPNHW2_MetaG (SPAdes) (version 2) | ecosystem: Engineered > Bioreactor > Anaerobic... | reverse complement strand
ACAGTATCCTTCATCAAAATAAGGAAGACACCACATTGGACTTATACATTCACTGTCATCTTCACATGGTCCGCCCAGAGATGACGGAAGTCTGTCGCATTGAGCATCAACATTGCAGTATGAACCGGCGTTACAGTCGCTGTCTTTCTGACACTTGGGAAGACATATTCCCAGCACATCATTGCTGCAGTAATATTTTTCTCTTTTACACGGATTTGCAACACTGCACTCAACAGCACAGAGATAATTCTTTCCGTCTGAAGTATATTCGAAAGCTTTTGTTCCGTCAGGACATGGAGCGTTGTTTGTCTTCCTGACACAATATCCTTCCTTGAAAATCCAGTACTTCAGAGTTTTCAGGCATTCAGCATCAGCTTCAGTAAGATCACCGGACAGACAGTCTGCCGCATTTTCACAAGGGGTCCCTGCAATAAGTTCCGGCTCACAGCCTTCATCTACAAAACCGTCGCAATTATCATCTGTATTGTTTCCGCAAATTTCGTTCTCAGCAGGATTGAAGCACATTTCAAGATTCATGGCGAGCCTTGCCGCCTTTAAAAGATTAACTCTTCCCCATCCGAATTTTACGCTGTGACCGTTTTCATCCCACGAACCCGTTTCGGGATAAACCTTATCCGAACTCTGTTTCATTATTTCCACAGCTTCTTCAAGAGTAAGTTCAGGATTTATGCTGAATATAGTTCCAAAAAATCCTGTTACCACCGGTGCAGCAGCAGAAGTTCCTGAAAACATCAAAGTATAATCGTTCTGATAGTCACCGTATCCCGGAATGGTCGCTGTCGCTATTCCTACTGCCGGATTCCCTTCAAGCGAAGGTGCTGCGATATCAATGCTCGGACCGTAATTTGAATATGTGACCCTTGTATCCCAAGGTGAAGTTGCCGCAACTGAAATTACTCCGCCTTTGACCGCTAATCCATTCCTTTGAAGGTTAAATTCTGTTTCCATAAGCTTTTCATATCCTGCATCAACACCGTCATTACCTGATGCATAGACAACAACACCGCCAAGTCCGCCTCTTCCGTTCTGCATAAAGTTGCCGATTGCTTCGATTTCACCCGGAGTTGTCGGCACATTTCCATACTCCGATGTCGGTCCGAAACTGCAATTTATTGCCGAGATCTTCGGATCGGCAACATATTTTTCATATACTTTAAGCATTACGGCATCATCCATCGCGGTGCCGTTCAAACCATCGAGATATCTTACCGGATAGATCTTACACCACGGACAGACACCGCTCATTCCGATACCATTGCCGACACCGGCACTTACTCCAGCACAAGTTGTTCCGTGAGCGACCGATGCGACTTCATACCATTGCAGATCAGCTATGGTCGAAGTATCAGGATTTCCGCCTTCTTTATCTTCAATTGCATCATAGCCCGTTTCAATATTTGTGAGATCAGGGTGATCAGGAACAACACCGGTATCCATGATGGCAACTTTTATTGAGTCATCGACATTGAATTTTATATCGCTGAGAAACTTAAGCATCTGAAGAAATTTTATATCACTCCCTTTTTTTAATTTCACAGTTTCAAGATTGTAATTTACCACAGAACCTGTGTTTGCAAGATGCCACTGCATATTAAAATACGGATCTTCCGGAGTTTGCGCCGGAGTGTATCTCAAGACAGCCTGCCTGATAAGGTTCGGAAAGGCATAGCCATCACCGTTATTGACTATTTTTTCAGCAGTTTCAACACTGTCGCCTGAAAGCACTCTGAAAGAATACAACTCATAGTCGTCAAGTATCTCGACAAGTTTCAATCCGTATTGTTTTTCCATTTCGCTTACAGATCTTGTACCGCGCCAGAAAAGCAGATTGTCGGCAATAACCGGATATTTACCCAGAAAATAAACCGGCAGAGAGCCTGCGGCATCTTTATAAACCGAGTAGTTTCTGTTCCCTACATTCATTTTTATCACAGGATTTCCGGCAATACCTTTAGAAATGCCGTTAAGTGCTGCACTGTAACCTTCAGCTTTCTGCATACCTTCAAAAGTGCCGTTGCTGTAATAAAGTTTAGCAGCGTTAAGACTTAAAACCGAGCACAGAACAAAGAGAATAAAAAAGACTCTCATGAATTCCTCATTATGAACATTATAAATCAGTTGTTTTCAAAGGAAGTTCCAGCACCATACATGCTCCTCCGATCTTTGAATCAGTAGCAGAAAGCTTTCCCCCTGCCTCTACAGCAAGTTTTCTCGAATGGCTGAGACCTATGCCTGTACCGCCCGGTTTTTTAGTAAAAAAATTCTTAAAAACCGCTTCCCTTTCACTTTCCGGAATACCCCTTCCGGAGTCTTCTATTTTAAGCACAATTTTATTCTCTGCAATATTTCCATTGATAAGAACAACGCCTCCTTCAGAAAGCTCTTCCCAGGCATTTTTAAACAGATTGAGCATTATCTCCTTGAAAGATGATAAAGTTATTGAAACTGTACATCCCTCACATTTCTCCACACTTATCTCAATATTTCTCTTATCAAATTCAGGCATATGGAACGAAATCAGCTGAAGCAGATCCACCGGAAGAACCGTAAGCACTTCACTTTCATCATTATTTCTGTAACGGACCATGTCCATGTATTTGTCGGTAATTGATTCAAGTCTTACCACTTCTTTAACAATAAGTTCAAGAGAAGCTGATATCTGTGAATCATCAAGTTCAACAACATTTTCAGCAAGATATTCACTGTTAAGTTTGATCGTGCTCAGCGGATTCCTTATTTCATGGGTTATTCTTGAAGCCATCTCTCCGATCGAAACCAGCCTTTCGGAATCAAGAAGCTTTCTTGCGAGCTCCTCCTGCTCTGTAATGTTCCTCACAAAATAGAAATTTTCTCTCGATATTTCAGAAACGAATATCCAGTATATGTTTCCATTAAAAATGAACTTGCCGTTTTTCACATCTTCAACACCCATGGACAGCAAAACCGTTTCTACAGAATCGCCTGCCGAGTCTTCGCTGACATTGAACCATTCAAACATCTTTTTATTGATATATGAGAGCGTTCCATTCATATCGCTGGAAAATATTCCGATAGGAATCGTATCAAGCAGAGCACTTTTTCTTTTGCTCAGAATCTGCTCTCTCTGCAACTTCCGCTGAACTTCACCTGATTCATCACTCAGTATTGCATTGATTTTTTTAATATTTTCAGCAGATCTCGATATTTTTGAAGTTTTATTAAAATAATAGACCGCCAGACCTGTCAGAAATGCAGTAATGACTATAAAAAATGTTGAAACGAACAGCATCCATTTCTTCAGATTTATCAATCTGATATTGTCATAAAGCTGCGTTTCTTCTTTCTTTTTTCTTAATCCGTGCTGGACAATATCTTTCAATTTCCATGATTCGCCTTTGATCTTTAATAATGATGCCTTCCATATTTCTTCATTCAGCTCTTCCGGCAGGATCTGTTCAATATTCTGAGAAATTGAACCTGTAAAATGCTTTAATCTGACAGAAACCGTTTCGTCACAATTCTTTGCAACTATTTCAGAATTCCTGACAATTTTTCTTGCCGAATCAATTATAGAATTCTTAAAAATAAGATATTCCTCGAGTGAAGATGCTCTGTTGATATAACTGTCGAGCACTTCTATCTCATTGATTGCAAAATATCCCGGCATGTAAAACAATTCGATATCATCCTGTTTTTCCGGGAACAGCTTTCCTATATAAATATTTGCGGCAGAAACAAGTATCAGGGAGATCAGGAAAGGTAATAGAAATAATAGAAATTTATTCAACGCTGCCTAAAATTGCTGAATCACCGGCCTCAAGCCCGGTAAGACTTTTAGTAATTACCGCAACTGCCGTTTCTTCATATGTCTGCATAATTACAAGCTCACCTATCATCTCATACGGAAGCTGTGATTCCTTAACTTTTTTATCAAGTTTCTGTAAACCGTCACCTCTTCTGTGCACCGTGAGCATCATGCCGTTTTCAAGTCCGTCTTTTGAACCCTTGTCGACATAAACTATATAGCTCGGACCGTAAAATGTAGTAGGATCATATCCTGTAATTATTGTGGCTTTTATCTCTGCAGTTGATTCAATGATTTTGATATTGTTTTCGGTCTTAACATATTCCCTTATAAAAAAACCTCTTTCAATAGCATCAAAGGCTTTAACAATCTTTACCGTTGCGATCCTGTCTGAATTAACATCCAGAACCTTTCCTCTTCCGACTATGTCGATCATTGTTCCGACTTTCTTTTTGGTTTTAGGGTGCTTTACAGCATCTTTAACATTTATGAATTCAACATATTCACCAACTTCAAACGAAACTTTTCCGAGTTTTACATAGACATTATCATCTGTTGCAAGAAGATCCTTGGATTCATATGAGCCGACGACCTTACCCAGATTATCCATCGCCTTGTTTTCAATAAATCCCTTTTGAACAAGATCAAAAACCGTATCATCAATCTGCTTAAACCTGTCTATTCTGTATTTTCCGCCAAGCTTAACAAAATCCTTGTAATTTTCAGGTGTTGCATCAAGTGTTTTTCCAGTCCTTGCTGCTGAATCAGTTTCCCCTTCATCTTCATATTCGCTGCCTGCACCTTCAACACCTTCGCCTTTGGGCATTATCATTTCGCCAGAAAAACGGAAAGATATCATATCACCGGGATATATAAGATGAGGATTGCTTATCTGAGGATTCATTGACCATACCTTAGGCCAGTACCACGGACTTTTAAGATAAGTGTTGCTTAAATCCCAGAGAGTATCACCAGAAACAACTTCATGTTTTTCCGGAGCTGTACTGAGATCAACTGTATCGAGATTGATAAATGAAGGAACGGGAACCTCTTCAGCACTTCCCGGAGCAACAAATTCCTCGGCAAATAACATCGCAGGAACTATAAAAAGTACCAGCAGCATTTTTTTCATTTCTATCTCCCAAAAACTTCCATAAAATATACTAAATTATGCAACAATTACGCATACAATACTACACTTAAGCATAAGTTTGTCAATTTTTACTACTGTTTATTGTATACTCAACCAGCTCTGTCAATGTCTGAGGTATTGTCCTGCCTTCTTTCACATCTTCCATAACTGTCTGTATCTTCACGATGCCTACATCTGCAACAAAATAATGATAGGAATGAAGCACTTTACCATCAGGAAGATCGACTAATGTGTGAACCTTTATAGCTCCATCAAACTTGCCGGCCGGAACAGTTACACTTTCATCAACCCCTTCTGTATTTCTCAACTCTCTGGTTTTATTGTTAATTATTGACACCCACGGCTCTCTTTGCAATGGAAACATCAGAATGTATCTGTCCAGATCTCGGACACCTCTTTTGTCGCATTTCAGCCTGCCGCCCTTGTTGTCAATAAACCAGTCACCGTCAGTGGCAGTTATCTGAATATCAACCTGACCTATGGAACCGAAATAATTGACCTGATATTTCCATTTATTCCCGAGACTCAGCGGCATATACTTCATCGCTGAAGTTTTGTAATCAGATGCAGACATTGGCTTTTCCTTTTTATCTGAACTGCAGGAAAAAAACATGACTGATATCAGAACCATTGTAACAAAAAGAAGTAATCTTTTCATCTTTTCACCTCAAAACTCTATTAAATCAGGGAGTTTCCCTTTAAGAACGGACACTATCTCATTTGAGATCTCATACATGTTGAATTTATTGCCTGTCTCAGCTTTTATGGAAGTTATTTTGCAATCCGGAATTCCGCATGGAATAATGCTCGAAAAAAAACTTAATTCAGGATCGATATTAAGAGAATAACCATGTATCGGAACAAATTTCTTAAAATGCAGTCCGGAAAATGCTATTTTTCTGTCATCAACCCATACTCCGGCTTTTTCCTCTACCCACAGAGCATTATTAATCTTGCAATGACCGGTTAGAACCTGTTCTATCGCTTTTCCGAAATAAGTGACGAAATCCCTTATTGAAGCAAACCCTGCTTTTCTTATATTGATGACCGGATAAATAACAAGCTGACCTGGACCATGCCAGGTAAGTTCACCGCCTCTCTTTATTTTATAAACTGGCACTCCATTTAGCGGTTTGATGAACTGATCTTCGGTTCCCCTGAGTCCTGAAGTGTATACCGGATCGTGTTCAAGAAAATAGATCACGCCGTCATACTTTCCTTCAAGTATTTCATTTCTTGTCTTTTCCTGAAATGCAAGCATCGCACCGTAATCCTGCAATTCCCTGAATATTCTGTATTTTATTTCAGTAGCCATTTCTCAATCTCTCTCCGAATGAACCCGGTAGTTTTAAGCTTTTGATTTTCTTTATTGTTTTCTCAAAATCATATTCCACTCTGTGAAACTGAACCATCTTTTTATCTGTATCATACACTACAAAACCGGCTCTGTTGTCACCATCTCTAGGCTGACCTACAGATCCGCAGACACAAAACACAGGTTTGGGATAATCGACAGACACCTCTTTGGATGAAATATTAAGTTCGACCGATTTATCATCGCCTGTCATCACAAAAAGATTCATATAGTGACTGTGCCCTATAAAATTGATGTTTTTAAGGAAAGGCTGAACTTCATAAAGCCTGTTAACACCTTTACTGCTGAAAATATAATCATATCTTTCCGGCATTCTCGGTGAGCCGTGTGAAAGAATAAACGATCCGAAATTGCTTTCCGAGTGGATATATTTCAATCTGTCGAGAAAACCATACTGTTCATTGGAAAGAGCATCAATTGTCCAGTTTATCACATATCTTACAGCATCATAATAATCCGAGACATCGGTCTTTCCAACCACGGCAGCATCGTGATTACCGAGAACTCCGGCAACAACACTTTCTTTCAACAGATCAAGTGTTTCTCCTGGCCATGGACCGTAACCGACAGCATCTCCTGAAAAGAAAACCGCATCAGGCGCAATATTTTTTATCTCCTTCATGACAGCTTCAAGAGCCGGCAGATTGGAGTGAATGTCACCCAGTACGGCAATTTTCATCTATAAAAGCTCCGCCGCTGCATTGGCAAGTGCCGATCTTTCGCCCTTTTCAAGCGTAATATGTCCGGCAAGAGAAAGGTCTTTGAACCTGTCAACAATATAACTCAGACCGTTATTAGATTCGTTCATATACGGATTATCGATCTGATAAGGATCTCCGGTAAGAACGATCTTAGTATTTTCACCGACCCTTGAAACAATAGTCTTCACTTCATGAGGAGTGAGGTTCTGAGCTTCATCAACTATAATGAACTGCTCTGGAATGCTTCTGCCTCTGATATATGTCAGAGCTTCAACTTCGATAACTCCGCTGTTAAGAAGATCGTTCATTTTGCCGAAACCCGCAGAATCATAACCTGCAAGAAGATATTCAAGATTATCAAAAACAGGCTGCATCCAGGGTTTGAGCTTTTCCTCAATGGTTCCGGGAAGAAAACCGATATCTTTTCCCATAGGGTATATCGGTCTTGCAACAAGCATTTTCGTATATTTTCCTTCATCAAGGCATTTCTGAAGTCCGCAGGCTATTGCAAGCAGAGTCTTTCCTGTTCCTGCCGCACCCATAAGACTTACGAGCTTTATCCTGTCATCCATAAGAAGGTCAAGTGCGAGTTTCTGTCCGAAATTTCTTGCACGGAGTCCCCACACATCCTTGAACTGTTTGAGGGGAACAAGACACTTTTCAAACGGATCTATCCTTACAACAGCCTGATGCTGTTCACTCAATTTATCTGTAAGCATAAAAAATTTATTGGAATGAGCCTGCTCAAAATCTGTGCCTGCAAGATCAGCTATCGGGATTTTTCTACTCTCGAAGATCCTGTCGATCAAAGACCCGTCCACAAGAAGATTCTCATAACCTTTGGGAAGCTGATTGAAATTGACCGTGTCATTACGGTAAGTGTCAGCCCTTATTCCAAGCACATCGGCTTTGATCCTGAGGTTGACATCCTTGCTTACCAGAGTAACTTCTCTGTCAGGATTTTCCTTTGTGATCTTATAGGCTGCGGCAAGAATAATATTATCAGCATAACCGGTATTAAGTTTCGGTCCCGGCAGTTCGATATCGCCGGTTATATCTATCTTTATCGATCCACCGTTTTCAAGAGTGACACCTTCAACGAGCTTCCCTTTTTTCCTCAATTCTTCAATATGTCTTGCAAAAGCCCTTGCCGCAAGACCGACCTGATTCATATCCTTTTTGAACTTATCAAGCTCTTCGACAACAATTATCGGAATAACGATATCGTGCTCATCAAAATTAAAAATCGCCTTCGGATCAGAAAGTATAACATTGGTATCAAGTACAAATATTTTTTTCACCACTATTCGCCTCCGGAAGTTTTCAGGTTTAAATTGACAATCATGTCTTTGTCAAGAGTTATAGCCATCGGTTTGATAGAAAAATCGTCGTATTCAAAACCGAGAAGAAGTACACCTCCATCCTGCTTCGGCAGTTTTTTTGAACACGGAGCGATACAAACTGTCTTTCCAGTATCTTTATCATAAACTCTCACGCCTTTCATATTTGAATTCACTGTCAGGTTGATATTTTTCGATTTTTTAACATATTGTATCGGCTTTTCTTTTTTCTTTTTTATTTTTTCATCAGGTGATTCAACATCAGGTGCTTCTTTTTCTTCCGGCATGTTGTTGATCTTTTCATTAATGACAACAACCGGACTTTTATGTTTGTTAATAAAGCTATAGATAAGAAATCCTCCGACTATCAGAACAAAAAAGAAGACTGCTACTTTAAGCACCTTCCCAGTCCTCAGACCTTCCTTGAATTCAACATCAGCAGCGGATTCGGCATTTAAAAGCCTTATTATATCCTGACCTGAAAGTCCCTGTTCAGCAGCATTCTGACCTGATTCCGAAGCAACAGTCCCTGAATTGAAAACGAACGCCAGACTAAGCTTTCTTTCAAGATTGTGGTTAAGATATACTTTTTTAAGATCTGCCAGAAGAAGAAGCATCGTGCCGTAACGGTTAAAAGGCTTCTTTTCGAGGCATTTCATTATCAGCGCATCGACATCGGTTGGAACGCTGTTGTTTATTGAAGATGGAAGATCGGGAAATTCGTATTGATGCTTATGAAGAACTTTCATATAATTATTATCACTGAACGGGATACGACCTGTCACCATCTCATAAATAATGATACCCAGAGAATAGATATCAGAAGAAGGCTCCACGCTATTTCCGCCGGCCTGTTCAGGAGACATGTATTCAGGAGTACCGAAAATAGCACCCGATTTTGTAAGCGTTTTAGGTCTCTCCTTATTATTCACTTCATCGTGCAATATTTTGGAGATACCGAAATCGACTATCTTCACAAACGGATAAATGCCATCTTTTTCGGTTATAAGTATGTTCTCCGGCTTCAAATCTCTGTGAATTATCCCTTTTCCGTGAGCTGAATAAAGAGCCACTGATATCTGTGAAGCCACCGATACAGCAAATTCAAGCGGTAGAACTTTCTGATTTTTGATAATTTCAGCGAGTGAACTGCCTTCAACAAACTCCATGACAAAATATGCATTGCCTTCATCAGTGTATCCAAAATCAGTAACATCAACAATGTTGGCCTGCCCCATATTCGATGCCGCAATAGCTTCCCGCTTGAACCTTTCGAGCGTGTCCTTTCTTTTACTCTGTTCAAAATGAAGAATCTTTATGGCAACTTTTTTATGCAGAATCTCATGTTCGGCAAGATAGACATTACCCATCCCTCCGATACCAATTCTTTTAAGTATTTTATATCTCTGATTTATTACAACACCGATATATTTTTCTTCGACCTCGAAACTGTTATTTGTATTCAAAACTTCTCTCTCTTAAAATCACTCAAATAATCCACGAAGATTAACAGCACAAGCGAATAAAGTCAATTATAGGCACCTACTTAATTTTGACATAACCGTCTTTTTATGATTATAACAAGTTGCGTCTTGTTGCGGATCTGCCGGAGAATAAAATGATAACAGTCATCCAGAGAGTTTCAAAAGCTTCCGTTTCAGTTGAAGGAGTTGTAATATCATCAATTGGAAAAGGATTGCTTGTTTTTGCCGGACTTGAAAAAGAAGACGGCAAAACCGACACCGCCTATACTTTGAAAAAGATCAATGAACTCAGGATCTTTGAAGATAGTGAAGGAAAAATGAACAGATCAATTATTGATACAGCCGGAGAACTGCTTGTGGTAAGCCAGTTCACACTTGCCGGAAACATCCACAAAGGAAGAAGACCGGGATTTGACAATGCCATGGAACCGCAAACTGCGCAGAAAATGTTCGATGATTTTGTTAATGAACTTTCAAAAACTGTTCAGTCAGTCAAAACAGGCCGTTTCGGAGCGCATATGGAAGTTTCTTTGATAAATAACGGACCTGTAACTTTTATAATTGATTCAAGAAAAAGAATTTAATCGTCCTTACTCTGATCAAAATAATCTATTTTGATAGTATCCGATCCGCTTATCTTCCAAGCACCGTTAATTTTCTTGAGGTGATGAATAATATCAACCCTGTTGTTCCTGAAATCTCCGCCGGTAACTTTCTCAGTCACCTGAACAACTTCGACATCAGCTTTATCTTCACCGACCTTGAGTATTCTGACATTTTCGATCTTGATCTTAAGATCATATTTTTTAAAAAGTTCACCCATCATCGCCCTCGTATTTTCAAGTTCGGGAGATTCAGGATCAAGTGTTGCGATATAACCATCAAGATTTTCTTTTTCAAAAGATTCCGCATTTGTTTTTATAAGCGCTTCTATCGCCCCCTTTTCTTTTTCCTTAGTCGATTGACATGAAGCGGAAAAAACAAGGAACAACACTGAAATAATGATAGTAAATAGTCTTGACATAACTCATCTCCCTAAAAAGTTTTAACCGATCTTAAAATACTCATCGTTTTTTGAAGATCTTTCTCTATATTTTCCAAAGTCTCTTTCTCAATCTTTATATATTTAGGATCATTACGAATTTTGTCAAAATCAGGATCGTCTATCACTTTGTAAACATCTGTCCTTTGATTATTAACTGCTTTTTTCAGGAAATACAACGATTCAGCATTATTGCCAGCCTTTGAAAAAACAGCAGCAGCCTCATAAAGGACTGATGGAACTCCGGCAACATAAACATTATATTCTGTGTCATTTATTTTTATAAGCTTCTCTTCCTCGTACTTTTTTTCATTTTCACTAAAATTTTCACCGCCTTTTCTTTCTGAAAGCATTTTCCCGACTATTTCATCAAGTTCTTTCTTGTTTTCCGTTTCTTTTCCAGCTATCGCACATGATGTTAAGTGTCCATTTATACACGCTTTTTTAAAGAACTCATAATATTTCTTTTCTCCTTTTTCTTTCATTGTTTTTCCTGTTTCAAAGCATGCCGACACAACATTTCCTTCACATGCTTTTTTCAAAAAAGGCAGCCCGTCTTTCCTTCCTGTACCATAATAAAAACAGGCTTCATCGTCGCCATTTTCACACGCAAGCTTTAAAAATTTCTCAGTATCTTCTTTTTTTGAAATATAGCGGAGTATTCTGCAATACTGTGTTTTTCCTTCTGAGCATTTCCTTTCTGCAATAGCGACATCTTTAAAAGCTACAGAAATCTGACAGGCAGATTCGTATCCTAAAGAATTGCACTTAAACCTTTCAATCTGTTCTATTTTTCCACCACTATATATATATATATTAAGTACAAAATATGCGATTAGTCCTGCCGCAAATATTGCAAAAAACAATACAATGACAAAAACTTTCAAGAGAATCGATATAACGACTTTCATGCGCTCTTTCATCATTTTCTGTTTCTCACTTTCTTTTCATACTCTTTGTTCTTCTCCATCTTTTTACTGATATCAGATACAAGAAGTTCTTTAATTTCTGGATCTTTGACCATCTCTTTGAATTCGTCATAATGAAGATTTTTTTTAATATCCCCGGAAATTGCATCAAAAGATGCCTTTATCAGCTCTTTCGCCTTTTCTTTTTCATTTATAAAGTAAAGAGCTCTTATTTTACCGATTTTCGATCTGGGTTCAGCTGTTTCACATTTCTGGTATTTTTCTTTTGCCTTGTCCAGATCGCCTTTTTTCGCATAAAAAACCGATAAAAAGTAGCAGTAATCATCTTTCCCGAGATCACAGGCAATATTTAAATATTTCTCAGCTTTCTCATTATCAATCGTCAATCCGCTGAAACCGTTCATATACAAAATTCCCTGTATTCCGCATGAGTTAATGTCATTTTCGATATTGCACATTTTCTCCTGCAGAACCAGATCCTTTTTATCTCCGGTCAGATAGTTTTTCATCTCGCATGCGGACAGCATTCCGGATTCACAAGCAGTTTCGTAAAATGAATAAGCCATTTTATTGTCTATAAAACCATATACTCCATACGATAAATCGACAGCAAAATTGTAACAGAGCGAACCACTTCCAAGTGCGCAACTCACACCTTTTTCAGCCATTAAATTTCCTTCTGATTCAAGTGCAGAAATTAAAAAAGAGACATTGCAGTTATTTTCACCCCCATCAATACTATCAACACTAAAGCACGCCCTCACCATAAGAATTTTAGTAAAATTAGAAAACCAGAAAAAACCGAAAATCAAACCTGAAAGTATTGCCAGTAAAATTAACGGCTTCAAAAAAGCTCTCAGTTTCAAATCAATATTTCTAAGCAAATTCAACATCTTCTTTCCCATCAATTATTCATCAACATAGCAGAATCGGGGAGAAATCTCACCTTTTTTCCAGAGATGTATCGAGCCGCCTCTGCATTTTTTCAAATATCTGCATGAAACACAGGTTGTTTTTTCAATCCATTTTCTTTCACGGAAATCTTCAAATTTGCGCTCCCACACTGTCGCAAGATCATCTTTCAAAATATTTCCCTGTGCAAAACCTGAGTGATTATTGGTACATCCTGTTATTGTTCCATCGCTCAGAATTCCTGCAATATTTATCCCTGCACGGCAGAAAAACGGATAATCCCGGACTTTAATATCCTGTTTAAAAGGGAGAAATCCTTCACAACTTGCTGAAACTGTCAGCCCTGATTTTTTATATTCCGCTCTGTTTTGTGCAATCCATTCAAGCATTTTTGCCGTATTTTCCTTTGAAAGATGAAGTTCTTTGTTTTTTTCAGCTCTACCGTTTGGAAAAATCCTGAAAAGCCGCCATGACGGGATTTTAGTTTTTATCAGCAGTTCAGCGATTTTATCCAGTTCTTCAATATTTGCGGGATAGACACAGGTCACCGCATCTTTCATCGGGATCGGAACATTTCCAATAAGCTTCAAAGCGGCTTCAACCTTTTTATATGCACTTTTGTGATTCCTCAAAAAATTGTGGTTCTTTTCTGTACCGTCAACACTTATTGTTATGCTGTATATTCCTGAATCAACGAGCTTTTTCATACACTCATCATCAAGCAGCATTCCGTTTGTGACCATTCCCCACTTCATTCCGATATCTGTTATATGTCTGCCGATCTTAAAAATATCAGGATGGACAAGAGGTTCCCCGCCAGAAATGACAAAAAGCACCTGTTCACCGAAATGCGCCTTGACATAATCAACTATTTTCAGCCAGCTTTCAGTTGTAAGCTCCGCCGCAGAATTTTCAGCTTTGCAGTCCGAACCGCAGTGAAGACAGCTCAAGTTGCATTTTTTTGTGATCTCAAGAAAAAGATATTGCAGATTGTGCTCATGCTGTTCAATATTCCGGTACAGATCCCACGCCTTTTCCCTGATTCTTAGGATCATTCAACAGATTCCAGTTCCACAGTTTCTGGATTATCATTGGTTGAAAAAACAACCATTTTATCTTCGAATTCCCCGTTATCAGTTCCATCTATATCCATAACTTCAGCTCCAATTTCATTGTAATGGGTACAAAAATTTATTTCAGCTTTTCCTGATTCATCTGTATAAACATCATCCATGTCGCTAAGGTCATCATAGACTCTTACTTCAATCCCTTTTATCGGATTGCCTTCAGAATCAATGACTGTGATCTTTTTGCTGAAACATTCCGCCATTGATCCGACACCGTAACATGCTGTCAAAATTACAGAAACTGTTCCACTGGCGATCCAAAGAAGTGATTTTTTGAAAAATTTAATCATAGAAACTTCATTTAAAGTTCATTCAGGTTTTACAGCTTTTAGTAAACAAAAGCCATATAAATTATTAAATGAATATGCTGTTTTTTTCTTTTTTCTTGAGAAATTCCGGTCTGCCTATAATATTTTAGAAGTTTTTTCATGTTTTCAGGAGATTAAGATGACAAACTGGACTATTGACAAGGTTAGAGAGACTTTTTTAAATTATTTCAAGGATAAAGGGCATACAGAGGTTGCAAGTTCGCCGCTTCTTCCTGCCGGTGATAAGACACTGCTTTTTACAAATGCGGGAATGAATCAGTTCAAGAATCTGTTTCTCGGGACTGAAAAGAGAAGCTACACCAGAGCGTGCAGTTCCCAGAAATGCGTCAGGGCGGGCGGAAAGCATAACGATCTTGAAAATGTCGGTTTTACGACCCGTCACCACACTTTTTTTGAAATGCTCGGCAACTTTTCATTCGGCGATTATTTTAAAGAAGATGCCATAAAATACGCATGGGAACTTGTGACTGAAGTTTATAAACTCGATAAAAACAGACTTTTTGTCACAGTTTTCAGAGATGACGATGAAGCTGAAAAAATATGGATTGAAAAAGCAGGCGTTGATCCAAAAAGGATTTTCAGACTCGGCGAAAAAGATAATTTCTGGTCAATGGGCGACACTGGTCCGTGCGGACCTTGCAGTGAAATTCATTACGATCTCGGCAAAGAATTTAAGGTGGCAAAACCCTTTCTTGACAACGGGATGCCTGATTTTGACTGCGGCAGATTCGTCGAGATATGGAATCTCGTTTTTATGCAGTTCAACCGTGACGAAACAGGAAAAATGACTCCGCTTCCGAATCCGAGCATTGATACAGGAATGGGACTTGAAAGGACAACTGCGATTTTAAATGGAAAACTTTCAAATTACGACATTGACATATTTCAGGATCTCATAAGTTTCACCCGCTCCATCTGCCCTGTCGCAATTACTGAAGACCTCAAACCGAGTCTTAATGTTATTGCCGACCACGCAAGAGCTGCTTCGTTCCTTATTGCTGACTCAATCACACCATCCAACGAAGGACGCGGATATGTTCTTCGCAGAATTATGAGAAGGGCTATCAGACACGGTCACAAACTTGGATTCAGCGATCTCTTTTTTGATAAAGTATGTAATAAACTGATCGGGCTTATGGGGACACACTACACTGAACTCAAAGTAAAATCAGAGCTTATTCTTAACATCGTGAAAGAAGAGGAAAAAAGGTTCAGAGCTACTCTTGAAAAAGGGCTTGCCCTCCTTGAAGACGGAATAAAGAGTGCTAAAAGCGAAAATAAAGACAAACTTTCAGGAGAACTTGTTTTCAAACTTTACGATACTTACGGTTTTCCGCCTGACTTGACCGGCACCATCCTTGAAGAAAAAGGCTTTTCCTATGACGAAGCAGGTTTTGACAAGGCGATGAACGAACAGAAAGCAAGAGGCAAGGCATCGTGGTGTGCAGATCTGGGATCGGAAAGGCTTACCGCTGTTTGCGGACTATCAGCAAACGGAATCAAAGAACCTGTCTTTGCAGGATATGAAAAAGATGAAGCGGATGGATCGATTGTTGCGCTCTTCAACGAAAAATTTGAACCGGTTTCTGAAATATTCAGCGATGAGTGCTTTGCTGTGTTAGATCCGGTCGTTTTCTATGCCGAATCAGGCGGACAGATGGCAGATCACGGAATTTTACAAAAAAACGGCGAAACCGCCGCAGAAGTCGTTGACTGCATAAAAGTTAATGAATTCAGAATAGTACGCCTCAAAATAGTTACTCCGCTTAAAACAGGGGAACTGGTTTTTCAAAAAAATGATATGCCGAGAAGAAGTGCCATCAGGAAAAATCACTCGGCGACACATCTTCTCCATCACGCTCTGAAATCAGTGCTCGGAAGCCATGTCAATCAGGCCGGATCGCTTGTAGGGCCGGAAAGACTCCGCTTTGACTTCAATCACTATCAGGCTGTGACAAAAGAACAGATAAAAATGATAGAAACCGAAGTTAATTTCATGATCGGAAAAAATTCCGCTGTCAATACAGTTATAAAGTCTATTGAACAGGCAAAAAAAGATGGAGCTACAGCACTTTTCGGTGAAAAATACGGCGAGACTGTCCGTGTTGTCACAATGGGCAGTTCGAAAGAGCTTTGCGGCGGAACCCATGTATCATCGACCGGAGAGATCGGTCTCTTTAAAATAATAAAAGAGGAAGGAATTGCTGCAGGTGTCAGAAGAATAGAAGCTGTGACATCGCTCGGAGCTTTTGAGCTTTTCAGGGAATATGATGACACGATATCAGAACTTGCATCAATGCTCAACACCGAAAAGTCAATGGTGGTGAAAACCGCTTTAAAACTTGCCGACAATCTCAGATCGGTATCTGCGGAGCTCAGGCAGGTTTCCGAAAAGCTTGCATCAATGCAGGCTGAAAAGATAGAACCTCTTCTGATCAGAGACGGCACTAAAATATTTGTGATAGAAACAAAAAAGAACCGCGCAGACGCTCTCACTTTTGTAGATTCTCTCAAATCGAAATATGACAATGCTCTCATCGTCGTGACAGGTGAAGATTCAGGAAAAGCGCTCGTGATTGTTGGTGTCACAGGAGCCGCAAAAGATAAATTCCACGCAGGGAACATGCTGAAATCGCTTCTTGAACCGTTCGGCGGAAAAGGCGGCGGAAAACCCGATATGGCTCAGGGCGGCGCACCGTCAGTAGATTTTGAGAAATTGAAAGAGCTTGTTGTCAAACCCGTTTCTTAGATCCATTCCCCTTTTTTTGACCTCGGTTCCAATTGGATATATACTTTCTGCGTAAAAAGCTAAACCTGTCATAATATTTAGGAGGAACCTATGGAAAGTTTGAATCTTCGCTCGATCCGTGAAGTCGATCTCAAAGGCAAGGTAGTTCTCATGCGTGCTGACCACAATGTCGTGAAAAAAGGGAAGATCAACGACCCTTACAGAATTGATGCTACGATCCCGACCATTTTCTACATCACCGCAAAAGGCGGCAAGATAATACTGATGACCCATGTGGGAAGGCCGAAAGATAAAAAAACAGGCGAGATCAAGACCGGAAGTGATTCCGCAGTCGATCCGGTCGTTAACTACCTTCAGCAGAAACTGGGTATTTCGATCAGGATACCTGAATTTACAGTTGACGGGAATGCAGGAATAACTGAGATCGGTAATAAAATGGAAAGTTTGATAAAAGATCTTAAAAACGGAAAAACCGACATGCTTTATCTTCCCAACACCAGATGGTTCGCTGGAGAAGAGGCGAAAGGTGATGTGCGTGAGAAATTCGCGCGTGAGCTTGCAGGCCTTGCAGATATTTTCGTAAATGATGCTTTCGGTTCATGGCAGGCACATGCTTCAACAGTTCATGTGACAAAGAATATCCCGAGCTATGCAGGAATTCTCATGGAAAAAGAGATCGAAAATCTGAAAAAGATATATGAACCGGCAAGGCCGCTCGTTTCAATCGTAGCAGGCTCAAAATTCGACACCAAGATCGAGCCTCTTTCAGCTCTCCTTGAAAAATCGGATCATCTTGTACTCGGAGGTGTCATTTATAATGCGTATCTCTGTGCAAAATACGGCATAACGATCAAAGGTGTCGATGAGGCAGACCTTGAATCAGCGAAGAAATTCGTTGATTTCGCTTCAAAGTTCCCGGGCAGAATAGTCGAGCTTCCTTTTATCGTCGAATCTGACACTATGGATGGAAAAGTTGAAGGTCAGTACAGAACTCACGACATCAGGACTCTCAAAGCAGGCACCGCTCTCAATTTCGTCCTTGATGCTGATAAGAAATCATTTGCCGAATCAAGTGTCAGTGAAATTTTCACAAATGCAAAAACCATTTTTGTAAATGCCGTCATGGGATTCACACCCCATTTCACCGAAGGAACTATCGCAATGGACAAACTCATTGATTCCAACAAGGATGCGATGAAACTTTTCGGCGGCGGCGACACACTCGAAGAACTCAAGAAACTCCTTCCCGGAGTCTACATGAAAGCGCTCGACAACAAGAAATACTACTTCTTCACAGGCGGCGGCGCAGTCCTCACCGCGATCGAAGAAGGAACCCCGGCAGGCATGGAACCCGTCAAAGTACTTCTGAAGTGACCCTCATCCCGGACTAGGAGCATTCACACTTTGAATCGATAGAATTACCAGAAAGAAGGTTTCTTATCAGCTCATTTTACTCATATTTACAACAATCTTTACAGCTTCAATTAATCTGCTAAAATCTGCCAGCTATGTATCAATTTCTTATGGGTTGTCCGGAGGATTTCTATGGATTATAATGTGCACAATACAATAACAAATTTTATCTGGAATATAGCTGACGATGTTCTCAGAGATGTATATGTCAGAGGCAAATATCGCGATGTAATTCTTCCTATGACCGTAATAAGACGGTTGGATGCTCTTTTGGAGCCGACAAAAGAGGCTGTTCTTTCTTTAAAAAAACAACTTGATAATGCCGGGATTGTTAATCAGGATGCTGCTTTGTGTCAAGCTTCAGGGGAAGCATTTTTTAACAAATCCCCTTTTACACTCAAAGACTTGAAAAACAGAGCTAAAATTCAACAGTTGAAAGCTGATTTTGAAGCATATCTTGATGGATTTTCTCCAAATGTTCAGGAGATTCTTGATAAATTTAAATTCCGTAATCAGATTCCCACACTTGTAGAAGCAGGAATTCTTGGTTCAATGATTGAAAAATTTATTAATCCTGCAATAAATCTCAGTCCGAAACCCGTGCTTGATTCCAACGGCAATGAAAAAATTCCCGGGCTTGATAATCACAGCATGGGAATGATTTTTGAAGAGCTTATACGCCGATTCAATGAGGAAAACAATGAAGAGGCGGGAGAACACTTTACGCCTCGTGATGTTGTGAAGCTAATGGCAGACCTGATTTTTCTCCCGATAGCAGACAAAATTGAGTCAGGAACATATCTTGTTTATGATGGAGCATGCGGAACCGGTGGAATGCTGACTGTGGCTGAAGAAAGACTCCACAAACTGGCAAAAGATGCAGGGAAGGAGGTGTCAATACATCTTTACGGACAGGAAATTCAACCTGAAACTTATGCTATTGCAAAAGCGGATCTTCTGTTGAAAGGTGAAGGTATTGAAGCCGAAAATATTGCATACGGCTCCACTCTTTCCAGTGATGGTTTTATCTCAAACAAGTTTGACTTTATGCTTTCAAATCCGCCATACGGAAAAAGCTGGAAAACCGATCTTGAAAGAATGGGTGGGAAAAATGATATTAAAGATCCGAGATTTATTATCGAATTCGCAGATGATCCAGAATATAAAATGCTCACAAGATCAAGTGACGGTCAGTTAATGTTTCTGGTAAACAAGCTGATGAAAATGAAAGAAAAGAGCAAGCTCGGCAGCCGTATCGCACAAGTTCATAACGGATCATCTCTTTTTACAGGTGATGCCGGACAGGGAGAGAGCAATATCCGCAGATGGATAATTGAAAATGACTGGCTTGAAGCCATTGTTGCTCTGCCTGAGAATATTTTTTACAACACTGGAATTGCGACATATATCTGGGTGCTTACCAATAAAAAATCTAAAAACAGAAAAGGAAAAGTGCAACTGATAGATGCGACCAAATGGTATCAGTCACTCCGTAAAAATATGGGTAAGAAAAACTGTGAGCTGAATGAAGATCACATCAAAGAAATCTGCAAACTCATTATTACTCCGCAAGAAACAGAGCAGTCAAAGATTTTTCCCAATGAAGCATTCGGATATTATAAAGTTCATGTATTTAGACCGCTGAAAGTAAAAAACATTGATCCTGAAAATGTTTATTCAACAAAAGAAATCAAAGACTTTAAAGATAAAAATATGATTGTTGAAGAAGGTGTTCCTGTCATAAAGAAGATTCACAAAAAAGGAACAGAACCAAATCCTTTGCATGGACTGTTTGAAGTCAAAATCAACGGGAAGAAACAGGTTGTGGAATATCATTCCGACACAGAACTCAGCGACACCGAACAAGTTCCGCTGCTTGAAAAAGGAGGGATCAGCGAATTTATAGAAAGAGAAGTACTTCCATACACACCTGATGCGTGGATAGATCAGGCAAAAACACAAATCGGCTATGAAATATCATTCACCCGCCATTTTTATAAACCGGCACCAATGAGAACACTTGAAGAAATAAAAGCCGACATCTTCGCACTTGAAAAAGAAACAGATGGACTGCTTGAAGAAATTGTCGGGGAAAAGTAATGAAACCATACCCGAAATATAAAGATTCTGGTGCTTTTTGGATTGGAAAAGTACCGGAGAATTGGAAGCTGGTAAAAACGAAATATGTTTTCAGTGAAAGGGTTGAAAAAGGATACCCAAATAAACCGTTACTTGCAGCAACTCAAACAAAAGGGGTTGTTCCGAAGTCAATGTATGAGAATCGAACCGTCGAAGCACAGAAAGATTTGCATTTGCTAAAACTTGTTAATCCCGGTGACTTTGTAATTAGCTTGAGATCTTTTCAAGGAGGAATTGAATATTCTAAACATAGGGGAATTATCAGTCCGGCATATACCGTGATGATTCCAAATAATAGAGTTTCTGATGGATATTTCCGACATTTGGCGAAGTCAAAAGAATATATTTTTTTATTGCAAACATGTGTCACCGGTATAAGGGAAGGACAGAATATTAACTATGAGCTTTTAAGAAAAACACCCATGCCGATCCCTCCTGAATCCGAACAAATTCAAATTGCCCGTTACCTTGACTGGCAGACTTCTAAAATAAAGAAGTTTATAAAAAACAAAAAGAAACTCATTGCATTGCTGAAAGAACAGAAACAAAACATCATCAATGAAGCTGTGACAAAAGGCATCAACCCCAATGTTAAAATGAAAAACAGCGGCGTTGAATGGATCGGAGATGTTCCGGAACATTGGGAAGTTAGAAGATTAAAATCCCTTTCAAGAATAAATAGTGGACAGGTTGATCCCAAAAAAGAAGAATTCAATAGAATGATTCTAATTGCTCCTAACCACATTGAGAGCAAAACCGGAAAACTTGTTTATACGGAATCAGTAGCTGAACAGGGGGCAATAAGTGGTAAATATTTTGTCAATAAGGGACAGCTTCTATACAGCAAAATTCGTCCAGCATTAAGAAAGGCTGCGATTGCTCCGTTTGATTGCCTGTGTAGTGCTGATATGTATGGCATTACATTTGACAGAAAAACTATCTCAAATGAATTTGCTCTAATATCCATCCTCTCAGATTATTTTAGTAAATATGCTATTGATTGTTCTATGCGAGTGGCTATGCCAAAAATTAATCGCGAAGCATTAGGTGTTGCTTGGATGACAATACCTCCTGTCAATGAGCAAGAAGAAATTATAAAATACATTTATGAAGAAACTTCCCTGATCGACAAGACCATCGCCCGCACTGAGCGGGAAATTGAATTGATTCAGGAATATCGCACTCGCCTTGTTTCAGATGTTGTAACCGGTAAGATTGATGTGCGGGATGTTGAGATTCCTGTTTTTGTGGAAGAAACTGTTGAGATGGAAGAAAGCGAAGAAGATTTGAATGAAGAGCAGAACATGGAGAATGGTGACGAATGACAGTTCCCGCTAATCCAAAGATTTATCACATTACTCATGTTGATAACCTTTCTTCAATTATTTCTGAAGGCTGTATCTGGTCAGATGCAAAAATCATGCAAAAACAGGGAGTCGCAAAAATTGGAATGTCAGGAATCAAACGGAGAAGATTGGAAGAGATAAGATTGTCAAGTCATCCTGATCTTCATGTCGGGGAATGTGTGCCGTTTTATTTCTGTCCGCGATCAATAATGCTTTATATGATTTCAAGACAAAATCATCCTGAATTGCAATATAAGGGCGGACAGGAGCCTATCGTTCATCTTGAAGCAGATTTATATAATGTTGTCAGATGGGCAGAACGGAACAACAAAAGGTGGGCTTTCACTCTTTCAAATGCCGGAGCATACTATTTTGAAGACAGGGCAAGTCTTGAAAATCTTAATGAGCTTGACTGGAATGCCATTAATTCCACAAGCTGGCATGAATGCAGAGATAAAAAACAGTCGGAATTTCTTGTTGAGGAAAAAATTCCGTGGCAACTGATTGATAGAATTGGAATATATTCCAAAGATTATTATACTAAAGTTACCAGTTCTTTTAATGGCAATAGTCATCATCCAGTGATCGAGATTAAAAAAGACTGGTATTATTGAGAGGAACTATGATGAAATTTACTCAGGGTGATATTTTCACCGCAAACACAGAAGCAATTGTCAATACAGTGAACTGTGTCGGAGTTATGGGAAGAGGAATAGCTCTGCAATTTAAAAAAAAATTCCCTGAAAATTTCAAAGAATATGAATCTGCATGCAATAGAGAAGAAGTGGTTCCCGGGAAAATGTTCGTTTATGAAACAGGAGCTCTTTTTAATCCCAGAATAATCATAAATTTTCCGACAAAAAGACATTGGCGTGGCGAAAGTAAAATTGAAGACATAGAAAATGGATTGATTGATCTTGTCAGAATAATTAAAGAAAAGAACATTAAATCAATTGCACTGCCGCCTCTTGGATGCGGATTAGGCGGTCTTGATTGGAATAAAGTGAAAGTATTAATCGCCAAACACCTTTCAATTTTAAATGATGTTGAAGTTCTTGTTTTTGAACCTGCCGGAGCTCCGGCTGCCGAAGAAATGGTGAAAAACCGGAAAGTTCCGGAGATGACATCCGGAAGAGCTGCTTTAATTGAACTTGTAGCCCAATATCTGAAAGGATTGCTTGATCCAATTGTAACACTCCTTGAAGTCCATAAATTAATGTATTTTCTTCAGGCATCAGGAGAAAATCTGAGACTTAATTACACGAAAGGAACTTTCGGACCTTATTCTGAAAATTTAAGACATGTTCTGAATGCTATAGAAGGACATTTGATTTCAGGTTATGCGGACGGAGGCGACAAACCGGACAAACGACTTAAACTGATTCCAGGTGCTTATGAAAGTGCATCAGAATTTCTTGAAACACAAAAAAATACAATAAAAAATCTGGAACGGGTGGCTGATCTTGTTCAGGGATTTGAAACCCCGTTTGGAATGGAACTATTATCCACTGTTCATTGGGTGGTAGTTAATGAAAAAGCTGCGTCAAAAGAAGATGTTATTACAAAAGTTCATGCCTGGGGAGAAAGAAAAAAACAGTTTACGCCGCGACAGATCCTAATAGCTGTTGATGTCCTTTCAAAAAAGAAATGGGTGGATGTTTCTTCATGGGTAAACTAAATACAAAACCAACCGACATAACTGAAGCCGGACTTGAATCTCTCATTGTTAAATCACTAATTGAAGAATCGAAATATGTTGCCGGTGATCCTCGTGATTATGACAGAACACATGCTGTTGATCTTGTTAAATTGACTGACTTTATTAAATCTACTCAGCCGGACATTGTCGACTCTCTTTCCCTTGATGCTGACTCTCCGGCCCGAACCCAATTTCTTCACAGGCTTCAGGGTGAAATAGCAAAAAGGGGCGTGATTGATGTTTTGCGTAGAGGATTGAATCACGGACCTCACTCAATAACAGCATTTTACGGAACTCCGACAGCAAACAATGAAAAAGCAAAAGAACTGTTTGAAAAGAATATTTTCAGTGTGACCCGTCAGCTTCGTTACAGCTCTAACGAAACACAACTTGCTCTCGATATGGGCGTTTTCATAAATGGATTGCCTGTAGTAACATTTGAGCTGAAAAATAAGTTGACGAAACAGACTGTTGAAGATGCTGTGCAGCAATATAAGAATGATCGTGATTCCAAAGAACTGCTTTTCCAGTTTGGTCGCTGTATGGTTCATTTTGCGATAGATGATCATGAAGTTGAAATGTGTGCTCACTTAAAAGGAAAAGACTCATGGTTTCTCCCATTTAACAAGGGATTTAATGATGGAGCAGGAAATCCCCCCAATCCAGATGGTCTGGCAACAGATTATTTATGGAAAGAAATACTAACAAAGCCAAGACTGACAGATATTATTGAGAATTATGCCCAGATCGTTGAAGAAAAAGACCTCAAAACCGGAAAGAAAAAAAGCAGGCAGATATTTCCGCGATATCATCAGTTAAAAGCAGTTCGAAAGCTGCTTGCAGATGCAAAGCTTAATGGTGCCGGGAAACGATATCTCATTCAACACTCTGCAGGAAGCGGCAAGTCAAATTCAATTGCCTGGCTTGCTCATCAGCTCGTAGGGCTTGAAAAAAACAAAAAACCTGTATTTGACTCCATAATTGTTGTAACAGATCGAAGGGTTCTTGATAAGCAGATTAAAGACACAATTAAATCATTCGCTCAGGTTTCCAACATCATAGGTCATGCAGAAAGATCCGGAGATTTGAAACGATTTATCAGTGAAGGTAAGCAGATAATAATCACAACAGTTCAGAAATTTCCTTTCATAATTAATGAAATCGGAGATGAGCATAGAAATAATAAGTTTGCCATAATTATTGACGAAGCTCACTCAAGCCAGGGAGGAAAGGCCGCAACAAAAATGAACATAGCTTTAGCATCTACATCAGAAGTGAGGGAAAACAGCGCAAAATATGATGATATGCTGATGGTTGCTGAAAAAAGTCCCGAATATAATGGTGAGTGTGAAGATGTTGACTTGGAAGATCAAATCAATTTTATTATGGAAAGCAGAAAAATGCTTAATAATGCAAGCTATTTTGCGTTCACTGCAACTCCGAAGAACAAAACTCTTGAAATATTCGGGGAACCTTTCCCACAACCTGACGGCAAAATTAAACATAAGCCTTTTGACAGTTATACAATGAAGCAGGCTATACAGGAAGGATTTATAAGGGATGTGCTTAAAAATTATA
>Ga0209099_1001333_pt1 | contig 25143 bp, 11 predicted proteins | sample AD_JPNHW2_MetaG_FD_184430 | JGI IMG/M metagenome (GOLD analysis project Ga0209099, IMG submission 184430) | Active sludge microbial communities of municipal wastewater-treating anaerobic digesters from Japan - AD_JPNHW2_MetaG (SPAdes) (version 2) | ecosystem: Engineered > Bioreactor > Anaerobic... | reverse complement strand
CGCCACTCAGGACCATCATGGGAATCATCAGCAGGGGAATGACGATATAGATGGCTATGGCTGAATTCAGTGCCGACGAGATGTTGAGTCCGATCATATTGGCGACAAATGCCGTGGTAAAAAGGGTGATCCAGTAGTAAAGGAACAATCCCCTGACACCAAGGATCGGAAGAGCCACAGCAAGAAACAGGAATGCCTGGAGGGCAGAGATAAAAGCAAGTATCAGTATTTTGCTGACGAGGTAGCTGCTTCGGTTAAGGTGAAGAAAATGCTCTCTCCGCAGCAGTCTCCGGTCATGGAATATCTCCTCTGCGCTGATTGTGAGTCCGAGGAAGAGGGCAACGATAACACTCATGAAAATGAATATCGGGATATTCTCATTTTCCCTGAAGAGGTAGATATCTGACGAGGGATCTGCAATATACCTGATGATGTATGACAGAATCAGTCCGAGGACCGGCCCTTCCAGGAGGGTCAGCAGCAGGTATTGTCTGTTGGCTATCTTGCTATTCAGGTCGCGCAACAGGTAGATGAACGTCTGTCTTAGCCATCCGGGCTTTCGCAGGCTTGACCATGGGGCCACCGTCTCCTCTCCAGGCGGCAATTCCGGTAAGGTCTTCCTGTATGCTTCGGCCCACTCTGCCGGTGAGACTTTACGCTGGTCGGTATACTTGCCGAACTCATCAACCACCCTCGTCTCAAGGATGTTGAACAGTGTCTCCGGATTCACCGTGCCGCATGAAGGGCATTCTGCAACTCCGCTGTTGATATGTGACTCAAGGGTCTTGAAGTGCACAACTGCATCCAGCGGGTTCCCATAGAATACCAGGTGGCCCATCATGTCAAGGATCAGCACCTTGTCAAATCCCTTGAAAATATCTGATGAAGGCTGGTGAATGACGGTAATTACCAGCTTGCCTCTGCCTGTCAGCTCGTGGAGGAGATCCATCACGTTCTCAGAATCGGCTGATGAGAGACCTGAGGTAGGTTCATCAAGGAAGAGGACAGATGGTTCGCGGATCAGCTCGAGGGCGATGTTCAGCCTCTTCCTCTGACCGCCGCTGATGACCTTGTTGAGGGGTGAACCTACGCGGTAATCCTTTTTCGCGTAAAGGCCCAGGCTCTGAAGTATTTTATTTACAACCGCTGTCAGATCTTCCCGTTTTTTGCCGGCAAAACAGAGAGATGCGGCATAGTAAAGATTCTCAAAAACAGTCAGTTCCTCTATCAGGAGATCATCCTGGGGCACATACCCGATCACTCCATCAAGTCTCTTGTCATCGGTATGGATCGGGATGCTGTTTATCCTGACCTCCCCCGATTCAGGTTTTGTCAGTCCTGTCAGCAGGTTGAGCAGTGTGGTTTTTCCCGATCCGCTGGCTCCCATGATCCCTATGAGCATTCCTTCGCCTGCGGCGAAGCTGATGTCAGTTACTGCCGGCGTTCCGTCAGGGAAGGAATAGCTGACCTTTTCGGCCACGAAAGAGAGTTTGTGAATATCCTTTCCGGCAGCGAAAGCCGAGACGATGTCACTGTAATAAATGCTGGGCGCAGGAGGCGCCTGAACAGAACTTCCGGGGGCAAACAGGTAGACCCTGCGGCAAACCAGGGGGAGTCCGTTGAGGAGGGTGTTTCCGTCACAGAAGCATTTCAGGAAGTAAAGATTGACACTTGCCACCTTCAGGAAGACAATGAAGGATCCGGTTCCGGGTTCGTTGTATATCCCAGACCCGGTGTTCATTACAATCATTGACCGGTCGGTGAAGCCTGCCCGGTCGTCCTCCATGACAAACTGCATGATGCTGTTGAATTCAGACGTTGATATCCTGAACACCTCGGCAATGGTGTTGATGATATTCATGCGCTGGGGAGTATACTGCTTATCGGAGTCAATCAGTTCAAAGCAGCGCATCAGTACAATAACTCTCTGTTCCTGAGACAGGGTTTTGTTGATCTTCTTGCAGTTGTTCAGAATTCTTATTGAATCTTTTACCGATGCAGTTTCGGAAATGTCTGGTCTCTCCTTTTCCCTGACGGCGCCTGCCTCCTGAAGGAAGAGATGCATGAATTCATCGGCGCTCTGATGGGGAAGCTGTTTTGTAAGGAAAGCGGAGACAAAATCACGTTCACTCTGAAGCATGCCTCCGTCCTGCTTGACAATCAGGGCAAACAACTCCATCATGGCCCGCAGGATCTCTTCACTCATTTTTTCAGGTCAGGTTTTCGGGAACAGCTGGCAAGTTAATAAAATCAGGTAGAAAATTTGATTATAAATGTGGACTAATCGTTAATGATGGATATCCTTAATTTTTATTACTTAATTTTATAACCATGGGCCTGCCGGCCCTGCTGAAAACGTACTGAACAGCATCAAATTACTAACCCTAATCAACTTCTCTATGACAAAATCAAATGTTGCATTCAGAAGATCCTCCGGCCGCGGCAAAAGTGGTCTGAGGGCTTTGCTGATCCTTGTCATGACGGCATTATCGCTGACAGCCTTCTCACAGAACATCACGGTGAAGGGCAGGGTAACCGATGCCGGGACAGGAGAGGCAATGATCGGCCTGAACGTGGTCATAAAGGGCACTGCCCGGGGTGTGGCCACTGATATGGATGGCAGCTATACGCTGACAGACTGTCCGCCGGACGCCACTCTTTTGTTCTCATATGTCGGGTATGATCCGGTTGAGGAGCCTGTCGGAGGCAGGACAACTATTGATGTCACCATTGCTCCTTCCAGCAGCATGCTGGAGGATGTGGTTGTCATCGGCTACGGTACCATACGAAAAAGGGATGTGACCGGCTCTGTTGTGTCGGTGCAGGGAGAGGAACTTGCCAGGGTACCGGTCTCGACTGCCGCGGAGGCACTTACCGGGAAGATGGCCGGAGTCCAGATTGTTACAACGGAGGGTTCGCCTGACGCCGAGATCAACATCCGTGTAAGAGGCGGCGGATCAATCACCCAGAGCAACTCACCCCTCTTCATAGTTGACGGTTTCCCGGTAAACAGCATTACTGATATACCGCCATCAACGATCCAGTCGATCGACGTGCTCAAGGATGCCTCGTCAACAGCCATTTACGGAGCCCGCGGCGCCAACGGTGTTATTATCATCACCACCAGGGGAGGAGAAGAGGGCAAGCCAAGGGTGAACTACAATGCCTACTATGGCTTCAAGAAGGTAGCCAGCCGTCTCAATTCAATATCTGTTGAGGACTATATGAGATGGCAGTATGAATATGCGCTTCTTGATGACGATCTCTCCAACTACGAGCGGTATTTTGGCAACTACCAGGATATTGACCTCTATGCCGGTCAGCCTTCAACAGACTGGTTTAACCAGGTTTTCGGGCATATCGGCAAGGTATTCAACCATGACCTGACCGTCTCTGGAGGCAGTGACAGGTTCAGGTATTCCGTATCCTATGCCGGTATCAGGAGCAGTGAAATCATGCTTGCTTCAGAATACAGGCGTGACAACCTGTCCCTCAAGCTTGATCACAAGGCAAGTGACAGGGTTGACCTCTCATTCTCTGTCAGGTATTCAGACATGGAAATCCTGGGTGCCGGTGCAACTGACCAGGGAGGAGCCACACCCAATGATGCAAGGGTCAAGCAGACCATGCTCTTCGTACCCATACCGTTCAACTCGGTGGGTGATTTTGATGACACCGATCTGTCAGCCAGCATGACCAACCCGCTTGACAACGTAAGGGATAATGACCGGCAGCAGCTCAGGAAGAGGTTCAACCTTGGCGGCAGTTTCGCATGGGAGATATTTGACGGCCTTGTGTTCCGTACAGAGGCAGGCCTTGACAGCTATGTCAACAATGACGATCGGTTCTACGGGCTCACAACCTATTATGTCAGGAACACCCCTACAGCTGATTATCAGAACAAGCCCGCGCTTGAGGCATATGAAAGAAAGGGTAACGGCATCAGGAGCACCAATACCTTCAATTATGACTTTGCAAATCTGTTCGGTGATTCCGGCCATTCGCTCAAACTGCTTGCAGGCCAGGAGGTTCTGATAATGAAGACTAATACGATGTTTAACCAGGTATGGGGTTTTCCCGACTTTTTCACGGGCCCCGAAGCATACAAGCTGGTCAGCCAGGGATTTTCAAACAGCTACACCAATACCTTCAATCCTGATGACAAGCTGCTTTCCTTCTTCGGAAGGGTGATGTATGACTACAAGGGGAGATACCTTGTATCAGCAACCTACAGGGCTGACGGCTCAAGTAAATTCTCTGCGGCCAACCGCTGGGGCTACTTCCCGTCAGCTGCAATAGCATGGAGGATCTCCGAAGAGAATTTCATGAAGGGCATCTCCGGTACCCTGAATAACCTGAAGCTGAGGTTCAGTTACGGAACTGCCGGTAACAACAATATTCCGGCCAACCAGATAGCGCAGATATTCGAAGCCCGGACGACCTCATGGATAAACGGATTCTCATCATTCTGGGCTCCTTCCGTGACCATGGCCAATCCTGATCTGAAGTGGGAGACAACCTTTACCAGGAACCTGGGGCTTGACTTCGGTCTGTTCGACAGCCGCATAAACGGAAGCGTAGAGCTGTATCGCAACAATACAAAGGACCTGCTGATCGAGTTCCCGGTATCCGGTACCGGGTACAATACCCAGTACAGGAATATGGGTGAAACCGAAAACAAGGGGCTTGAGATCGAACTTAACCTGATTGCCCTTAGTGAGAAAAAATATGGTCTGAGCTTCGGATTCAACATCGGGTTTAACAAGAACAAGATCCTGTCACTTGGTGTCATGAACGACTTTGGCCAGAACACAAGCTGGGCATCGACGGAGATCGGCAATGACTACTGGATAGCACTTGGCGGATCGGTAGGACAGATGTACGGTTATCTCAATGACGGCCGTTACAGTGTGTCAGACTTCAGTGGCTATGATGCCGAGGAGGAGGAATGGATACTCAGGGAAGGGGTGGTTGACTGTTCGAATGTTGTAGGAACGCTCCGCCCAGGCAGCCTCAAGCTCAGGGACCTGTCGGGAGACAAGATTGTGACCGTTGCTGACGGCACCGTGATTGGCAATGCCAACCCGAAACATACTGGCGGTTTTAATATCGAGGGATACTTCTACGGATTCGATGTCGCGGCCATGTTTAACTGGAGTGTCGGGAACGATATCTATAACGCCAACAAGATTGAGTACACGACATCGAGATATCCCTTCCGCAACATGATTGACGTCATGGCTGAAGGGAAGAGATGGACCAACCTTGACCCGGCCACAGGGGAGCTTGTCAATGACCCGGCCAGGCTGGAGTCGATGAACGCCACAACCACAATGTGGTCACCCTTCATGACAAGGCATGTATTCAGTGACTGGGCGGTGGAAGACGGCTCTTTCCTCAGGCTTAATACACTGACCCTGGGGTACTCGCTGCCTGAAGTTGTTACCGACAGGATGCACATCCAGCGCCTGAGATTCTACGTATCGGGCCAGAACGTGTTTGTGCTGACCAATTATTCGGGATTTGATCCTGAGGTCTCTTCGAGGAGAAACACCGTGCTTACTCCGGGACTTGATTATTCGGCTTATCCAAAAAGCAGGCAGCTGTTGTTTGGTGTGAACCTGACTTTTTAACCCGATAAAAAGAGATGAATATGAAAAAGTTCGTATATATTCTGATTAGTATCGTTTTTGCCGGCCTGCTTGTGTCGTGCGAAGACTTCCTGGAAGCTCCGTCACAGTCAACTCTGGATGAGTCACTGATCTTCTCCAATCCGACACTTGCAGCTTCGGCCATTGACGGTATAAAGGAGCCCATCGGTCAGACAAACTCATACAGGGGAAGATTCCTGACACATTACGGGGCCAACACTGACATAGAGTGGTATAACAACTCCCACCAGGCAGGTGCAAGGTCAGACCTGTCGAGATATCTCAATTCCGCCATCAACACTGACATGAACACGGCGAACAATGCCTGGGCACAGATGTATTCTGGCATTGAGCGGGCAAACATCTGTATCAGGGGTCTCCGCACCTATGGCAATCCGGCTCCCGGAACGGAGATGGGACAACTGCTCGGGGAGGCGCTTACCCTCAGGGCCGTTTACTATGCAGATCTTGTAAAGGCCTGGGGTGATGTTGTTGCCAGGTTCGAGCCTGTATCCTCGGAAACGATGTACCTGCCTAAGAGCAGCCGCGATGAGATCTACAAACAGCTCATTGCTGACCTGGGAGAGGCTGCACAACTGGTGGCATGGCCCAACGGCAACGCCCGTACCACAAGCACGGAAGGGATCAACAGGGCATTTGTAAAGGCTTTCCGGGCACGGATATGCCTTGCCGCAGCAGGGTATTCCCAGTATCCTGACGGCATACGCCGGAGCAGTGATCCTGATCTGTCAGTATCAGCCCTCTATCCTGTTGCAATGCAGGAGTGTCTTGATGTTATCAGCAGCGGAACCGCAAAGCTGGAAAGCAGTTTCGAAGGGTTCTGGCGGAAGGTGTGTGAGGAAAATATCGCCGCAGGCGGTGAATCACTTTGGGAGATACCCTTTGCTGACGGCCGTGGCCGAATGGCATTTACCTTCGCTGTCAGGCATGCTAGCGCTGACCAGTATACCGAGCAGCCCCGTGGCGGTGATTACGGTCCGCTGCCGCATGTATTCTATGATTATGACGTGAAGGACACCCGCAGGGACGTGACCTGCGTGCCCTACTCATGGGGAACAGCCACAAACAAGGTATCGAAACAGACAATCAATACCGGCAACGGCGTCTCCCTGTGGTATTTCGGCAAGCTCAGGTATGAGTGGATGAAAAGGTATGTCACCTCCACAAATGATGACGGACTCAATGAGATTTACATGCGTTATGCTGAAGTACTGCTGATGGCTGCCGAGATACAGAATGAGCTCAACAACCTGGGTCCGGCCAGGGACTACCTTAAGCAGATAAGGCAGAGAGCATTCAGACAGGCAGACTGGCCTGTTAAGGTTGATGCATACCTGAATGCAATCACAACCAAGGAACAGATGTTTACCGCAATTGTCAATGAACAGGCATTTGAGTACTGCGGTGAGATGGAACGCAAGGCTGCGCTGATACGCTGGAACCTGCTGGGAACCAAGATGGACGAGGCGCTGGCGAAAATGACCAGCCTCAGCAAACGGGAAGGCAGCTACTCAGACGTGCCGGAAATGCTCTACTACAGGTATGCCCCTGACGGTGAATCACTCCAGTTCTACGGGCTGAACAGGGGCGAGAACGCCGACATGTCATCAGAGTATACCTATAATACTGTCTATGTGAGCACGGATAAGCTCGGCACTTCCAAAATCAGCTCGCTTTACACGAATGATCCGGATCAGAACCAGTTCTGGCCTATCTGGCAGGTTTTCATAGACGCCAGCAACGGCGCCCTGAAAAATGATTATGGCTATTAAACCAACTAAACTGTTATCAATGAAGAAGATAATAATAAAGACAGGACTATTTGCCGGGCTGATCACGCTGCTGCTGTTCACTTCCTGCAAGGAGCAGATTGATCCGGTGGTGGAAGAGCTTGATTTCAGCAGGGCCTTTTCCCCGGTAGGGATAGAGGCCGTGATAAGCAATACCACAACGGTTACACTTACGTGGTCATCAGTCAAAAACACTGATCACTACCTTCTTGAGATCTATGACGGAGCCACTGCTACCTCTACATTGGTGCACTCTGCTGAGGTCCCTGCCACAGAAGACAGCCAGGTATCCTACACATACGTTTTACCTGCCGGTGACACTCAGTTCTTTGGCAGGATAAAAGCGGTCAGCTCCCTGCAGGGCATTGACGAGTCGAAATGGTCATTGGTTGCGTTCAAGACCGATCCTGAAAACCTGTTCCAGGGTTATGACACCTATATGTCGGCTATGAATGCCTGCATAGTGCAATGGGAACCTGAGGCAACAGCCACCTCGCTTCTCTTTGTCAGTGGTGGTACCCAGGTACCGGTCACTCTCAGCGCAGAAGATCTTGCGCTCGGCGGGAGACAGGTGACCGGACTGGCAAACGGGGTGTATGAGGTACGTCTCATGAACGGGAATTTTGTAAGGGGCCGGACACATGTCATCATTGAAGGCGACGTGCTGGTGGAGCCGGGCGGTGATCTCAAGGCAGCGCTTGACGCATTGCCTGCCGGAGGAGTGATACTGCTGGTCAACGGAGTTTCATACAGCCTGCCTGAGGTTGACACCGTGAGAACAAGCACCAAGGTGAGAGGAATTTTGCCTCATGACCTTCCGAAAATATTCCTGGCTACCGGCGGAGGCAACCATATGTTCGATATCGGGACAGCCATGACCCTGTCTGACTCCCTGGTTTTCGAGAACGTTGACATCAGCTGTGCATATGATGATGGTGATACAAAACACAGAGGTGTCATAGATCAGGAAGGTGATGCATTTTCGATTGGGGCAATAAAATTCCGAAACTGCATCATCAGGAACTCGGGCCGAAGCGCCATCCGCCTTCGCGGTAATGCCGCCGGCCAGGTCATCAATAACGTCGAGTTCCTGAATTGCGTAATGTATGATTTTGCCTTTGACAGCCATTACGGCGTGCTGAACGGTGCCGCAACCGGGAACTTTATCAACATCAAATTCCTCAATTGCACGGTCAATAAATTAAGAGGCGGGATCATTAACTATGGTAACGGAGCAGGATGCCAGAGTGTGGTGATTGACAACTGCACCTTCAATGAAACAACCATGGACACCGGCAGCTCAAGGTATTTTATCGACTTCGGTACGAGCAATACATCAACGGGTACACTTGCCATCAGTGACTGCATCTTCGGACAGACAGTTGACAGGGCAAACGGGGTCAGACCGGGTTCCATGGTGATGACTGTTACCGGGTCATACTATACATCTGATTTCTATGATGTTGCCGGACCGGTCAAGAATCTGATGACAGCTTACAGCGGTGCTTCCACTGCCCTGTGGACCGACCCTGTGGGAGGTAATTTCACCTTTCTGGATGCGAATTTTGAAGGTATCGGCCTGGCCGGCGCACCACGCTGGGCAGACTAAACTTCAGGTTTGGATTTTAGGTTAGTTCTCTGATTATTCCGGAGGACCGGGTACTCTCCCCGGTCCCCGGGATAATTTCAGATAAGGTCCGCCGGATAGAATTATCCTGCCAGACATGATGCGAAGGCAAATCCACATACCGGTCTGCAAGGCATTGTTACTGACGGCTTTCTTTTTTGTCGTTGCTGCCGGGCTTAAAGCCCAGGATCAAAACAAGGTGGCCGACTGGAAGACAGAATTCACCTTGCGCTCACATCTTCTTCAGGAGATGCATTCCCTCTATGATCTTCGCCGTGAACGGCTTCGTGAAGCCCTGTCAGATGAGTGCGCTATAAATGAATACAAGGCAGGATGCCGCGGGAGTTACCTCCGCCTTCTCGGAGAGCTTCCACCGGAGACTCCGCTGAACCCTGAGATTACAGGCCGTATTGCCCTTGGCAGCATTGTGCTTGAGAAAGTTATTATTGAGTCGAGGCCAGGTCATCATGTTACAGCCAATCTTTACCTTCCGGCCGGAGAGGGCCCCTTCCCGGCAGTGCTCTTCTTCTGCGGGCATGAGATGACATCAAAGGCAACACTTTCATATTTGGAGACAGCTCTTTTATTTGCTGCCAATGGTATTTCAGTAATGGTGGTTGACCCCATATCACAGGGTGAAAGGGTTCAGTTTATTGATTCTGAGGGAAGGCGTATTCTCAGGGGAAGCACAACAGAGCACACTCTCCTCAATGCAGGGGCTATCCTTACCGGCAGCAGTGTGGCCGCGTGGGAATTGCATGATAATATCAGGGCACTTGATTATCTCGTCTCCCGGCCGGAAATTGACAGCAACCGGATAGGATGCATGGGCAATTCCGGCGGAGGCGCCCAGACAATGTGGTTCATTGGTTTTGATGACAGGGTTAAGGCGGCAGCTCCATGCAGCTTCATCACAACCAGAGAGAGGGAATACGAACTCAACGGCACCGGTGACGGATGCCAGCAGATCGCCGGTGAGGCGGAAGCCGGGCTGGAGATAGCTGATTACCCTGCCATCTTTGCTCCCAAACCATTGCTTATACTTGCAGGGAGATATGACTTCGTTGATTATCGGGGCACAGTTGATGCATTCAACGAATTGAAGTCAGTCTACACACTGACCGGCCACCCGGACCGGATTTCACTGTTTACCTGTGATGACGGGCACGGCCTGTCGGCGCCTAAAAGGGAAGCAGCCCTGATGTGGTTCAGGAGATGGCTTGACGCAGGCAACTCACCAATTGTCCGTGAGATTCCGGCTGCACCGGCAGAAGAAGATACCTGGTGCACTCCGTCAGGTCAGGTTAATGTCATGTACCCCGGTGAGATTACCATGCAGGAGTATAACAGGAGGAGAGTGACGGAACTGGATGCTGAGAGGCGGAGGTTTATTGAAGGAAACAACAGGGAGGCACTCATAGACACACTGAGAAGACTGCTGTCAGTAAACAGTGATTGCCACGAAGGAGTCAGCATTGAAACCAGGGGCAGTTTTTCAGTAAAGGGTCATGTCGCAGAAAAACTGATAATCAGGCGCACCGGTGAGGTTCCCCTGCCCTGCCATTTATACCGGAACACCGGGAAAGGTGTAGCCGATACCCTGACCATCTGGCTGAGCCACAAAGGAAAGGCGTCAGTTGCCGCTGACAGCACTCCGGACGGGTTCCTGCCTGGCAGATACAGGGTTGTGCTGGCTGCAGATCTGCGCGGAATGGGGGAAACAGCCGAAAAGCCACAGGATAATGATCCGAAATATTACAACAGTGAGTACCATAACGCCGTACTGAGCATGCATGTGGGACAGCCCCTTCCGGGACAACGCGTACGCGACATACTCATGATCCTTGATTTTATTTCTGCTGATGAGGAGCTCGGAAGAATGCCTTTAAAGGTGATTGCCTCAGGTCCGGCAGCCCTCCCCGCACACCTTGCAGCTGTTCTTGACACCCGTATTGATGACCTTGAGATGTCGGCAACAATAGAGTCATTTTCCGAAATCACTGACAGGCCTGTGGAAAAGGAATGGTTTTCTTGGATAATTCCGGGAGGTCTGAAGTATTTCGACCTGCCGGACCTGGCAGCCCTGAGACCAGACCTGAAATACAAATACACTTACAGGTAATACAATGAAGACAGCGGACGCAATAATCATAAACCTGGTATTTCAAGCTGCCATCATGACCGGTTGCAACAGAAGCCAGTCCACTGACACCGGGGCAGTCTACACAAATCCTGTCCTTCACTCCGATTACTCTGATCCGGATGTGATTCGCGCAGGCGAAGACTACTATATGGTTGCCTCGTCATTCAACTGCGTTCCGGGCCTGCCGGTACTTCACTCCAAAGATCTTGTCAACTGGGAGCTCACTGGTTATGCCCTTGACAGGCTGCTGCCCGAAGAATACTATTCCACGGTCAGGCACGGGGGTGGAGTATGGGCCCCGTGCATCAGGGAACGGAACGGTGAGTTCTATATCTTTTACCCTGATCCTGACCACGGTATTTACATGGTAAAAGCTTCGGGTCCCGGGGGACCGTGGAGCCTGCCAGTGATGGTTATGCAGGGAAATGGCCTGATTGATCCCACACCGCTGTGGGATGATGACGGGAGCGCTTACCTGGCTTACGCATTTGCTGGGACCAGGGCCGGTGTCAAAAGTGTGCTGATGGTCATCAGGATGAAGCCTGACGGTACCGGTGTCACCGGTGATCCGGTGATGATCTTTGACGGCCATGATGACAATCCTACGGTTGAGGGGCCGAAGTTTTACAAACGGAACGGATACTATTACATTTTTGCCCCTGCCGGCGGAGTCACAAACGGCTGGCAGCTTGCGCTCAGGGCACAAAAGGTATTCGGTCCCTGGGAGCACAGGGTGGTGATGCACCGGGGCAAGACTCCAATTAATGGCCCTCACCAGGGTGCCTGGGTGACAACCCCTGGCGGGGAGGACTGGTTCATCCACTTCCAGGAGAAGGGGGCATACGGCAGAATAGTTCACCTCCAGCCGATGAAATGGGTTGACGACTGGCCCGTGATTGGCATTGACGACGATGGTGACGGAGCAGGAGAGCCCGTTACCTACTTTGCCGCGCCACGGGTTGGCAGTACGGCCTCCCCTGCTGCAATTGATACCGGTGATGAATTTGACAGCAGTGTCAGGCCGCTTAACTGGCAATGGCCCGCCAATCCGTCCCTCACCTGGGGATACCCCTCGGAAGCCGGCGGATTCTACAGGCTGAACTGTATCGCACGTCCTGACTCCATGCGAAACATGTGGGAGGTCCCCAACCTTTTCCTTCGAAAGCTGCCTGCGGAAAAGTTCACCGCAACAGCCTCCGTAAAATGTAACCTCCGCTCCGTCGGCGAGGAGGCCGGAATGATTGTAGTGGGCCGTGACTACCGGTACATATCAGTAAGACGGACAGACGACCGGCTCCTCCTGAGGGTTGTGAACTGCACGGATGCTGATGCAGGAAGCGTTGAGACAGAGCTCCTCTCGCGGGAAGTACCCACCGGAGATCTGTTCTTCAGGCTTACGGTTGAATCCGGGGCCAGTTGCCGGTTCTCTTACAGCATTGACGGAAACGAATTTACTGATGCCGGTGAATCCTTTCCTGCCAGGCAGGGAATGTGGATCGGGGCTAAGGTCGGCTTCTTCGCCTTGCGCGATGGATTTACAAATGATGCAGGTTCAATTGACCTCAACTGGTTCAGAATATTAACAACAAACTGATTTATGAGATCTGGCAGGTTTTTAATAATGTGTCTTCTGACGGGAATACTGTCGGCATTTATGGCCGGTCTTCCCGCTGAAAGCGGAAGCACAGGGGGGAAGAAGAAGATAACAAAGGTCTGGCTTATTGGTGATTCGACCGTGGCTGACTACTCGCTGGAGAAGGACTACCGGACAAAACGGTATCCGATCATGGGGTGGGGACAGGTCTTCCAGTCGTTCATGGCCCCTGACTCACTGAAACTGATAAGGAACCTTATCGGGAGTGACAGTGCAGTGGTTGATGACCGTGCGAGGGGCGGGAGAAGCACCCGTTCATTCTTTGAGGAGGGACGATGGTCAGAGATTTATCGCCAGCTCCGGCCGGGTGATCTCGTGCTGATCCAGTTCGGTCATAATGATGCATCGGTAAACAAGGGTGAACGGTATACTTCACTGACAGGATACAAGGAGTTTCTGAGGCTTTATGTCAGCCAGTCACGTGAGAAGGGGGCGATACCCGTCCTGGTAACTCCGGTGGCAAGGAATTACCCATGGAAGGATGGCGTGCTTGGCAATACCCACGGGGCCTATCCTGATGCAATGAAGGAGGTGGCTGCCGAGACCGGCGCCGGTCTCATTGACCTCAATTCCCTGAGCATGGATTATTTTTCCCGCAGGGGCCGTGATTATGTCACAATGACCTATTACATGAACTTCCCGCCGGGCCTCTATGAAGCTTATCCTGACGGCAGCAGCGACAATACGCATTTTCAGCCTGCCGGCGCAACGGTGGTTGCGCAGCTTGTATTCAATGCCATGAAAGATCTGAAGCCGGGGAAGGCCGGTAAGCCGTCCGCTCTCACGGTACAGGTTGCACCGCAGGTACTTTCCTCTCCCGCCGGCGAGATTTACAGGGACATTGAGTTTACCATGCCACAGGTAATTGAGCCTCAGATTGCCGGCAACACAGTTTCCATTGCTGAATTTGGGGCCGTGGGAGACGGAGTTGTGCTCAATACTGAAGCATTCCGCAAAGCGATAGAGTCAGTATCCTCCCGCGGAGGAGGAACTGTTGTCATACCCCGGGGCATATGGCTTACAGGGCCGATAATACTGAAAAGCAACCTGAGGATGCACGCCGAGGAGGGCGCCCTGGTGCTGTTCAGCCCCGACAAGAGCCTGTATCCGCTTATAGAAACAAGTTTTGAGGGTTACAATACTGTCAGGTGTATCTCGCCGGTCTATGGCAAGGATCTTGAAAACATTGCCTTCACCGGGAAAGGTGTCTGGGATGGCAGCGGTCACTTCTGGAGGCATGTGAAGAAGGAAAAGGTGCCTCCCCCGATGTGGAATGACCTTGTCAGATCAGGAGGTACGGTAAGCACCGATGGGAAGACATGGTACCCTTCTGAGGCATACGGCAGGGCCATCGAGCAGAGCGAGATGAACGTACCGTTGCCGATGGAGGGAGGCATTGAGGCATATGAATGGATGAGGGATTTCCTTCGTCCAGTCATGGTAAGCCTGGTCAGCTGTAAAAAGATTTTGATTGACGGGCCTGTATTTCAGAACTCCCCCGCATGGTGCATTCATCCGCTTATGTGCCAGGATCTTACTGTAAGGAATATCACTGTCAGAAATCCCTGGTATTCCCAGAACGGAGACGGGATAGATATAGAGTCATGCCGCAACACTCTGCTGTACAACTGTAACTTCGATGTGGGAGATGATGCCATATGCATCAAGTCGGGCAAGAATGAGGACGGAAGAAAGCGGGGCATGCCCACTGAAAACCTGGTGATAAGGAACTGCATTGTCTATCACGGTCACGGAGGAGTGACAATAGGGAGCGAGATGTCAGGCGGCGTAAGGAATGTATCGGTTGCCGGATGCACCTTCATGGGCACTGACGTGGGCATACGTTTCAAGAGCAACCGCGGCAGGGGAGGGGTGGTAGAAAATATCTGGTTCAATGACATCCTGATGACAGACATCCCCTCGCAGGCAATTTCGTTCAACCTGTATTACGGGGGCCTCTCGGTCTCGGAGATGCTTGCAGAAGGGAAGAATATAGAGACGACGGTTGGTGATATACCTCCGGTCACTGAAGAAACCCCGCAGTTCAGGAACATTTCCATGAAAAACATAACTTGCAGGGGTGCTGACCAGGCGATATATCTTCAGGGATTGCCTGAACTGAACCTTGAGAATATAACCATGGAAAACATCGACATGACTGCAGTGGAAGGGATGGCTTGCATTGATGCCAGGGGGATAAAGATCAGGAACATGCGGCTGGTGACCGAGAAGAAACCGCTGATCTTCTTTCTCAACAGCTCGGATGCTGATGTCACGGGACTCCAGGTTGCCGAAGATGCAGACGGTCTTGTTGAGGTTCGCGGCAGCAGTTCAGCCCGTATAACGGTTGGAACAGTTACACCTGACGGGACAGCCAGAGCGAGGATGTTTAGATGAAATGGGTTTTTGCAATATTGCTTTTTCTGGCAGCCGGCATCCTGGTGAATGCCCAGTTGCCGGCATTTCCCGGCGCTGAGGGATTCGGCCGGTATACCACCGGCGGAAGGGGCGGAGCGGTCTATACCGTCACAAACCTTGCCGATTCGGTGGTTAAGCCTCCTGAAGGCTCGTTGAGATGGGCGCTTAACAAGCCGTCGCCGAAGACAATTGTGTTCGCAGTTTCAGGTACCATTGACCTGAAGCGGAGACTGAACGTCTCGAAGGGCGATGTCACCATTGCTGGGCAGACGGCGCCCGGTGACGGAATATGCATTAAGGGGGAGACAGTTTCAATAGAGGCTGATAACGTTATAATCAGGCATATCAGGTTCCGTTGTGGCAATGAGACCCCGGGTGAAGAACCCAAGGATGCCATCTCATGCATCAGGCACCGGAACATCATCATAGATCACTGCTCCATGAGCTGGTCTGTTGACGAGGCCGCTTCGTTCTATGACAACGAGAACTTTACTCTTCAATGGTGCATCATCTCCGAGAGCCTTTATGATGCCGGCCATCCGAAGGGCGAGCATGGGTATGGCGGGATATGGGGCGGAAATGGAGCCTCATTCCATCATAACCTCCTGGCAAGCCACACCAGCCGCCTGCCCCGTTTCTGTGGAGCAAGATATCACCCGGATACACGTGAGACGGAGCTGGTCGATTTCCGGAACAACGTCATCTTCAACTGGGGTTTTAACAGCTCGTACGGTGGCGAGATGGGGCAGCAGAATATGGTCAATAACTACTACAAGCCCGGACCGGCAACAAAAAAAGACGTGATCAGCCGTATTGTGGAACCATGGGACACTGTTGGCAGATGGCATGTCAGCGGAAACCGCATCGAAGGCAACAGTAAAGTCTCATCTGACAACTGGAGCGGTGGTGTTCAGGGTGATAATGCCGGCAACCCTGTCATCAGGGAAGATGAACCGTTTGTTGTTGCAGATGTGAGAACCACTTCCGCCAGGCGTGCTTACAGGTCGGTCTTGAGAAATGCCGGAGCCACCCTGCCTCACAGGGATCCGGTCGATGCCCGGATAATTGATGAAACCCGGGCCGGCTTCTGCGCCTTTGGCGATTCGTACGGTGCCGGAACCGGGATAATAGACACACAAAACAGCGCCGGCAGATGGCCGTTGCTGAAAACATATGATGTACTGGCCGACAATGACGGTGATGGCATGGCTGACTCATGGGAACTTAAAAAGGGACTGAATCCGGCCGATCCTGAAGACCGGAATAACCTGTCAGGGTCAGGCTATACTATGCTCGAGGAGTACATAAACGGTCTCTGCAGGAGATGAAAGCTTTCCTTCTGGCTGTCGCCCTGGCAGCCATCACCGTTGAGGTTGCCTCGCAGCCCCTGCCCGGATTCAGACCGTCAGGGCAATTTGATGAACAACAGACAGTTATTGAAAATTCAGTTGCTGGCACCAGGGTGCTCATCAACGCCCCCATGACTGGATTTGGCTTCGATGACCGGGTGCTGCTTGTACTCTATGCACTTCCAAACGGTAACACCATTGAACAGACTTTCGGGAAGAAGCTGAAAGAGGGCGATGACTGGCACTATGACATCCAGCACATAGGCGCCCAGACGAGGTTCCTGAGAAGGGTAATAACTGACAGAACCGTGGTGGTGGCCTATCTTGAGAATGAGCGAAAGAGCTGGCCGGCATGGAGCGCCAGCAATTCCGGCCCGGAGGAACAGGTCAAAAGAACCGTTGAGGAGATAGCTGCCCTTTTTGCCCCGTGGAGGACTGAGCTGGTTCTGAACGGCCACAGCGGCGGAGGGCGGTTCATATTCGACTATCTGGATGCTCACCAACGAATACCGGACAATGTGGTACGGATAGCCTTCCTCGACAGCAATTACGGATGGGAAGATGACCGGTACGGACCGAAGATGGTCAGCTGGTTGCAGTCGGGCAGAAACAGGTATCTCTGCACACTGGCCTACAATGACAGCGTGGTTATCTACAACGGCAAACCGCTGGTTTCTCCAACCGGGGGTACATGGTACCGGAGCGGTGTCATGCGTGATTATCTTGCCCGGTCATTCAGCCTGAAAAGGCGGGAGCGTGATTCGCTTGTATGGTATTCATCGCGTGACCGCCGGATCGAATTCATCTTCAAACCAAACCCGGAAGGAAAGGTTTTCCATACCCACCAGGTGGAGTATAACGGATTTATTCACAGTATGCTGAGTGGAACCAGGCAGGAACAGCATGGATACAGGTATTTCGGGGTGCGGGCTTACCAGGATCTGATATCAGATACCGTCATTGTCCCCGTCAGGAGGCTTAATATCCCGCCCCGTGATCCGTCATCTGTGACGGGTTCGGAGTTCATGAAGCGAATCAATGATCTTTCACGCGAGGAACGGGAGGAAGAAATTTACCGGGCAGCTGCCTGCGGAAATATTCCGGATTTCCTGCGTGAGACCGTCACCCTCAGGGCAGTGTTCAGTGATATGAACGGCGTTCAGCATATGCTCGAATATGAGGTAATGCCTGATTACCTGGCCATAGGAAGTGATGAGGATTACTGCCGGATTCCCATGACTCCTGGAACAGCACAGCGGCTGGCTGACCTGTTTGGGGCTTCTTTGCTGACAGCAAAACTGAGTGATCATATATGGTCTGTGGCTGAGGTGAAGCCTGAGCCGTTCTTTTACAGGCCTGTCGGCAATGAGAATGAGCTGGTGAAGAAGTTTTTTGAGCACAATGAGCAGATTGAGAGGCAGCTGGCTGATGCCGGCTGGAAGCACGGTCAGCTTGTTGCAGGGATCAAGAAGGATGTTATAATTTCGTCACGTATTTCAGAGCGGCCTGACAGGGTGGTGATATACGGCTGGCACCGCTCTGACGGCAGCCCCATCCAGCCCGTATACAGCGGCCATATCTGGTGGTATGTCGACTACAGTCACGGCATCAGGCTGATGAACGCACAGGTGCTGGTTGATGGCCGTCCGGTTAAAGTTTCTGATCTTTTGAAAGATCCGGTGCTTTTCAGGATTATCACCAATGAAGAAAATCCCGTTGAGATGTCTTTTTATCCTAAAAATGTGACATTGTAAATTTTATTTAGTACATTTCCCATTCTTTGAAGTTTAATCCTAAAAACTGATTGAGATGGAAATACTCGTTTCTCTTCTTATCGGAGCCGCAGCCGGCTGGCTGGGCAGTGTACTTTACAAGGGCAGCGGTCTGGGTCTGCTGGGTAACATCATCGTGGGTATCATTGGAGGCCCGCTGGGTTACTGGATTCTTGGCAAGCTTGGCCTTACCCTTGGCGGCGGCTGGCTCGGTGCAATTCTGACAGGTGCAATTGGTGCAATTGTAATCCTGTTTTTACTCAATCTGATCATCAAGAAGAAATAATTTGTCATTTCTGAGAGGAGAATTGCTATTGTTTTTAAGCCTTTGAAGGGCTTATCACCACTGTCCGCAAGCCGGATCAGGGTGAATGAAAAAAGGTGCACCGGGAGGGGCACCTTTTTCAATATTGCACCTGGTTGATTATAAGGAGAACCTCAGTAAGGATGTCATGGTGAATACTTAAAACTACCTTTTATCCCTGTATCCCGGGCCACGCACAACCCTGCCCGGGGTGGCGCCGGTATGCACGCCGTCACGAAGCACCTGCACCCCGTTGACAAAGACATGTGACATGCCCGTTGAGAGCTGATGCGGATCATCAAAGGTTGAGTGGTCCTGTATCCTGGCAGGGTCAAAAACAACCACATCGGCATAGTAACCCTCCCTGAGGGCGCCGCGCTTTTCTATTTTCATATTGGTGGCCGGAAGGGTGGTAAGCCTGTAAACAGCTTCCTCCAGCGGTATGACCTTCTCATCCCTTACATACCTGCCCAGCAACCGGGCGAAATTACCGTATGCCCGCGGGTGGGTGGCCGACTTGAGAAAAACGCCCTCCGGTGCCATCGATTTGCCGTCTGAGCCGAAGCTCATCCAGGGAATGGCTATCTCCTTCCTGATATTATCCTCTGACATGGAAAAGAAAACCGCCGAGACATTGCTTCCGTCATCGATGATAAGGTCCATGATGGTCTCTTCCGGTGATGTGCCCCTCATGGCAGCTATTTCGGCAACCGTTTTTCCCTGAAGGTATTTCAGTGAATCGGTATCGAAACCGATGACAATAATCTTTTCCGGTGTACCCTGTTTTCTCAGGATTGTCTTCATTATCTCCGGCCCGATTACCTTTCTTATTTTCGGATCACGGAGCCTTGCGACCCACTTTTCAAACCCGCCTTCCTGCACCCATTCCGGCATGATAATGCCCAGCCCTGTTGAGCTTGCCGGGTAATTGTACATGTCTGCCGTGATATGGAGCCCTGCGTCGCGTGCTGAATCTATTTTTGCAATTGCCGGGTCAAGTTTGTCCCAGTTGGTCCGCCCCACCTGCTTGAAGTGGTATATCTCAGACCTGATGCCTGTTGCAGCAGGAATCTTAAGGAAATCATCAATCGCTTCCAGGAAGGTGTCATCCTCGTTCCTGATATGTGAGATATACAATCCGTCATACTCCGCAGCCACCCGGCAGAGTTCGGTCAGCTCTTCGGTGGAGGCGAAGCTGGCCGGGACATATTCCAGCGCCGAACTGACACCAACGGCGCCTTCTTCCATGGCCTGCCGCACAAGCAGTTTCATAGAATCCATCTCCTCCGCGGTGGGCGGACGGTTGTCATATCCCACGGTATGGATCCTGACAGTGGCGGTACCGATAAAAGAGGCAATGTTTGTTGAAACGCCTTTATTCTCAAGGTATTCAAGATACTCTCCCAGCGTTGTCCATTCAATATCATATTTTATGTCGCCCTGTGAAGCCTTCAATTCCCTCTTCATGCTCTCGCTCCAGGGGCCCCATGAGTCACCCTCACCGAGCACCTCGAGGGTCACCCCCTGAACTATGTCGCCCATTGACCTGCCGTCTTCAATCAGTGATTCCACTGCCCAGCTGAGCATGTTGATAAACCCTGGCGAAACGGTCATTCCGGAGGCATCAATCTCTGTTTTACCCCTGGCTTTCCGGAGATCGCCAATGGCAGCAATGGTGTCAGACATAATACCAATATCTCCGCTGAAGGCCGGCGAGCCTGATCCGTCTGCAATATTTCCGTTCCTGATGAGTACGTCATAGGTGTCAGTGGTGGTGCATCCGAAAAATATCAGCATTACCGCCATAAAAGCTTTGAAAAGTTTCATGATGAGAAAAGATTTGAGTGAAATTTACCAAAAAAGCAGACGAATTAATATGATTCCGTATTAAATTTTTATTCAACCGGGGGATAAATTTTACCTCACTGAAGGTTATGTATGACATATGTTTTCAGGGATGCTGCTCTCTGTAAAGAATTTCCGGAAAAGGCTCTGCAAGCCGCTCATCGGCATTTAATGTGATTTTCAATGCATTGAAAATATCTCCTGCCAGCTATGCTTTAAAACAGTATGATGTAATACAAATTTTTCTTTTAATAAAATAAATTTCTCTGTAACTTGTGAGAGTTAACCTTTATAAACTAACGCTAATTTTCCATGAAAAAACTAATCTTCATTTTCCTGTCGGTATTGTTTGTAAATGCCGGCATGGCGCAGACACGCGTTACCGGGACGGTAACCGCCTCTGAAGATGGTTCTCCGATCCCCTATGCAGTGGTACTGGTAAAGGGATTGCGGGGAGTTGGAACCAACACCGACGCTGACGGAAAATACGCCCTCAGCAATGTTCCTTCCGACGCTGTACTGGTGTTCAGCTATGTCGGCTACAAAACGCAGGAGATCCCGGTTTCAGGGAGGTCGGTTATCAATGTTGAGATGGCCACTGATGCTCTTGCGCTTGACGAGGTGATTGTTGTTGCCTACGGTACATCCACAAAGGGCACTTTCACCGGTGCCGCCAGCGTGGTAAAAGCTGACGCAATCAAGGATATCCCGACGCTTTCATTTGAGAATGCAATGGGCGGCAAGATCGCGGGCCTCCAGATTACGACCCTGTCGGGTCAGGCCGGTTCAACCTCCTCAATCAGGGTGCGCGGCATGGGGTCGATGAATGCTTCCAATGACCCACTTTATGTTGTTGATGGTGTTCCGGTTATATCAGGTAACGTTTCACAGATGGGTATTTACACCTCCAGCAATGTGATGAGCTCAATTAACCCAAATGACATTGAGTCGATTACCGTACTGAAGGACGCTGCCGCCTCAGCCCTGTACGGGTCGAGGGCAGCCAACGGCGTCATCGTCATCACCACCAAGCAGGGGAAGCAGGGCAAGCCTGTGATCAACTTCAAAGCCTCCGTGGGTTTAACCCCGTCATTTGCAACTGACAATTACGAGGCTGCCAGTACCGAACAGCAGGTGGAACTCTATTATGAAAACTTCTGGAATGCGGCGATACTCTATGACGGGGATAACTATGAGGATGCCAGTGCCAGCGCCCTTGGACAGCTGAACAAGAGGTTCAACAAGCATGGCTATACATTCTCAGCTCCTGACAACACAGTCAATTCACTTACGATTGGAGGGGAGAGAGCAGGCAAGTACTTCGACTGGGAGGATGTTCTGTTCCGCACTGCCGTTTACCAGGCATATGACCTCTCCGTCAGCGGTGGTACCGAGGCTTCAAATTACTATACTTCATTCTCCTATACAAATGACCTGGGACGCAGTGTCATCAACGGCTTTGACCGTATCACAGGAAGGATGAATTTTGGTCAGAAGATCGGAAAATATATTGAGTTGAATTCAAATATAAATGTCAGCAACAGTAAGAAGGAAGGTTTCAACGATACCCGCGCACTGGGGAACAACTACTTCCTTCAGAGCCGAAACCTGCTGTGGGGCCTTTACTGGCCAACTGACTATAATACCGGGGAACCCTGGACAGCAAGGTATGGCAGCTATGCCTACAACCCTGTATACTACAACAATGAATGGGAAAACTGGTCAAAGACCCAGAGGGTATTTGCCAATGAGACAGTTACAATCAAGATACTTCCCGAACTGATTCTCAAGTCTATCTTCTCATTCGACAACACGCAGACTTATGATCACCTATACTACAGCGCTCTGCACTTCAGCGGCACAACAACCCAGGGTTCCGTTACGGAGAACAGCACAAAGATCAGTGAGCTTGTCTCCTCAACCACCCTCAACTACAACAAGACATTTGGCGGGGTACATAATGTAGGCGCCCTGGTTGGCTGGGAGGTTGCAAATAACCAGACTGATTACCAGAGAGCTACCGGTACAAATCTCCCCACCAGCGCCCTTCATACTGTAGCTACGGCGGGCAAGCTTGATGCGAATGCCTATTACTGGGGCCATACGTTGGCTTCGATGCTCTCACGTGCAGAGTACAATTATGACAACAAGTACTATGCTTCAGCTTCATTCCGCCGTGACGGCTCATCGAAGCTCGGTCCCGAATCGCGCTGGGGTAACTTCTGGTCGGTTGCAGGGTCATGGAGGATAGACCAGGAAGGCTTCATGGACGACGTTCCTGTAATCAGCAGCCTGAGACTCAGGGCTTCGTATGGGGTTAATGGTACCCTGCCGACTTCCAACTACGGATGGCGCTCACTGACCAGTTATGCCAACAAATACATGGAGCAGCCCGGCAGTAGTGTAAGCTCAATTGCAGATGCAGACCTGTCATGGGAGACTAGCTACACCTCGAACGTTGCACTTGAATTCGGGATACTTGACCAGCGACTGACCGGTTCACTGGAGTTCTTCAACAGGAACTCAAAGAACCTTCTCCAGGATGTTCCTCTCTCAAGGGTAACAGGCTTTTACACAACGCTTGATAATGTTGGTGAGATAAACAACCGCGGACTGGAATTTGAGCTCTACGGTGATATAATGAAAGCAGGCGGTTTCACATGGAGTGCAGGGCTTACTGCCTCTCACGTAAAATCAACCGTGACCAAGTTGTACGGAGGGCAGGACATAATATGGTATGAACCTACCGGCGATGATTCACGTACAAAATTTATCTACACCGAAGGGGAGTCAACCCTGGCAATCTACGGACTTGAATGGGCCGGTGTTGAACGGGAGACCGGACTCAACGTTTGGTTCCTCAACAATGATGATGAACCGGATCTGATAGTTGACGGCAGACCTGCCACGTATGACTATTCAAATGCTGACGAGGTACTTCTTGGTGATGCTCATCCGAAACTGTTCGGAGGTTATAATACCGATCTGTCATGGAAGGGGATTTCGCTTTCGCTCAACTTCATTTACAAGCTTGGCGGTTACACCTACGATGCTGCCGGCAGGGACATCAATGATGACGGTTATTACTGGGAAAGGATAATGTCACTTGACGCCTATGAAAACAGGTGGACTCCCCTGAACAAGGATGCAAAGTATCCCCAGAGGGTTGCCGTTGACTTTGAAGATGTGAACCAGAAGAGCAGCCGACACATGCACCCGGCCGACTTCACCCGGCTGAAGAGCATTACTCTCGGATACAATCTGCCAAATGAGCTTTTAAGCAAGGTAAAACTCTCAGGGGCCAGGATCTACTTTAACGGGGCCAACCTCTGGACTCTCGCTGCTTATAAGGTATATGATCCCGAGGTGAACGAATTCGGTTCCAGGGGATGGGAAATGCCGATCGGCAAGACTTATACATTCGGCATTGAAGCCAGTTTCTAATCCTAAAACGGTACTGGGCCTCATGCTGATCACCTCATGCGAGGATTTTCTTGATGTAAAACCCAGCAACTACGCGGCTTCGGAGACTTCCATCACAAATGCCGCTGACGCCAAGGTGGCCATCAACGGGCTGATGAGAAAGATGACTTCTTCGCTTTATTACGGGCGAAACTTCTTAATCTATGGCGATGCCAAGGGAGGCGATTTTGCCATTCGTTCACAGGGCAGAGGCTCTGACTGGTACTATTCTTTCAACCACTCCGCCTCATCTAATTCCGGTTCAGGATTCTGGGAGCAGATATACAACTGTATCCTGCAGGCCAACAACCTGATTGTGAACATCGAAAAGATGGAGGCAGAGGACAGGGGCAGTGTGGCTCTCAGCGAGTACAAGGGTATGGCGCTGACCGCCAGGGCGTTGATGTATTTCGACCTGGTCAGGCTGTATGGCAAGATGTACAACATGGACAAGGCGTCATACGGTGTTCCGCTTGTGCTTGAGCCTCTCGATGCTTCAGCCCAGCCAACAAGGGCATCAGTTGAAGAAGTATATACCCAGATCCTCACCGACCTGACCACCGCAGCTCCTCTTCTCTCGAAGAACAAAGTCAACGGCTACTTCAACTATTATGCAAACAAAGCCATCGAAGCACGCGTGCATCTTTTCATGGATAACTTCACCGCCAGCCTGGCAGCCGCAGAGGAAGTAATCAACAGCAACAAGTACACCCTGTATTCAAATACTGCATGGGGTGGATCATGGGCTACACAGTTCGGCACGGAATCAATCTTTGAACTGGCTATTTATCCTGCGGAAGGAGACTTGACCACAGGGTCACTAGGCTACTACCTTCTGCGACTTGCCAAGGTGACGGGCGCCATGGGTTATTTCATGGCCAGTGATTACTGGATTGCCAGGATGAACGAGGACCCGACTGATATCCGCTGGGGAGTGATGGATTACGATGAATCTTCAGACACCCGGTTCGGTTCCTGCTTAAAGTATGTCGGAGGATCAGCAATGAATGGGGACAAAGCTTCACGCTCGGCAGTAAACATTAAGGTGATTCGTCTTTCCGAGATGTACCTCATTGCTGCTGAAGCTGCCCTGAGGCTTCCGACACC
>Ga0209099_1001330_pt1 | contig 25172 bp, 41 predicted proteins | sample AD_JPNHW2_MetaG_FD_184430 | JGI IMG/M metagenome (GOLD analysis project Ga0209099, IMG submission 184430) | Active sludge microbial communities of municipal wastewater-treating anaerobic digesters from Japan - AD_JPNHW2_MetaG (SPAdes) (version 2) | ecosystem: Engineered > Bioreactor > Anaerobic... | reverse complement strand
AGTTCGGCGATTTCCATCTCGGACGAAAACTGCCAAAGCGTATATGCGCGGACGGCGGCAAGAACGATCATATTGTTTTCGTCTGCCGCCGTTTCCGCGTTTATTCCAAGTCGCAACATGTCCTCGCGGCACGCGACGATATGCGATTCGATCTCATCATCCAGCGACGTCGATCTCATTCGTAGCCGTGTTTTTACTTTGTCAAAATACACGGCAGATACCGCCGTTATGTCCGCCATTGTGTTACACCAAGATATACAGGTCGATGTCTTTCGCGCCGTCCGGCGTTCCGTTCGGCGTAAACGTGTTACCGGCAATGTCCGTCCCGTTAACGGCAACGACGCCCGCCGTGTTTTCCAAAGCCTTATTAAACAGCGCGCGTACGACGAGATCAGCCGAGTCAAGTTTATACGGCAGACCAAACGATTTTCCGATGCCAATTGATACACGGTCAGCGTCAACGCCCGACACAGCACCCACAACGATGCTACCAAGCGTTATCGCGGACGTGCCCGCTGTTTTAACCGTAAGATTAACCGTGGCATCCTGATCCGCATAGTCAAGGCTTTCAATCGATATCACCGCGCTTGCGGCTTTCGCGCTCCACGATGCTTTAAATTTTGCGTCGTCGTTAAGCGCGGCGGCAAGTATGGCGGCAGCCTGCGCTTCCGTACCTGCCGCGGCATATTCGACCGTGATGTCATACGCCGCACCAGTAGCAGCAGAAACAAACGTAAACACCGTCTCGCCCGCCGCTTGTGCGCCTTGCGTGACTTCGACCGTCGCCTTTTGTTTCGCCGGTGTGTTCGTCTGCGCCGGAAGGTCGATTTTTGTTATCGCGCTGAATGGTTTGGACAGCGTCGCCGGCGTCGTGCCGTTCAGCGCTTTGCTTTCGGTGATAGTCTCGCCCACGCAGTTCAAGCCGGTGACTTTGACAGCGCTCGTTATGCCCGATTTGTTACACACAATTTTCAAATTGCGCGGATAGTCAGGCGTACCGATGCCGGACACGACGGCTGATGCGGCTGCGCCCATCGGCGCACCTGATATGATGCTCGTCGTGTCCGCCGCCGCCGGTGCGGGTATTTCTACATGCGCTATAAACGCGCGGTCAATAGTTGTGCGTGCGTCGGTTTTGATTTTGCCCGTTTTGGGATTATAGCCTACCCTTGCCATGACAAGCCCTCCTTAAGCCTTTTTGATGCGCAGGAATCCGTTTTTCGCCGTGACGTTGCCGCCCGCGAATATAACGCCCCTGTGCGCAATCATGCCCTCTTTGAATTTGTAATCTGTAGAGCGCGCCACTTCAAGACTGCTAAACACCGCTACGGTGTAGTTAGCCAGCGGGCCATACGCCATCGCATAGCTATTACTCAAGGTACCCGTGTCGGATATGGCTGCGCACATGCTGTTGATTATATACGGCACGCCGTCTATGGTTCCGACGTTGCCACGCGGCTTGACGTCGTGTATCTTGCGTCCGGTCGCGTCGCGCAGCATCGCAAACGCTTTAAGGTCTAACTTGTTCAGCACAAGTACGCTCGTGTCCTCAACGTTCTCATCGCCGCCGTAACTGTAAAGAATTTCGTCAAGCGTTTCCTCGTCGATCTCGCCGACATTGATGTCGGTGTCGGCGTCAATCGCTGTAGCGCCGTTGTCGAAGATGCCGACAAAGTGACCGGCCTCACCGTCGCCGATAAGCACCTCACGCGTCAGCTTCTTGCGGATAGCCATAGTAATGCCGCGCATTACCTCGCCGTCATAATCGGCGGCGGACAGCTTTATGAGTTCCTCGCTGTCTTCGGCATAAGCGGTGATTTTGGTTTTGTTGACCGTCGCATATGCAAACGTGGGTTCTGCGGTGGTCGGATCGCCGCCCTCCGTGGTATAGCCGCCGATGCCGTAACCGGAAAGGTACGGCTGCTTAAAGGATTCGCCGCCCGCAAATACGCGGACGTTTACGCGGTCGATAAGGCTCGACACCTCGTTGAACGTCGGCTTGATGTCGGTTGCTTCATATTTCGGCAGCAGAACGCCGGTCGAGCTTATCAGCACCGACCGCTTTTCAAGCAGCGCTTTACCGCGCGCTTCGGCGTCCGTTTTGGTTTCGTGGCTGTCTGCCGGTTTGCCGATTTTGCCAGCCACATCAATTTTACGGCGAAGCTGCTGCTCCTCCGCGTCAAGTGTGCCGACCTCGACCTCCAGCTCCGCGACGCGCTTCTCGTCGGCGGTTTCAAGTTCTTTCAGGATCGCCGATTTGCGCTCCATGATCTCGTTAAGCCTTTTCTGATTCATGCTGTTCCTCCAATTTTAATTTTAAAATAAGTTTCTTGCGCTTAATATTTATTGCGGCTTGTTTTTCTGCGCGCTCTAACGCCTCCCGTTTCTCTGCTTCGGATCTCCCCTCCGCATAAGACCGCGCGCTTATATCGGTAGACGGGTTGGCGGGCATGCTAACCGCCGACACGTCGTAAACCTTCTTGACTTTTAATATAGTTCTTGTATGCGTATTTTTGTCGTATGCATCTTCTGCAACAGTAAATGCCCACGACATTTTTGTTATAAGCCCGGCTGACACATCTTCATACAATTCTTTAGCTGCGCCCGATCGTGTCAAATCTGCATAAACAAAAAATCCGTGGTCATCTATATCCAAGCCCAGAGTATTATTGGATGTGCGTGCTCTTACGCGACCGTTGTGATCGTATTGCATAATGACATCTGATATGTCGGCGTTGTCTAATGCGTGGCGGTCTATTATTTCATAATAATCGACGCCGTCCCAAGAACACAACAGATACGGGTCATCAAATGTTGTCGCGTACCCTTCTATGTAGTTTTCGCAGTCAATTCTTTTTTGCGGTGACGATGTTAACATCGGCATTGCGCGATATTCGCGCTCGTCGGGTTTATATGGCATTAATATTATTCCTCCTCATATTTCCATTGATAACCGCCAGTTTTATTTCGTTTGCCTTGACAGCATTTTGTTATGTTTTGCTGATGTAATCCCAATTCTCTTGCGGCTTGACTGGCGGAACAATAACAAATACCTGTACTGATATTTATTATAGGCCTTTCTTTCATTGCTCTGGCTTTGTTTAACCCGGCCAGTGCTTTTTGTGCATATTCTTCATTTTGCCACAATGTTTTTGATGCTGTTCCTATTTTGATTTTTTGCGCATGCGGTAATTGTTTCCCTTTATGAGATTCCGATAGTTTTATACGGTGATCTTCCGTTATCGGTCCGCGCTTTACACCGGTTGTTTTTTCTTTTAATAATTTCCTATATTCTGGATTAAGCCATAGCTTTTTAGAATGCGCGGAAATCTTATTACGTGTTTCTTTGCTTATAATTTTTGAGTTTCCCGGTTGCCCGGAAATGGCGTTATAACCATTTGGGCAAACAGTTCCTAATAATTTTATAAACATTGTTTCTTTAGTGTTGAGTTCTTCTTCCGATTCGGCGGTGTCAATAGCTGTAATGGAAAAATTGTTTATACCGTACTTTTTTATAGCGCGGTATAGCGGAAAATCATAGTATTTTGTATGTGTGATGTGTTGTTTCCAACGCGTTTCAAGAGATCGTATTGTCTGCCCAACATATTTTTTATCGTTTTCAAGATTTGTTATGCAATATATAATTCCATATGCCATTATTGCGTTTTCTCCTATTTAATACTCAATTAATTTATTCTTGTCCACCATTATCCTCCGTTTTTCCTATTTGATATTCCGACTGTTCGCTTTGTTTTACATAGTTAAGGGATACAAGCGGCTCGTCACCGTCCTCGATCGGTGCGTAGCCGAACATCGCACGATATTCGTTTTTTGTGAACATGCCAAGCTCGCGCGTCGCCGCAACAAGCTGCGTTTTTGACGACAGCGGCATATTAACCATCGCGTCGCTTGCAAAATATATCCTGTTGCCGTGCGCGCGCTCCGTCGGAGTGAAGCACGCCGCTGTAAACGACTGCGTCATCTGTATCAATATCGGCTCGATTACTGATTCATAAAATGCCTGCCAGCTATTAGAATTATATTTTGACATCAGTACATCGTCGTTAATGCGCCAATAACGCAACAGGTTGTCACGAATCTCTTTCATCTGCTCCGCGTCAGCCGCCCACGGCGTGACGCTTATCGGCGTGTAGTCCTCCATGCTGTCAACACCGACAACTCCGCCGTTCTTCGCCGCTTCGGAAAAGCGTTCGTTAAATCGTGCTGTGGCGGCGCGCACGTCGTCATTGTCAAGCATCGCCTGTTTTTGTTTTAGCAGCCCGCGCACTTTGTTTGACACCGCCAGCGCGCTCTGTAATCCTTCGTCGGCGCTTTTAAGCATGTCAAGCGTATTATATATCGGCGCGTTGCCGTCGCCGAATATTTCGCTATCGCAATAATATTTACGCAGTATGACAATGTCCTCTGCGGGCAGCAGCACCTCCGACCCGTCGAATTCGCTGAATTTCAGCGCGTAGCCGCCGCCGTCGACAGGATATGCCGTCGCATCGCGTGCGCTGACCGGCAGCATCATCTCCGGCTGCGTGCCGTTCCACTTGATATAGCAATACGCCGTAGTGTCGCGCTGCATCCGCGTAACCATGCGATATTTTAAGTCATAACCGGACATCAGCGGGTTCGGTTTCTCGTTCAACAGTTTCGCGTATGGGCTGTTGTGCTTGATTTCCGTTATCCGCCCGTTGTGGTCAAGTATAACGTGCATCGCTTCAGCTTTCGCTGCGTGCGACGCTATACAGTCTATAATCGCGCGCACCGTCTCCTGCTCGTACAGGTTGCGGTCGAACGGCGCGGGATGCGTCGCGCCGAAATATATGTATTGCACTTGTTTTTTGCCAAGCAACTTGCTTATAAATCCCACTACCTCACCCGCCTTAAATAATCTTCGGTATGATTGCTATAACCGACAAACGCATTTAACAAACTGACAAGCCCGTCTATCCGTTTGCGACTGCTCGCCTTGACCGGCTGTATGCTCTCTATCCCGTCTTTGTTTGTGCTTTTCACGCCGGTGTTATATAGGCACCAGCGCAATATAGGATTGTTTTGATATATGATTTTATGTTCTTCAAACAGCCCACCGAGCTGCTTCATCGGATACGACCAAGTAAACGGACCCTGCCGGATGCGCTCCAGCCCAAATCCTTTAGATTCCATGTCCGGCGCCCAATATCCCGACAACGCCGCGTCATAGCAAACCCACAACGGACGGATATTATATCGTTTTACCATAGTGACAAACCAATCCGTGACCGCGTTGTAGTCTACAGTTGCGCTCTCGCACAGCGTAAGCCAGCCGTTATCCGCCCACGTTTTATATGGCGCTTCGCGCTTGTCCGACGATTCCACCTCGTCAACACGCACTTTCGGCAAAAAATACTGCTGCAGCACATAATAATTGTCGTCGCCCGGCTTGCGGATTAACAGCGTCGCGCAAGTCAAGTCGGTTGTCGCCGATAAGTCGCACCCGCCCACCGCGTAACTGTTGGACAAATACTCCATTTCAACGACATTCTCATTTACTATGCTTTGGTACGGCAACCACGCCGACGCGGTGCTCTCCGGCAGATTAAAGTCTTTTGTCAACAGCGTCGGAAGATATGACGGCTTGCGCTTTGCCAGCTCCACACCGTCAGTTAAAAATTTAACCGACTTAATTTTCCCAAGCCCCGGATTAGCTTTTGACCAATATTCCGGTTTGTCCCACTCGTCGCGGCTGTCCAGTTCATATATCAGCGGGAGCAGGTTATAATCCTGATACCCCTCGTCCCACATCGCGACATGCGCCGCGTAGTCATATGTATCATCGAAAAATCCCTCGCGCACATTTCCGTTTGTCGATATAAGCCACGCCAGCGGCTGTTCGCGCACGCTCTGGGATTGTTTCAAAACATCATAAACGGCGGAAGTCTGCGCCGCGTGAATTTCATCCAACGAAAAGAACGACGCGTTTAATCCGTCCATCGTCGACGAATCGGCAGACAGCGATTGAATTTTGGACATGAACATCGGACAATAAATATCCCCTTGCCGCTTGCGCGTTACCGCCGCCAGCTCAGGGGATTGCAGGCGCATGTTCACCGCCTCGTGATATATAAGGTTTGCTTGATCGCGTTTATTGGCGGCGCAGTATATTTCCGCGCCGTATTCGCCGTCGTTTAATAACATGCTCCATTCTACAGCCGCAGTTTCACTCGATTTCCCGCACTTCCGACCACGAATGTCAACAACCTCGGTAATGCGCCGTATTCGCGTATTTTTATAACGCCAGCCGAAAACAAGCTGTATTTTTGCTTTTTGGAATAATTCGAGTAAAAATGGTTGACGCGCGAATCTTCCCTTTGAGTGACGGCAGAATTTTTCGATAAAATCAATATGCCGCTCGCCCTCAGCCTCATCAAAGTAAAAAGGGAAGTCGGCAGGCGGATTATCTATCCAGCCCGTTTCGCGTCTGTATACCGCCGCGACCTTTTGCGACACGATTTCCTCGCCGCGATCTATCGCCGCAAGGTATGCTTTAACCCAATTCATTTTTGCGCCGCTTTGACAAACTTAATGAGTTCTCCGCCCGGCGGCATTGCCGCGCTATTTGTCGGAAGCGCGTCAGCAAGCTGCTTCATTATCGACTGATAGTTTTTATTCATGGTGTTATACATCCGCACGACCGGGCGCTCTCTGTCGTATGGCGGCGCGTTCTCCGACTGCGTGAATTTTTCATATGATCCGTTAACCGCGATGTCGCGCGCGTAATCTTCCAACGTCACCCGCATAAACGCGGCGTTATCAATCAGCCCGTCATATAACTTTTTGCTATCTTTGTTCATGTCGCGAAATAATACGTTAAGTTTCTTTTTTTCGGATGTTATCCGTTCATCTATTGTCTTTTCTTCGCTGAATAATCCCATTAATATCACCTCTTTTTGACAGGGGGTCATGTGTGGTCAGCCGGTTCAGCGGAGGGGCTCACTTCGGTTTCCCGGTTCGCCTGTTGTCGAGTTACCCACCGGGGGGTATCACCACTCGCGGACGCCTCCGGCTTGCAAATATCCATCCGCATCAAAACGCAATCCATCATCGCCCCGCTTTGTTATCCGCGTGTGGCAGTCGTGGCACAACGATACAAGCAAATCAAGATTGAGCGATATGCTCTTGTCGTGTATGTTGCCTTGCGTCAATGTAATCGTGTGATGTACCTCGTCTGCCCGACCGCCGCAATCGCGGCATGTGTATCTGTCACGCTTAAGTGTGACGCGGCGCAGCGTCTGCCATGCCATAGAATTATAAAACTGCACAGCCCACGGCGCAGGCATATCATCACCCCTAAACACCGCAAGCCCCCACCCCAGCCGTTATAGCGGTGTACTTTCCCTCGCCTTGCGGCGCAACCATAACAAAAAGGGACGCACGCCGCGTCCCTACACTTTTCACCATATGTATTATACCATAAATACAGGATTATAATTATAGTCTTTTTATAGTCTACTCTTTATATCCCCTGATCCCAGCGTATCGGCGAAGCGCATTGTCCTTGATCTGATATATGCGTGATACGGATAAATGTAATGCACTTGCTGCGCGCGTTTCCCATCCATACGCGCGGCGCACAAAACACAAGTCAAGCGTTATTCGTTCGTCTTGCGGTAACGCGTCAAGCGCCGCAAGCAATGGTATACACTTGCCATATAGCGTCGCATATTCTGCTGACACGGTTTCGCATTTTGCAATAAGCGATCCTATCTTATCTTCTTCATGCGATTTGCCGCCCGGCACCAATGACAATGAATACCCGCCATAATTATATTTTGCCTTTTCAAGTTCCTCAATGCGCGCCAGCATGTGCGATGCCGTATTAAGCCAGTCGCCAAGACGCTTTAATTCTTCCGCCGCTTCGGGATATTTATATTTCATATCCTTGCCTCTTCTTTTTATAATAATATTGCGAACAATTATGCGATGCTCGTCCTAACTTATCCCCGATTTCATTCCAATTGTGATTTTCTGCGCGCATAATAAACATTGCTTTTACTTCATCATCCGTCCATTTTTTATATGTGCTTTGCGATTCTTTTTCATCCGTTATTAACCCGGCATTAAGTAGTATTTGGATAATGCGGCCGCTGCCGCACGCGTTAAGCTGTGATAATATCTTTATCTGCCTTTTTGTTTTCCCGCTCTCTAACCAGCTTTTAATTATTTCATCGTCGCTCCACGGCAGATTCATCGTCCCGTACTCCCGAACCCGTTATCGCCGCGTTCCCCATCGCCGAGCATGTCCAGCCGACCAACCTGTATCGCGTTAAGCGGGTCTATTTGCACAACAACCAATTGACTAATTTTATCGCCCACGTTGACCGTGTACGGTTCTGCGCCGTGGTTGTATAATTTTACAATTATACTGCCTGTATAGCCGCTGTCGATTAATCCGGTGCTTGTTATCCCGCGCTTGACGTTAAGCCCCGATTTGCTTACCAATAACCCAGCGTAAAGCGGCGGTATCGCTACATGCACGCCTGTGTCAAACGTGGCGCTCTCTCCGGCGTATATGGTTACGGTGTCACGTGAATATAGGTCGTAGCCTGCGTCGCCGCTGTGTGCCTTGCTGGGCATTGTAGCGCCGGGATCGAGATATACTTTCATATTGCCAATTCCTCCCCAATTACTATTTGTTGTCCTTCGCGCGGTTCATTTATGTAATCTGATAACATTTTATCGTTTGCTTCATTGAAAAACTTTTTTGATACTTCAAAACCGTATGCGTGTCTGTTCAATTCGGCGGCGGCTCTTAATGTCGTACCGCTCCCCGCGACCGGATCAATAACCACATCGCCCTCGTCTGTAAAAATCTCTATCAGCCGCTTTATTACATTTACTGGCTTTTGCGTGGGATGTATGCGCGGGTATTCCTTCGTGCTGTCGCGTTTCCATTCAAACCAGTTATAAATCATTTTTCCTTTTTCGGTTTCCGAGCGCCCGTTATTGAATTTTGGCAGCTTATCACGATATAACACTACCGCAAATTCTGTCGCGCCGACAATTTTCATGTTTGCCTTTAGTACCTGCGCGCTGTAATTTTTGATGAAGAATAGCGGATAGCTGTTATTAAATCCGTATTTTATTCCGTTTTCAATAACGGTCGGTATTTGCTCAAACGCGCAAAACACAATCATGGCGGGCGCTTTCCCGCGTTCTGCCGGTTCTTTTTTCAATAGCTTACTGCAAAAATGCATGTATTCTACTATATTAAAATCTCCGTCGCCGTTAAAAAATGCCTTTTTTGCCTTTTTGCTTTCGCCGTTGTTGTTATCGCCGCCGACATACCACTCCGTACTACTTGCATAAGCGTTTTTTCCTAAATTGTATGGTATATCGGCTATTACAAGCTGGGCGCGCGGGATTCCGTATCGCTTAAAGTTTTGAAAATTGTCATTGAATAGTTTGACTTTTAATTTGCGCGGCTCCATTGCCATTCCTTTACGCTCCATATTTTTCAACGTTGTATTCTTCCGGCATTTTATCAAACAGCGCCTTAACCTCAACATTCAGCTCGCCGTCGATAATTTTGCAATTGATAATCTCGTTAATCCCAAACTCCACGCAAAACGCTTCAAGCGCGTTATGCGATATTATCAAGTGCAAGCGCCCGTTGCGGATAATGCTGTCAACGTTGTGACGCAGGATAAACTTGTCCAGCCGCTTTTGCATATCTGCGTCGGACGCAGCGCGCCGGATTTCATAGTCGGTTTTTGTCATGGGTTATTCCTTTCGTTAAAACTTATTATTTTATTTTCCTTTACCAGTTCATCTACATCAACGCCCATCTCGCGTAGCTTCGCCCTTGCGATATACATACCGCCGTCGTCCATTTCATAATGGCGTTCCAACTCGCGGCATCCGGCGGTCAATGCGGCGTGTAGCTTTATCAGTCGCTCCCGACCCAGCCCCAGCGTTTCACGCGCCGCCCACAACGCAAGCGCGATATAGTCAGCTTCATGCGCCCGCGTGTGTTCGGCAAGCTGGCGGTTGATTTCACGGTGGAGCTGGGCGGTTTGGTTTGTGGTGCGGATTTGTGGGATTCGGGATTTCATGTTGATGTGCCTTTTAATGCAGCTTCGGCGGCTTCGCGGGTGAGGAATACGGTTTTGCCGCGATAATATTGCATTTGAACGGTTCCGTATCTAGCTCCGCTGTTTCTACAATAATCTCCAAGCGTAGTAACGCCGCTTCCTGTTTTGATTTTGATGTTGTTTCGCTTATTATTCATCTGTTCGAGATTCGTTTTCCACGAACAGTTCTCTGGGCAATAGTTCCCCTCAGGGTCGTTTCTGTCGATTGTCAGATTGCTTGCGTATCCGTTTCTAAGTGCCCAATCCATAAATCCAGAGAACTGTATCCAAGCATCGCATATTTTTATTCCACGCCCACCATAATTTTTGTAATCCTTATGGTTCGGATTAAGGCACCTTTGCTTCATGCCACGCCAAGAATTATATAAGCGAGTGCCTACCATTCCGTGCTTAATCAATACTACCACCACCCTTTGGCAGCACCACCAGCCGCCCCTCGCGCTCTGCTTTACACAGTATCGCAAGACGTTCAAGAGTGATTTCCTGCTCATTTTCGGGGCAGATTATATCCTCAAGTTTTGCAAGGCGACGTATCATTTTGGGAATTTTACATGGCGTGGGTTCCATGCAATTACGGTTGCAAACATTATCAAGCTCGCATAATTCCCATGTATCATAAACAACTTTGTTTGTATCCGGGTTTGTTAATCTGCTCATATTATCCTTTCTGTGGTATTTCCGTTATCATTAACGGTGTCTTTCGGCGGCTCTGGCAGTGGTATCCATGCGTCAATCTCCATCCCACGATACAGACTGTTTCCGACACGGTAATCGCCCTCGCCTAAGTATTCGCCCGACCTGATTTGGTCGGATTCCTTGTGCGGCAAATATAATAATACTTTTTGTCCTATGTCTGGTGTTTTATATTCCGCATTTGTCCAGCGCGTAGCCTTTTCCAGCGCGTCGCACAGCTCGGGGACGAGTGTGCGGGAGCGGGCAATGAGGGCGGCGTTCCCGGTTTTGGGGCTTATTCCAGAGCATATATTTTGCTGTGGAATCCCGTCATATGCGACCGTAACAACTCCGTGCGATACGACGCTGTTACCACGTTCTATGCCTCTCCACGGCCCCGGCGTAGCCGTCTCGCACAGTTCCCGCGCTTCGGTGATTAGGTCGGTCATGTGGTGGCCTCCATTCAATAAGAATCCCGAACTCGGAATTGAACTAAAGTGCAATAATGCTGCGTACGCTCATCAGCAAAAACCAATTCTCGCTTAACTTCTCGCAAAGAAACCGTGTAGTGACTGTGGTTATCAAAATCATTTTTAATCTCGCTTACGCTTTCTTCTACAACAGCGTTATGAGCTTCTGCCGATTCGCTTGTTGTATCTATTGCGCACACCGTTCCATACCATTCCCCCTTTTAGAATTTCCGATGGAACTGGTATTCTTGTAATCGTTATATCATTCATTCCGTCCCCTCCGTTTCCGCTGGCTTGCGGCGGTTCCATGCGGCGATGGCCTTTTTTTCGCTTGTAAAATACACATTATCCGCTTTGTAGATAAGGCAATCTATATTTGTGCATATAGGCTCATACGCCTTGACCGTATCTTTCTTGCCATATCGCGGATATCTTGTGTCCTGCTGTATTGTTGCTATACCTCCGCAAAACGGGCATGGCAGTAGTTTCAATTCACTCATTTGGGACCTCCTTCCACCTGCGCCCATCACAGGCTCCATTATGTGCTTCGCGGTATCGTCCGTATTTCAGGCACAGCTCGTTCCGTGCGTCTTGCGCCCTGCGCTGGGAGGCGGCGAGCTGGGCTTGCAGGGATTCAATTTCTTCTTTACGCACTTCCGCTAAAGCGCTCATAACTTCGTATGCACCGCGCATTTTATCAAATTGCGCCTGTAGCGTTTTTACAATCTCGTCTGCGTTCATTTCTCTTTCCTTTCTGCGGCACTCGCCGCAAATCTGCTTTTTGTTACGGCTATCGGGTATGGCTCAACCTCCGCGCCGTTAATTTTGGTTACGTTTAAGTGGTGTTTCATACTTTATCCTCCGCTTTCCCGGCCCACTGTTCAGCCATCGCCCTGGCAATGCCGGGGAAAGTTTTACTTCGCAGCTTTGTTCTTTCCTCTTTAGGGAATCCCATTGTGTTCATATGCCACGGAGAGTCGGTACCTTTACCGTTCTTGTAGGTAATAATGTTCGGCTCTACGTTGTTTGTTGGCTTCAATTCAGGTAACCCCTTGAGCCACAAACAAGTCCCTTTCCTTTCAGGATCGCCAAACATATACGGGTGGATAATCTGATTAGGTTTTCTATAAATCGTAGACATTACACCGATCGGATTCTCGATGGCAATCTTCTCGCAGTCAGCATTTGCAAAAGCCATAAAAAACTTTATTGCTTCTTCACGATCTTTGTGACGCTTAATTGCCTTTTCTCCGTATCGTTCTATATTGAACCACCGATTCCCCGTTACAGTCAGATATGTACACGGAGGAAAAGCAATAATCATGTCCCACTTTTCCTTGAGAAGCGGTATAACATCCTGCTGCAAATGCCACTCCGGATGCCCTCCGCTACAAGGTTCGATATCGCAAGAATACGCCTCATGCCCCAACTTCCGCAATTCAATCGTGACCGCCTGCGATTCCTCACAAGCTACAAGTACTTTCACTTCGTCATAGTCCTTTCTCGTCGCGCGGCGATTTAAAAAAATCTGTAGTTCAGTTCCTGATTCAACATGTCCCACCGAAAGATCTTGTCGTCCGTTGAAATAAAACCATCGTCCTCAAGCTGAAACCGCTCGTCAAAATCGTGTACCGTGTGACCGTCTGCTTTGAACGTCACGGGGCTATCGGTATCCCATTTGAGCATCAATTCCCAATATTCGGGATATTGCTTACGAAGCAATCGAAGTAGCCCTACGCCTTGATTGTGACAGAACCAGCACCCGCCACGGGCTGACTGTGTATAGATTGGGGAGAGCAAACCTAAGTCCTCACATATCTTCCGTGCCTCGGCCTCCGTTACGTCCCATTCAACCAATGGCGAACGCTTACGATCTGTGAGGTTATGAAAGCGGTTTGGTTCGTCGGCGGCAATTCCTATGTAACAAATATTGCCTTTTTCAACTTTGTGCATAGGTGGCATTTTAAGCGTACTCTGGCACTCTGAGCCTCCAATCATAGGCCATCCGATTATTGTTCCAGCGCGGTTTCCTTTCGCGCGTTTTGTATAAAACAACTTCTCATAGCTTTTTGAAGCGTGAACGTGTTCAACCTCAATCCCATATCGTTCCTTGATAATCTTGTCTGCCTTTTCCTTAAACTCCATCATCGGTGGTAAGTCGGCAGGAATTGTATCCGTTGCCATAATTTCAACATGCACAATTCGGTCAAGCGGCATGTCGTGCTGTTTGATAATTTCCAACATGGCACATGAATCTTTGCCGTAACTTAACGAGGCTATGTATTGCATTTCCCTACATCCACTTTCATCTCGTCATAGTCCTTTCTCGTCAGAAAGGCTGCCGGCAATTAAAGCGCTGCCTATGACTTTGTTTTAATTATTTACAGTTCTTTCTTTAAATTTATTCATGATTCTTTTTTCCTTTCATTTCAGCGCTTCGCGCGCTGTTTTTTTGTGCATAAATTGTTACGGTTATGCCGTCATTTTCATCGAATTCTTGATGTAACGCTTTTAAATGTCCGCGGTTATCGTCGACGAGCAGTCCGTATTTTTTTATGCCATCGATTACCGATTTTGCGACAAATCCGTGATTATCAATATCAAGCTTGTCGTTATATGCTATCGTTATTTTTGCCGGTGATAATAACGGTTTGCGCGGTATCTTGTTCGACCACATGGCGGCGTATGTAGCAAGTTCAAGATTTTTCTTTTTCCCGTACTTGTCATATTTGTCGGATAGCTGGTTCATCGAATATTCGTAATTCAACCGTACAGGGATTTTGAATATACAAACTTGCTCGTATTCGGCAGGCTCCGGCTTATGCTTCATTGGCGGTTCCTCCGGCGTTCTTTTCCCATGACAATGTTTCGGATTCGGCATATGGAGCGAAAAATCGGTGCGAACGAGTGTCATACTTGAGCTTTATTTCGCCGAGATCGCCATATGCCCGGTTTTTCATTACTGTCAATATCGCGTCACAGTCTAATTCTGCTCTTTTCTTATCGTCACACTTACGCATGGCGAATAGGTTACAAGCTGCGTTTGGTATGATTCCGAGTCCCGCCACGTCGTCGCCATCGTCTATCGAACCTTTTCTCGGATGCGCGACGCAAAACACATGAACATTGTATTTTGCCGCGAATTTCCTGAGCTTTATAACGAAATTCGCTTGTGACTGTAACATGTCACCTGCGCGTCCCTCGATATTTACGGTCATAAGGTTATCCACAATGAACAGCCTGCAATCGTAGCGTCTGAATGCCGCTGTAAAAAGGTTTATTATGCTCTCCCGTTCGTCAATCTCAATTTGCTCGTTGTCGTAAATCCAAAGTTTCTCGTTAAGCCACGCGTCGATAATCGGTTCTATATCGGGATTAACGATATAACTATCGCGTCCGGTACGGCGGTCTGTGATTTCGGTGACGTTTAAATATCCGGCAGCGCATAGCATAAGCTGATATTTAAGCCTATCTCTCGGCACTTCGCCCGAATACATGCAGACATTGATACCTTGGTTAACCGCGCTGACCGCAAGCTGGTTTATCATTGCGGATTTACCTTCGGCGCGCTTTCCGGTCCATACCGATATATCTCCGTCGTACATGCCGCCGATGATCTTATCAAGCGGCTTGATGTTTGATAAAAATCGCCCGATTTTAGTATAGTCAACAGGGATGATGTCTCCGATATTTATTAAGCCGTCAACGGGTTTAGGCTTTAGGGAGTGGAATATTTTTGTTATCGCCACTTCTCCGTATCGGAACAATATTTCGTTTACATCCTTGCAACCGGAGTAGGTTGAATAATCGGGCAACAATACTTTTTTATCGGGAAACTTATGATCTATGTCAAGCGCCATTTTTTGACCGGGCGCGTCCGCGTCACCTATAACCGCTATGGTTTCATACTGTTCGAGTATGTCTTCGCAGGTGTCAATCCACGTAAAATCTTCGGCTCCGGACGGAACTGAAACGATATTAAGCGCGCCCAGCGTTAACTGGCGAAGCGTCATGCAGTCGAACTCACCCTCGGTTATATACAGGGTTTTTCTTCTCGGATCGCAAAGGTGCAAGCCAAAAAGAATCGGTTCCGTTTCAGCCTCCCGCCACATCTTCCGCTCGCCTTTTTCTATTTTGCGAGCCGGTCGAAACTTCACGAAGGTCGGCTTTTTTTCTTCAAACGCTTCTTTCGTCCGGTAAAACGGGATTACGATGTTCCCGTTACCGTCAGATGAAATGCCGTATAAGGCAGCCGTTTCTTTTGTGATTTTACGCTTTGCGAGATAATCCAGCGCTTGACTTGACGCATCGACTATCGGCGTGGACGATGGTTTATAAACTTTTTTCCGCGGCTTTTGCGTAGGCTTGTAGGTTTGCTCTATAGTCACTCCGTATTTGTCGCAAAGCTCCTTGAAATGCCCCTTTTCACCGCAGGAAGCGCGCTTGCAGTTGTAGGTGTGGTTTTCGGCATTCAATGCGAATGTATACTTGTCATGCGCGTCCCCGCCTTGACAAAATGGGCAATATGTCGGGATAATCTCTGAGCCGTGAGATTTGTATTCGCCCAAATACGCATTAGCGAATTCCAGCTCGTTCATGTCAGTTTAAAAACCTGTATTTACTCTCAGGTTCAGGCGAAACAGTCCCTTCATCCTCCCATCGCCGCTGGTTCAGGTATGTAGACGGCATGGGGATGAATTGACCGCTATCCTTTGTCCATTGCGGAGACTGGCAGGCGTTTTTAACCGCACTTAAAATAAGCGGCGTCATTTTTTCGTCCGGCTTTATCTTCGCCCATGCTTCTGCTGCTTTTTTCTTGCCATCTTTGCGTGGATAAATCGCCCAGAACTCGTTGAAGTCCTCGGATTTGCTTTTTTTCGGCTTTGCCGGCGTCTCCCCTTTGGGGGATATAGGGGGATTATCTGTGTTTATATCTGCGTTTACATCTGGGAGTATATTATTATTAATATTACTATTAATACATTTGCTGTTATTCTCAAATGCATTTGCGTTTATTAGCAAATGCATTTGAGGTATTTTGCAAATGCATCTGCCTTTTTCGGTAAGCGCATACCACGTCGTTCTATCGCGCCTATCTTGTGAGTAATTGGCGGTTATGATGATTTCTTCTTCGATAAGCTTGTTGATGGCGTATCTTATCTGACACGGCGTTAAGTACGGGAACAACCTATTGAACGCGGTTACGCTGTTGTATGTCCAATATCTGCCGTCGATGAAGTTTTCCTCGTTAGCTTCGTTCTTGACAACCCAAAACGCGATATTGTTTAAAATGATCGCCGCGTTGACGCCGTATTCCTGCGCCACATCTATATCAAATTGGTGTGTCATGACTTAACCTCCGGCTTTTTATTAATTCTTCTAAATGCTTCGTCTTGCGAAATCGGTTTTCCGAACATCAGCGGCGAAAATTCTATTATAGCCATGCAGGAATCCGATGCGCAGATGAATTTTACCGTTCCGTCCCTTGCTTCGCTTGGTATTAATTTATTGCCGCAAAATGGGCAAAAACCGCTTGATTTTGTAACCATGTTTTCCTCCTGTCTTGTAAATGTGCTGATTTTATTTAGGTGTCGCTAACCTTTAAAAAGGCAGATCGTCTTCGTGGGTTATGTCAACGAAGTTTCCCGGTCCTTCGGTATCTGTTGGCGCAGCTTGAGCGGTTTCCGCTGGAGCTGGAGCAGACGGCGCTTGAGATGATTCGCCTTTACCGTCAACGAAGTGTATTCGTTCGGCTATGATTTCGGTGGAGTAGCGCTTTTGACCGTCCTTGTCTGTCCATTGCCGGTCTTGCAAGCGCCCCTCGATAAGTATTGAGCCACCCTTGTGAAAGTATTTCCCTAAGAAATTGGCGGTTTCGTTCCACGCCGATACGTTGAAGAAATCTGCTTTTTGTTCTGCCGAGGTTTTGCGGTTGACCGCGACTCTGATAGACGCGACAGCTAATCCGGTTTGTGTGCTGCGCATCTCCGGTTCAGCGCACAATTTACCGGCGATAATTACTTTATTAAAATGCAAGTTTGACATAATATTCCCTCATGCAACATTTGTTATATTTCCTAAATGCAAACGCTTGACAAGATATTCGTCGAGCGTTATAGGTTCGAGATGATGTTCTTCGTATATTTCTTTTTCGTTTTCGTGATGTACTTTATCGTGCCACTCGGGAGACAATGGCATAACCCTCATTCCGACATGGCATATCTGGTCGCGCTTTCTCATCCCTACTCGGTCTACATGGTGTATCTGCGCTCCGTCGCGCCCTGTGATGGCGCACAATCGATGCTCCACGCATTTGTATACATACCGGTATATATCCTCGGAACGCGCCCAGAGCGGCTCTGCGCAGGGCACACGCCATTCAAGGCAGAAGTCTATGAGATAGCTTAAAAACTCGTGCGCAACGGACATATCGGTATTTGAAAGCGAAAAAGGTTCTATGTTTGCTTTCGAGCAGAAATTGAATTTCGTCAATTCTTTTATCCGCTCCGGATCGTCGCCGCTCCATTTCGAAATATCTCTGACGGTGGCGTAAATTTTGCGCCGCTGCTCGTTTGATATAAGCCTGCCGTCGTCGATGCGCAACTCGGCGATTTCTGAATTTTGCTGTTCCAGCTTACGCCGGATATATTTTTCAATATCCGGCGTAAGCGAAAGAACAAGCCTGCCGTTTCCGAAGTCTTCAATTTTGCCCGTTATCCGTGGGAATATTTCGTATCCGTTCATACTGCTTGTCCTTTGTGTTGATGCATGTAGATGTACTCGCTGTTGTGTCCCATGTTCTCGTATACCCACGCGTCGCAGCGTGCTTTAGATAGGTGGTGTATCATGGCGTTCCGCTCGTAGGAGTAAAGTCCGGCTTTTTCTTTTTCGCGGATGCGCTCCTTAATTTCTTCGTCCTCGTAATTCGCTTCGATGAGGTATAAATCATAGTTTTTAGCTTCTATATCCGCGAGAGTTCCGGTGTCTGTGGCGTATACGACATTGCCGGTAGGCAGGTGCAGCTTGTATCCCATGTTAGGTACGTTGTGTTGGAGCTTGAATGGATATATCTCAGTATTTCCGTAAACGTATATCGCGCCGGGCACATACACGTCAAGGTTCTTTTTTGGTATACCGAGCAGCGCAAGTTCCGGTATTAACCACGATCCGGCACCAAACCGGAGTGTAGGACGTTCTGCGGCAAGTCGCCTTATGGTTGCGCGGTTGAAATGGTCAAAGATGCGCATGGGTTAATAACACAAGGCGAAGATTTTTATAATATGCATCAATCGCCTTAAATGAAACGCCCATATCTATTGCAATAATATCTTCTATAATTACGCAATTGCCTGAACTTCCTGTTGCGATAATATTATATTTCATGCGTTATTCACCTCGCTTTCAAAGCGCCAGATATAACCTCCGGCGGATTTGCGCGTATATCCATATTCGTTCTTTTCTCCATTACATACCTGTAATATGTTTCTATGGCATATACCGGTTTCACGCGAAGCGTCAGCCCCGTTAATGAACCACCTGATGTAATTGCCGCGTTTATCATACATCAATATTGATTTTGGCTTTATATATTTATTAAAGTCGTTCATGTGGTTGCATTGTTTAGGATGAAGCTTTATAGAATGTCTTGCGTTGTGCGAACGAGAGCACCATTCTAAATTACTTATATGATTATTTTGCTTGTTACCGTCAATGTGATTAACTTCTGGTAATCCACCGGCGTTCGACAAGAACGTTTCCGCCACTATCCGATGTATGCGCATAGAACGTGTTTTTCCGTTGGCTGAGAGGACTACAGAATAATAACCGCCTTTAACATTGGTCTGCTTTAATATCAAGCCATCGGAATGTTTTTTATAGCTTTTTAATCTGCCGTGGCTCGATATTTCGTAATATCCCTCAAAGCCATTAACGCTTTTCCATACTTCTATGTTACACATCGTTCATGCTGATCTTTTGCGGTTCCTGTTGCTCGTGCTGCTCCTGCGCCGCTTCGGGTATTTCCGCAACTTCAGGCAGCAGGTTCCCGTTGTCGTTCTTGATAACGTAGGAATCGCCGTCAAATGCTCTCTTGAGTTGTGCCGACATCACGCCCCATTTGCTTATAAGCTGGCGGAGCATGGTTTTCAGCGCCATATCGCCGAATGACTTGTACCAGTATGAAGAATATTTCCACATTTCGTCCTGTGGTATCTCGTTGTTTTGCAGCTTTATATACGCTTCTGCGGAAAACGCGGGCGAATATGTATTGGCATGTTGAAGCATTTTTTCTTTTGACCAGTACAAGACTTTTTTGAATCCGTTGAGGTATTCAAAATATGACATATAGCCGATAACCGGAAGCGCGTCTCTTTCCGCGTCGTCTTCTACAAATTCGAATACCGATTTTCCGGTGAATTTGTCCCTGCCCTTGTATTCACCCTCGTGTATTTCTACAGCGTCAATGTCAAGGTAATATCCGGACCTTATAGCAAGCTGGATATATCCGCGATAACCGAGTACAAATGTTGCGTTTTTGACTGTTTGAGGAATCCATCTGTTGTTTTTGTCGGTGAGCTTTTGACCGTTCGCGTCAGTCAGATATATAACTTTACCGTCGGGTCCTTTTAACTTGTTATCGAAAGGCACAAGGTAATACTGCCCGAGTTGCGGGGAAGGCGACAAGTCAAGGCTTTCACCGAGCAAGGCGCCCGCTATGATGGATGAGGATTCACATTCTTGCAGTCCGGGGTTTACCGCGACCGCTGATGTGATGGCGGCGGTGAAAGTTCTTATGCGGTTCGGGTCTGAAAGCGTAGACGCGATAAGCTTTTGATATTGCGGGGTAGTTATCGCAACGCTGAAACGCGCTTTTTGCGGTTTAGGTTGGTTATTCAAAGATATATCCCCCTTCGTTTAAAAATTCTTTAAGCGCTTTTAACTGCGCCATTGTGCCGCGTACTGTGAAGGTTACTTCGTAGGTGGGTTCGTCGTAGGCTTCGACATCGGGAACGGAGAGTTCTTCCGGCGCTTCAAAGGCTTCTATCGCTTCCTCGACTTTATAAACCGCTTCGGAATACGCTTCTTCAGCTTTTTTTCTTTCTTCGGCGCGTCTACGTTCTTCCTCGATAGCCCTTTTCCGTTCGTTTACGATCGAAAGAGCGGATGTAACGTTGCCGTGAATTTTGTACTCGACAAGCACTTCTTCGTGGTTATCGAGCGTGGCTATCATGGCTATATCCTGCTGTATGCGGTCAAGGTGCGCTTTGGATTGTTCCTTAAGGCTTTTTAGCGTGGCGGTCAGAGTGATGTTGAGCGGGGCAGATTCATACGGCGCTTCATTCTCGGAAAGCCCGACGCTTGCGCGGTATTCATCGTAATAACGTTTAAGTTCGGCTTTTTTGCTCTCTTTAAGCCCGGATTCAACAAGCGTAATTTTCTTTTTGAGTTCCGTATCAGCTTTGTTGAACGGGTCTGTTATGCAGTCCTTATAGACTTTTTCAAACGCTTCGTAAGGCGCGAGTATTTGGTTTTTAACGTCTTTACGCCGCGTTTCGTAATCCATAAAAGACTTGTTGAGACTTGCCCTTGATTTTTTGACGAGGTTCACGGTTTCGTCCGTACACTCTAAGGCAAGCGCTTCTGCCGTGGCGGATTCTATCTCCGCTTTTATCGTCTTTAATTGCTCGATAATTACCGGCAATTGCTTGACGACAATAACATCTGTTGTTTCTGTGTTCATGGCGCACTCCTTTAAAATATCCTGTTGATGATCTCGAACAGGTATGTATTGTCAACATTGAAATCCGGGTCTTTTTCTTTTCTTGCCGCGATCTGGTCTATTGCCGCCGTGAAATACAAGCTGTCAACGCCTGCGAGCTGGTCTTTGAACACTTCAAAGTTTTTAAGGTCGAGTTCGTTTAGCTGCAACGCCATTTTTAAATATTGCCCTGCGTTAATTGTCCAGCCGCGAGCTATAAACTTTCGCGTGCGTATAATCGAGCAGAGTGGATATTTGCTGCCTGTGTAATATAATTCTTTGTTTATTATCGCTTCAAGCGCCCTTGCCGGAAGATTCACTTTATTTTCTTTGAAATCATAACTGCATGTGCAATGCACGAAGTCGTAATTTGTGTGAATTTCTTCGACTGAGCCGTAAAAACGTATCACAAGCTGGATTTTGTCTGAAAGCGAAATCGCGTTTGTGGAAAAGTAGCGCGGTCTGTATGCCGGTTTTTCGCAAGCGGCTTCCTCACTTGATTCTCCGACGTCGGGTTCAGTTTCGTCTGTCGGGTTTTCTTCATCTTCCGCCGCGATTCCGGTGCTGCGGATGAAAGCGGTTATCCTGCCGCCATTCTCTTGTATTACAACCTGTGAATCTTCGGGATGCGCTTTGTTCCATAATCCGGCGTAATAGCTTGCGACTGCGTCTGTTGCTTCTTTGGTCTTGAAATAAACGTCGTAGTCATTCACTTCCTCGCCGGTGAGTAGTGATACCAGCGCGCCGCCGGTAACGATGGCGTTCTCTTTCACTATCTCGCGGATTCTTTCGTCCGCGATGCTTTCTTCCCATTTAGACATTTTCGCTTTAAGCGCTTTGGCTATATTTTTAGAGTTCATTTTGTTTAACTCTCCTTATACTTGACAATTCGGATGTATTGTGCTATAATTGTGTTTGCATAATTCAAAGATGGACATTTTCCTTTCCGTAGCCTGCCGATTAGCCATCGGCAACCGCCGACCGACTATCGGCGGTTTTTTTATATTGCCAACACATTCGACTCAAGCGTTATGCAGCGCCCGCCGTTTGTGCCCGCTACGATAGCTTTTCCGGTTTTGTCGACATACAGGCTGTCAATGTCAAAATCAAGGATAGCGGCAGACCGCATTATAATTTCGGCAATGGTCAACAGCGCTTTCGACTTTTGCGATGGAGCGACTTCAGGTATTTCTTCTTTGGGCGTTTCCGGCGCTTCCGGGATTTCAGCACGGTCTGATTTCAACCACACCGGGTTTTCTAACCGCTGGCGCACGCCTTTAACGGTCAACGGATTTATCCGCAACTTCCGTGCTATTTCTTCGTTCGGGAGTCCCTGCTCGATAAATTTAATTATCGGTTCTCGGATTTCATCCGCAAGTTTGGTTGACATTCCATTTCTCCTTATTTTTATAAAATTTCGTTCAATCGCAATATTCCGCGCCGAGAATGGACGAGGATTACGCGCCGACCCAGCCGCCATATCGCGAAAAACGTTATGAACGCCATAACCGCGAATCCGACCGGATAATTGCCGTTAGCGGCGTTCATCAGCACCAGCACGGCGATAAGCTGCACGCTACGCCGCCACGCGCGGATAGCGGTTGAAGTCTTAATGGCGTTCATTGTATGACCTCCAGTTCGGCAAGCCGCCGCGCTACGTCGATTGAATGAAACATCTTTGTTCCGTATGACCTGCGAACAGCGGGCAAGCGGTGTTCCGGCTTTTCGCCTATGTACCTATACACCGTCTGTCGGCTACAGTTTAAGAATCGCGCAATGTCATTTATCCTTATAATGTCGCCGCCGAACGTTCTCTTGATGTTGTTGTTTATCTCCGTTGTGCGCTCTGTGATTAATTGTCGTTCTGCTCCGTTGCGCCCGCGATTAATCACTATCTTAGGCATTGTCCGTGTTGCTCCTTTCTTTTTCTTCCAGCTTGCTCAAGATTTCATCTGCCGCCGCAATGATTTGTTTTGCGGAATCGCTACTGTCGCGCCCCGCTCGCGCTCTCGTGAAGTCTGACGGATATTTTTTTAACCCCGTCGCTTTGTTTGCCGCGTCGCGTAGTTCGTCAAGTGTTATTCCCAACGCGGCGCAGCGTGCTTTCAAATTGAACGCTTCGTATTTTTTGCCTATAATAGCCAAACACCCCCTTTCCATTTCGTGGAATATTACCACCAAATTCCTATTGACAATACCGATAACGTGTGTTATTATAATATTGCTACACATTATGAATATCGCACGTTCCCGGTACGACCGGGCGCTTTCGTTATCCTTATATTTGCTAATTATTAAGAAAGCAAAACAAGGAAAATTAACGCGCCCTTTGTCAAGTGCGCTCACACCGCGACGACGGTTTTAAAAAGAAATTGTCGTATTCGGTGTTCTTGTCATATATTATAGCACATAAAATATGTAATGTCAAGACATCAAATACATAAAATGTGTACAATAATAATACATAAAATATGTACATGATGTACAAACGGAGGATCAACTAAGACAATCCCCGTGGGAACCGGCGCGGGAACCGCGGGAACCGACGAAACAAAAAAAGCCGGGTGGTTAACCCGACTTTTTATTTATTTATTTTTTTGCGTATCCCTACATACGCGCCGTGCTTGACGCGCTTGTCTATGGGGTACGGCTCGTCGCTGTCGATGTACCAGCGCCCGGCGACTTGGTGCGCCGTAGGGAAGTGACCCTCACGGATCAGGCGGCGGCACGTGTCGTTTGTCACGCCGTGGGCGCGGGCTGATTAATGCTTTCATTAATTTCATTTGCTATCCTCCGATGTTTTTTGTTCTGCTTTTATTGTTCCCCCGTCTCGCCGGGTTATACAAGTAATGTTTTTCCTGCCGCGGGAGGAAATAAAAAAGCGGGGCCACCCCCGCCTTTTGCTATTTTACGTACATCGCCTCGGTGCAATTATGGGTGATCGCCTTTTTCATCGCGGCGTCAATTGCGTCGCTAAACATGTCGGGCGGGATCACGTCCCACCCTTCGGCGTCCGTCCATGCCGATATGGTTTCCGCCACAGCGCGGTTGTCGCGGAATTCGATGATTTTGCTTACGCTTACGCGAAAGCCGTCCTCGTCATCGTAGCTGGCACCGACCAGATAATCCCCCACCTCGACGGGGATCAGCGCATGTCCCATGCAGGGACGCGCGTGCGAATAGATCACCTCTGCGGTTTTGCGCCCGCCATCCGGGGCGGTTATCAACCTCGCCGCACCGTCATGGTCTCCCATGCCGCCCGTCTCACGCAGAAACGGCGGTGTTGGGGCGGAGTATGCAAGCGGGGTATAAATTTTCTCTTTCATGGCTTTTTCTCTTTCTCCCGGATTATCCGGGCTTGTATTATATATATCGTGTGCTGTCGCCGCGAATTAAGGGATAAATAAATGCTATTTTATTTTGTCGCGTATGCCTATATACGCGCCATGTGTGACGCGCTTGTCTATGGGGTACGGCTCGTCGCTGTCGATGTACCAGCGCCCGGCGACTTGGTGCGCCGAGGGAAAGTGTCCCTCGCGGATTAGGCGGCGTAGCGTGTCGTTTGTGACGCCGTGGGCGCGGGCGTAGTCGCTTAGTTTGATTATTCCCATGCTTCCGAAAACTCCTTGTCGGCAAATAATTCCGCTAATCCGGTTATCTGTTTTAGCCTTAACACCTCGTCAGGCTCCATGCCTAATTCGCGCCCAATTTTCTCATCGCTCCAGTTACGGCGCGACAGTTCCAGCACAATATCGCTCATGCCGGTAACGGTGTGCTTGCCCCTTGCACGATTATGGCGGATTGTTGCGGCAATGCGGTCTGATTTATCGGTGCGGTCTGAATTTACTATTGTTATTGGCAAATACCCATGTATGCGTTTCTTTATCTCGGGGCATTCTTTGCCCACGCGGTTACGGTGAAAGCCGTCAACAACCTCATAATATCCGTTTGCGCCCCATGCTACTATAGGCTGCGTATATCCATCCTCGCTGATACTTAGCTGCAGAAGCTTCATTTCGGGCGTGGCGACGGTGTTTGGGTTATAGTCATTCGCCTCTACCTGTTCCGCCGGAATCCATACTACACAATCCACGGGTTCGGATTTAAAAGGGCTTATATCATGTAGCGCTT
>Ga0209099_1001328_pt1 | contig 25191 bp, 19 predicted proteins | sample AD_JPNHW2_MetaG_FD_184430 | JGI IMG/M metagenome (GOLD analysis project Ga0209099, IMG submission 184430) | Active sludge microbial communities of municipal wastewater-treating anaerobic digesters from Japan - AD_JPNHW2_MetaG (SPAdes) (version 2) | ecosystem: Engineered > Bioreactor > Anaerobic... | reverse complement strand
ATATTCAGGAGACCATGTTTTAGTAGGGAAATTTCTGTTAATGTCAACCTTATGTCCGTTGGTGCGTCTCCTCTTAATAAGGCCGTCAGGATTGAGACAGGGAATTATTATCACGCGGTTTTTTATCGAAGATGGATTCTTCTTTATATATTGCGCGAGTTTCAGAGCGGAAATAAATCCCGAAGGTTCATCTCCATGTATCCCTCCGACAATCATCGTGAGTTTCTTTCCCGAACCGAACTCCTTATAATAAATTCTGTTTTTCCAGTTTGACTTTCCGAGTATCTTCCATCTGATCCTGGAAGATGGAAGGTTTCTGTATAAGCTGATTGCTTTTCGTGAAATTGCATTCTGTTTTTTATAGGAACCTGCATCAGCGCTCGCGAATGTTATAAGCAGAATCAGTATCGGGATAGTTGTCTTTTTTATATTCATGATTTTTAATCGGAGTTCTGATGGATTAATTTATTCTTTTTTTTCAGTTTACAAAGAGACAGATGATATAAAATTGTTACTTATGAAATTGAAGTATTAAATTGGATTGAGTTAGTAAACGAAATCCCCCGGCCTGCGGCCACCCCCTTTGTTAAAGGGAGCAGGGGAGATTTACAGTTAACTCGAATTCTGGAAAACTTTAAAGGAAAAATCTATGGATGAAATGAAATCAATACAGTTATATAACTCTCTCATCGAAAAACTTGACGCGCATGAAACAAAACTTTTTCAGAAGTACGGAGAGTTTATCATCTGTAAAAAGGGATGCTCCGCGTGCTGCATATTGGAGAGTGTTTTTCCCGTTGATGCGTTTGTAATTTATAACGCAATTATTTCAGGAGAGATAGATCATGAATTTCTGTTATTTGAGGAAACTCCGGAGAGATGTGTTTTCCTCAAAGACAGCCTCTGTTCAATATATTCCGCGAGACCGGTCATCTGCAGAACCCACGGTTATCCTGTACTTGTAGACGGTAAAGCTGATTTCTGCCCGGAAAACTTTAAGGGCCTGAAATCGATCGACTCTGAATATATACTTGATCTGGAGAATTTAAACAAGGCTCTTGCTTCGATAAATATTATATTCCAGAGAGAAATTGAAGAGGATGAGTTATTTCTGAAAGAACGAATTACACTGAAGGAACTGAAAGAGTTCGCTCTCGAAAAGATTAAATGAAGCTCCAGCCTGCCGGTAGAACATTAATCTGACCCGGATTATTAAAAGTAATACGGATGGAAGATGTTTATGAAGTTACTTTTTATAAATGCTGTAAAATTTTTGTTGAATAAATAAAACCATGTTTTAATTATAAACATGTAAGGTCCATTCAGGGAATCGGGTGCAAATCCCGGGCTGTCCCGCAACTGTTACCATATTTATTATGGAAGCCAGGTCGCTGAATATACCGGACAAACCGATACTACTTTCGCGGAAAGGGAGGTTTGCAATGGAAAGGTTCACTATCCTGCATATAAGATTCTACTATTAACTTGTTCTCCACTACATCAATTACTGTCACTGCGAGGCTTATTAAGCCGCGGTATATTATTTTTTATCTGTTAAGTACAGATTAAATGTTTCCGTGTTCCGATCGCCCAACCGGCTTCCGTGATGATAAACTTAAATTTATTTTAAAAGATTAAAATGGAGAATTCAATGAGGAAAAAAATATTAAGCATAACGTTTCTGTTATGCGCTGCGGGTTTTTCGGGAGCAGCAGCCCAGACTGAAAAGGTTTTTTTTAATGACCCCGTTGTCATAACCGCATCGAGATACGAAACATCCGTGTCCAGAGAAGGTAAAGATATCTCTGTAGTAACAGAAGAGGATATTAAGAAGAGCGGGAAAAAAAATCTTTCAGAAATACTTGAGAGTGTTCCCGGGGTGACAATAAGTAAAAAAGGGATCGATGGAGGGATTGCCAATATTTATATCCGCGGATCAAGAAGCGGCAATGTCCTAATTCTTATAAATGGCGTTAAGATTAATGATCCCATGGGAATAGAAAAGCTTTCTGATATTTCATCTGTCCAGACATCTAATATCAGGCGCATAGAGATTGTCAAGGGCGCTATGAGCAGCATGTATGGTGCAGAGGCTTCAGGCGGAGTAATAAATATCATAACCAAAACCGGCGGAGAGAAATATGTGAAAATTTCTGCGGAAGCCGGCCCTGACAGAACTTTCAGCGAATCAGTCGCTGTGAGTGACAGCAGTGAAAAGAGTACGCTTTATTTTTCAGGAACACATTACAGCACCGATGGAATATCCAAAGTAAAGAAAATCAATAGTACGGGAAATTTCGACAACGACAAATACGAGAACAGGACAGTTTCATGCGCACTGACTACTGAGACGTCTGAAAAAAGCAAAGCTTTGTTTTCCATGAATTATACTGATACTAATGCGGATATTGATGACGGGACGGATGAAGATGATCCTAATCATGTTTATAAAACAAGTCTGTTCACTTCGCGTGGAGAGTTCAGCCATTCCCCATTCGCCTGGTGGAACTACAAATTTGCGTTATCATACATGTCGTCTGTCAGAGATGATATAGATCCGTCAGATGCTGTTGATACAACTGAAAATGATTCCTACAGGTTCAACAGTAAAAATACAAACTTTGAGATGCTCAGTAATTTTAATACTGCGGATATAAATCTTTTTACAATTGGTGCGGAAATTCTCCACGAAACCGGGAGCGGAGAGTCCGTTTTTTATACAACATGGCCGGCCGCAGGTTTTGAATCCCAGATTCTTGATGAGAAAAGTGTTGTGACAAAGAGTATTTTTCTGCATGATTCATTATCCGTTTTTGATATGCTGTTCCTCAGTGCAGGCGGGAGACTGGATACATTTGATGAAATTCATTTAAACAGATCCGGAGATTATAATAAAACCTGGGACGCTTCAGCATCATTTATAATACCTGTGATCAAGACAAAGCTGAGTACTTCATATGGTACCGGTTTCAGGGCGCCGTCACTATATGAACTTTTCAGTAAATATGGGAATGAAGGCCTTAAACCTGAAAAAAGCTGGAGTTCTGATTACAGTATTTCGCAGGAATTATTTGATGGAGCATTCTCGGCGGGATGTACATACTTCAGGCAGAAATACAAAAACATGATAAGTTTTGGAACCACTAATTATGAGAATATAGACGGCACTGTAAGAAACAGGGGAGTTGAGCTCACCTCATCTTTAAAACCGGTGGAAATGATCAGCCTTGTTTATTGTTATACCTGGATTAAATATGATGAAACAGAGAACAGCCAGGCTATATTAAAACGGCCTGAAAAGAAACACTCCGCAAGCCTGACATTAATTCCGGTTAACAGCCTGAGCCTTAATATATCATATCTTTATGTGGATGACAGGAAAGATGCTTATTATGATTCACTTACATGGACAACAACAAATGTCAGGCTCGATTCTTACCATAAGTTCGACATGAACATCCGCTACGCATTGAATGAAACTTTCACTTTCACTGTGCGGGGTGAAAATCTCACTGATTCGGATTACATGGAAACCTACGGGTATAACACTAAAGGACGAAGTTTCTACGGCGGAGCTGAAATAGTACTTTAATGCACCCCAGGTGTTTCGAAACCGGTTTTTTGTCATTCCGGTATTTGGCAGGCTTTATCAGAACATCATGTTCTATGCCGGCAGGCAAACATCGTGTTCGCTCCATGAATTGAAGCTGCAAAACCGGAATGACAAAATCATAACAAGTCAGTTAAAGGCAGATCTGCCGTTGTTATAAAGTCTCTTCACCGTAACATGCCAAAGGGCGGTAGATTGCCGCCGCAGCAATTCCGGCTAATATAAATTCAATAAGCCCGTATATAGCCCACTGGATAATCAGGGAAAACGGTAAAGGGTAAACGGCATACTGATAAAAAGCCCCGCTCACGCTTATCATAAGCCCGAGTATTATACCGAATCTCACACCTTCGAGGATACCTCTGCCTTCGTAGCCTTTTACAAAAACAAACATCATCAGGTAGGACATAATAAAAGTGGTGAGATACATTATCCACATAAGAGACATCATGTCCGGCCTCCAGACATTCATCATGGACATATAGATTTCTCCAAGAATGAGATTGTGAATTATAAAATCACAAATCTGGAAAATGATAAATATCGCGAAACCTCCTGCTGCAAATCTTTTAATATTCATGTTCAGCCTCCATTTTTACATACTTAATCTGCGTATAGTTTAAGTAATGGTGTTTAATAATTAAATATCAAGATAATATGTTTCAGCGGGAAAGCAAACATTTCCGGTGCGCATGAATTTATATTCCGGTTTGCGGCAGCACTTTTTTTATGTATGGGAGGGAGGGTATCTGCTGTTTTATTAAATTTTTTCCGGAGTTTGTTTTACAGGGATACGATTTTCGCATGGTACGCCGACCTGGCACTTGCCGCATCCGTACCTCGGTTTGAATTTTTCAGCTGTCACTTCCTGAAAAGCTGAACAGATACTATGCTCTTTACCGCGTTCCATGGAAATTGCGTTAACCGGGCAATTCCGGATGCATGCCCCGCACATTGAACAGTATTCGTAGAGCTCGTTATATTTTCTGATATCCTTCGGGAGATCTAACTCTGTCAGAATAGAACCGAATCTTCCCGCCGTACCTTTTTCTGTAATCAGTCCCTTCGAGAGTCCGAAAGTGCCAAGACCGCATACAAACGCCGCGTGCCTTTCCGACCAGTTCGATGTAAAGTTTAAGCCCGTTTTCTGATCGCCGGTAAAAGACCGGAATCTTGTGTCCAGGGTCGGGATAAGGCTTGAGCATCCGGCATCAGCAATCAGTGTTTGTAAATGAATGGCCAGCCTGTTAATGAATTCCTGCCCTTCAATCCGTCCGTGGAGCCATTCTTCTGAAGGCCATGACATATCTTTCCTGTTTCCTTTTTTAACAGGATCAGTGAATGGCAGAAAAAATGAAATTACAGATTTTGTTTCCGGCATCCATTCGCGCGGGAGTAAAAAATGTTCCCCTATGGCGGAAGGATTTTTTAATAAAGCGAATAGTCCGTCATCCGGATCGCCAAATCCGAAAATCGGAGGATCAAATATTTTCATTCCTGCTGCTGAAGGCGACAGGGCAATTTTTTCTGAGATAAAATTGTACTCTGAAGATTCAGTGAAGTTAAGTGCGCTTTTAATAATGTCATTTCTGTTCATAGAGTTTATTCCGGATAAGCCTGGTAACTATATTTCCAGTAACTGAAGCTGATAAAAGAAGATTTGTCAATCATATAACACCCGGATTCGGAGCAGCGAAAGTCCGTCGGGCGGCCTGTAAGTGCTTTGATATAATTATAAGTTCTAATGTTCATTTGTAATAGGGATATAGTAGAGTTAACCGGATCAATATCTGTCTGCTGAAAATCTCTCTCTGCATTCAGTATTGACATTGGGTCACTTAAAAGGTATATTAAACAAGGAAGAGAATTATATACAAAACAATCCGGGGTTTATATGAGTACTGAGCCTGTAAAAATAACAGATAAAAAACAGATTTATGAAATATTACAGACACGTTTTAAAACGGGGAAAATATTTATAAAAACATCTGACATAAATATACAGGTAGAATCATTTTTGTTTGATAATGGTTTAGTTTCAATCACAGGGCCTTTTGAAAATGAAAAAGTAAACAGTGTGATTCTATATATAAGGGACAAAGATGAAGTTATTTTTTCTCATGCGGTATTGAAATCAAAAGATGAAAACTGCGCTTTAAATTATGAACCGCTTGATATTCAGATTGCTCAGATACCGAGAAAAGAAGAGAGAAAAAATGTTTCATCAATCGATAAAACCGTAAAAGCCCCGTTATATATTTCAAATATCATTTCTGATTTTACAGTCCATGAATGCCTTAACCTTTCAAGACGAAAAGTTGATCTGATAAAGGATGAGCTTCTGAAAAAACTTCAGGACACTTATCCCGATTCAGAAATTGTATTTTTAAGCGATAAGGGAAATGATCCGCGGATGTTTTATTTTAAGAACAAGCGGAAACCGTATTTTATAAAGAATATAAGTGATGCTGATGATCCTGAAAAAGTTCACTGTGATGAAGATCTGAAATATTACAAAACTTATATTCAGCCGAGAGATCCTTTGGGCCATAAAGCAAAAACTGTTTCTGAAATTTGTGTCCCGCTGCTTTATAAGATGATGATGCCTTTTGGCTACATAAAATCAGCAAGTTACAAAGAGTTAAATGATGAAGATTTTTCAGCTGTCAGAAAATTCGGAATGTCGGCATCGACTGTCTACACAAATGACAAACAGCTTATAATAAGTTCAAATGATAATATTGCCGTTACAGATCTCTCAATGAGCGGGCTTGGAATTTTTTTTAAAGATAAGGTACTGATTAAACATTTTAAGGAGAACAGCCTGATTATATTTACAGTATTTTTACCGGAGAAGAAACAGGCAACTCTATTGTGTGAAGTAAAAAATATTGCTCTTATAAAGAATTATATTTACCGTATCGGCTGTGAAATTCTTAATATAGAAGCGCTTGGTGAGGTATATTATTCAGAGTACATCGAAGGGCACAAATCAGATTAGTGAGAATTTTAAAATTTTAATCATAAAATAAAAAAATTGTAACTCCCGTTCTGAATTACTACTTATTTGATTAAATAAGTAGTAATTACTATTCTTTTTTTAATACAATTATGGAGGATTTAAATGAATAAAGGTTTAAAGATCATCTTTATGTTTCTTTTTGCACTATCTTTTATATCTGCGGATTTCGGTATAAAGCTGAATGCGGCGGATAAGGCGCAGACTAAATGTCCGGTTATGGGCTGGGACATAGATAAAAGCAAATTTGTCGATTATAAAGGAAGCAGAGTTTATTTCTGCTGCGCGGGGTGTCCCGAAGAGTTTAAAAAGAATCCTGAAAAGTACATGAAGAAACTGAAGGATAGCGGTGTAGTTCCGGAGAAAACTCCAGCTAAATGATTTATATTAGTTTTTTATTACGACATCAGTTATATTTAATAAGACCGCTGGCAGCAGGGAATTAACTACTCCCTGCTAATAGTTTAAAGAAGGTGCGATGTCATCGTGTTGCTGGACTTTGAGTGTACAAGACTAACCAATGAGGGCTTATGAAAAAGACAGTACTGCTTGTTATATTATTAGTTACACCGCTTTTCAGTGAAGGGAATGACCGGATATTCGAAATACAGAATTCCGCACTTATCCATAGCCCGAAACTGCAGTCTATGGAAAGAGAAACTCTCATGATGAAGAGCAGAATTGACTGGAGTACAGCACTGGAGGACCCGCGGCTGAAGTTCGGAGTAAACAATCTTCCGGTAGGTTCATACTCCTTCACTAAAGAAGATATGACTTCAAAAGAAATCGGCATCAGCCAGATGATTCCCGTAAACAAACTTGGAATAAAAAGAACCATCGCTGAAAAGGAATACGAGAAATCTCTCCTTAAATTAAAAAAAGAGAAAGTGGAGATACTTCACGAACTCCGGATGAATATTTATGAACTTATATACATAAGATCCTCCATCAATATAATCGAAGAGATTAAAAAACAGATTAACCTGGTTACGGAGAGGGAAGTGGCGGCAAGCAAGTCCGGTACCGGTACTCTTGCTAATGTTCTTAAGTCCAATATAGAATTTAATATGGCGGAAGAGGAACTTATCAATCTCAGGCAGAAAGAGCGGGAGCTTTCACAGAAAATAAACTATCTCTCCGGAATGCAGACCGATATCGATTTAAAAGACCTCCCTGTCCCCGAGTTTGTGAATCCTCCTGCGGATAATCTGAAAAACGAAATACTTACTTCCAATCCTGAACTTAAAATTTTAAAAATTGATATGGAGATCAGTATGGAGGAGGTCCGGCTGAAACAGATGGAATATCTTCCTGACATTGAAGTTGGAGTCTCCTATATGCAGAGGCAGGACGGGAAGGATATGAAGAGAGATGATATGGTGTCGGGAATGGTCTCGTTAAATATTCCCGTATGGTTCTGGAAAAAAAATGCGCCGATGATTGACGAGATGAAATCGAAGAACAGTGCAGTTGATAGCCTGTACAAAGACAAGTCAAATGATTTTACGGCCAGGGCTGATATAATAATCAGTCAGCTTTTAAGGTGGCAGGATCTGTATAAATTATACAAAGAAAGACTGATTCCGCAGACCGAGCTTACACTTGAAACGAATCTTGCGAGATACAGAACAGGTTCGGTAGAGTTTATGCCTGTTATTGATAATATACGTATGCTGCTCCGGTACCGCAAAGAGCTGAACATGGCACTGAAAGAATACTACACTTTTTATTCTGAATTGAATGCACTGAAGGGAGTGGAGGTTGTCCAATGAGAACCGGAAAGAAAAAATATATAATAGCAACTCTGCTGATACTTGCACTCGGCGGCTATCTCCTGCTGCAGTTTTATCCGCACCGGCACGACGGGAAAGTTGTTGAGAAGATTCTTTACACATGCCCCATGCATCCGCAGATTGTTCAGGATACTCCCGGTGATTGCCCTATCTGCGGGATGAAGCTCGTTCCGCTGGGAAAAGAAAAAAAAGCAGCTGAAAAGAAAGTCATGTACAAATCGACGATGCTGCCCGGAGAGATCAGCGATAAGCCCGGAAAAGATTCAATGGGTATGGACATGGTTCCATTTGATGTAGATGATGGAGGCGGCGGATCAGTTACAGAAGCAAATTCGCTTCCGGGCCTGGCGCCTGTTACAATATCAAATGAGAAACGTGTTATGATGGGGCTTAACTTCGAAACAATAAAATCAAGAAACATGGTTAAAGAGATAAGAACCTCGACAAAGATAGTGCAGGATGAAACACGGCAGTTCAGGGTAACTACAAAAGTCAGCGGTTATGTTGAAAACCTGTATGTTAATCAGACAGGGCAGTTCGTGAAGAAGGGTGCGCCTCTTCTTTCCATCTACAGCCCGGAACTCCTTGCTGCCCAGCAGGAATATCTTTCTGCAGTTAAGGCGCAGGGTAAAATGTCCGGCATGGACCAGTCGATGGAGGGGAATATCGGGGACATAGCTGAATCCGCACGTGAGAGGCTGAAGCTTCTTGATATTACCGATGCCCAGATCGACAGGATAAAGAAAACAGGCCAGGTGACCCGCGATGTGACCCTTTATTCTCCGGCATCAGGTTATGTAATGGAAAAAACAGTTCTTAAAGGGCAGAAGATAATGGAGAACGACGCTCTTATGGTCATTGTTGACCTCTCAAGAGTATGGGGCGAGGCTGATATTTACGAGTCGGATATTCCTTTTGTCCGTACCGGTATGCAGGCAGAACTTACATTGAGTTACTGGCCGGGAAAAATATTTAAGGGGAAAATTACTTTTCTCTCGCCATTTCTTGATCCGGAAGCGCGGACTCTTAAAGCCAGGATAGAGATACCAAACAGTGATCTTGTTTTAAAACCGAATATGTTTGCAGACGCGAAACTTAACTATTCGATAGGTGAACGTATCGCTGTTCCTGAAAGTGCGGTCATGCGCACAGGCACAAGGGATTATGTTTTTATTGAAGGTGATCACGAACTGATAGTTCCATATGAAGTAAAACTTGGCATGCGGTCAGGTGACGGATACTATGAAGTTCTCTCCGGGCTGAAGAAAGGGGAGAGGGTTGTAATCTCGGCTAATTTCCTTGTAGATTCTGAATCTTCACTCAAGGCTGCATTCAAGGCAGCAACCTCGGCGCAGAGTAAGTAAGGAGATGATATGATCAGAAAGATTATATATTTCTCGGCACACAACCGGATGCTTGTAATTATGCTGGTTGCCGCCGCGTTAGGTTATGCAGTTTTTACAATGAATAATATTCCTCTCGACGCGATTCCCGATCTTTCCGATACGCAGGTAATTGTATATACCAAGTGGGACCGGAGCCCTGACCTTATCGAGGATCAGGTAACGTACCCGATAATTTCAGCACTGTTAGGCGCCCCGAAAGTGAAGGCGATCAGGGGTTTCAGCGATTTCGGGTTTTCATATGTTTATGTTATTTTTCAGGATGGAACTGATATATACTGGGCCAGGAGCCGTGTTCTGGAATATCTCTCGAAAATTCAGGGAAATCTTCCGGCCGACGTAAAAACAGAACTCGGTCCAGATGCAACCGGTGTCGGGTGGGTTTTTCAGTATACACTTGTCGATAAAAGCGGAAAGCATGATCTCGGGTCGCTGCGCGCATTTCAGGACTGGAATCTCAAGTATGCCCTTCAGAGTGTACCCGGAGTTTCGGAAGTTGCGACGATCGGCGGTTTTGAAAAACAGTATCAGGTAATTGTGGACCCTGACAGATTGCATAGTTTTAACCTCTCACTTATGGATGTTATTGAGGCAATCAAAAAAAATAATAATGAGGCGGGGGGAAGGCTCATCGAGTGGTCCGGCAAGGAATATATGGTCCGGGCAAAGGGCTATATTAAGAATCCTGACGACTTAAGAAAAGTTGTACTCAAGGCTGTAAACGGTACCCCGGTACTTCTTGAAAATGTTGCAACTATAACTTTCGGTCCGCAGATCAGAAGGGGGCTCGCCGAGCTTAATGGAGAGGGCGATGTCGTCGGCGGAATTGTTGTAATGCGTCACGGTGAAAATGCCCTTAACGTAATTAAAAATGTTAAATCTAAAATTGAAGATATAAAAATGTCTCTTCCTGACGGGGTGGAAATACTCCCTGTTTATGACAGGTCAAATCTTATAGAGAAATCTATAGATAACCTGAAAGAGGAACTTGTCATGGAGATGATTGTTGTCAGCCTTGTAATACTCCTTTTTCTCTGGCACTTTCCATCCGCGATGGTTCCGATAATTACTATTCCGATTTCTGTCGCGCTTGCTTTTATTCCTATGTATTTTTTCGGGATATCATCGAATATTATGAGTCTCTCAGGCATTGCTATTTCTATAGGTGTACTTGTTGACGGCGCTATTGTCGAAGTTGAAAATGCCTACAAGAAAATTGAATTATGGATTGAAAACGGGCGGGTGGGAGATTTTCACGAAGTGAGACTTGAAGCTCTCATGGAAGTCGGACCCTCGGTGTTTTTCTCTCTCCTTGTGATTGCGGTATCATTTCTTCCTGTGTTTACGCTTGTTGATCAGGAAGGGAGACTCTTTACGCCTCTCGCATGGACGAAAACTCTTACTATAGGTCTTGCCGCGCTGCTTGCCGTTACGCTTGACCCTGCAGTGCGTATGCTCTTCACAAGGCTTGATCCATTCCGTATAAAGCCGAAGTGGCTGGCAAAAACTGCAGATACCCTTTTCGTAGGAAGGTATTATCCCGAGGAGGAACATCCTGTAAGTAAAATACTGTTCCGGCTCTATGACGGGCCGTGCCGCTGGGTGCTTGATCATCCGAAAAAAACAATCGCAGCTGCTGCAGTTGTAGTAATCCTCTCAATACCTGTCTACATTAAACTCGGATCGGAATTTATGCCTCCACTTAACGAAGGAACCGTTCTTTATATGCCGACAACAATGCCGGGCCTTTCAGTAACCGAAGCAAGAAATCTTCTGTTGATGCAGGATAAAATCCTGAAAACTTTTCCCGAAGTGGAAACAGTTTTCGGGAAAGCAGGGAGAGCGGAAACTTCAACCGATCCTGCGCCATTTTCTATGATGGAAACGACAATCCAGCTTAAACCGAACGATGAGTGGCGGGAAAAACCAAGATGGTACTCATCATGGGCTCCATCACCGCTTAAATGGTTACTGCGCCGCGTATGGCCCGACCGTATCTCATATGATGAACTTATAACTCTTATGGATCAGGCAATGCAGATTCCGGGTAACTCAAACGCATGGACTATGCCTATCAAGGGACGTATAGATATGCTCACAACAGGTGTAAGGACTCCTGTTGGAATTAAAATTTTCGGGTCTGATCTTATGGAAATACAGACCCTTGGTTCCGAAATCGAGGCTGCTCTTAAAAATGTCCAGGGGACCAGAAGTGTTTTTTCAGAGAGGGTAAGCGGCGGCTTCTATGTCGATTTTATTCCGAAACGCGAAGCCCTCGCAAGATACGGGCTGAGCATTGATGATTTTCAGGCTGTCATAATGGGAGCTATCGGCGGTGACACTGTATCCTCGACGATCGAGGGAAGAGAACGTTATTCGATTAATGTACGCTATCCCCGGGAGCTCAGGTCCGACGTTGATCAGCTGGAGAGAGTCCTTATTACTGCAAAAACGGGTGTGCAGGTTCATATAAAAGAAGTCGCTGATATACAACTGAATTACGGGCCTTCGATGATTAGAGATGAAAACGGCCGCCTGGCGGGATATGTCTACGTTGATATATCAGATCGTGATGTCGGTTCATACGTGGAAGAGGCAAAACGTATGGTCAGGGATCATGTCAAACTCCCGGCAGGTTATACTCTCACATGGAGCGGGCAGTACGAAAATATGGAGCGTGTAAAGGAGAGACTGAAACTGGTCCTGCCTCTGACTATTATACTTATTTTTGTTCTGCTTTATCTGAATACAAAGTCCGCTTTTAAAGCGACGGTTGTTATGCTTGCTGTACCTTTCTCTGTAGTGGGGGCTGTGTGGCTTATGTTTATCCTGGGCTATCATGTTTCAATTGCAGCATGGGTCGGGATGATCGCGCTCATGGGCCTTGATGCCGAAACCGGTGTGTTTATGCTTCTTTTTCTTGACCTGTCATACGATGAAGCCAGGAAAAACGGTAAATTAAATAATATCAGCGAACTGAAAGAAGCTATCATTCATGGTGCGGTAAAGCGTATAAGGCCGAAGATAATGACAGTTATGGCTGCATCGATGGGCCTCATGCCTATTATGTGGTCTTTAGGTACAGGAGCTGATGTGATGAAACGGATTGCCGCACCGATGGTAGGAGGGCTTTTTACTTCTTTTATCATGGAGCTGCTTGTATACCCGGCGATCTATCTTTTGTGGAAAAATAAAACTGTCGGCAAGGTGTAGATACTGCGGACCGGTTAAGCATTTAACTGATCAGCAGGCACCGGCGGACCCGGCATAAATAAATTTTAGCATGTACCGTTGACTGGAGCAGAAAGTTTATCTAAAACATTCTGCTTCAGTCAACGTTCTTTCCCTGTTGGACAACTAAATTTATCCCCTGCAGCAGACATTCAGTTTGAATTTTTATCAGAGATTATAATTTATTAATGCCTTGACTTAATAGGCGGCTATTTTTTTCTTAAAATATTGCAAACATCATCGAAATTGAACCTGATAAGACTCAGGGAATTATCAATGACACCTCAAATGATTAGTATTGTGTTCACTGAATTAGGGATGTTTCGCGTTATAGGAGTGTTTTTAAAAACGGATTCTCCTGTAAAAAAAATCAAAAAATAAAAAGGTAATGAAATGTATACATATGAAAAGCCTGACAACCTGGTTGACTGGTTCGAGTCGAGCGTAAAAAAGTATGCCAACAACAAACTTTTTGTAGTTAATACTCCGGAAAACCCGCTTTTCCCTTTTACCTATCGTGAAATCGGCGATCGCGTGGACAAGGTCCGCGGCGCTTTATCACAGCTTGGTATAAAGAAAGGCGACGCTGTTGGTATTATTTCCAAAAACCGTCCTGAATGGGTGATCGTTGAGTTTGCCGTTTATGGATGCGGAGGGCACTATATTCCCATGTATGAAAAAGAACTCTTTGAGACATGGAAATACATCGTTACGGATGGTCCGATAAAATTTCTTTTCGTAGCAGATATGGGAATTTATGAAAAAGTTAAGGGATTTCTGAAGGATATACCCACTCTGGAAAAAATATTTGTAATTGATTCTGATGGAGAAAACAGCCTGGCTGCCCTCGAGAAGATGGGCGAATCTCACCCTGTTGTATCGGTCAAACCATCAGCGGAGGAAATGGCTGTCATCATCTATACCTCTGGAACCACAGGTGAGCCGAAAGGTGTAGAACTTACTCATGGGAACCTGACATATTGCTCAAGGAGCGGATACAGAATTTATCCCGAGCTTAATGAAACGAAGACAGCTTTGAGTATGCTCCCATGGGCGCACAGCTATGCTTTAAGCGGAGAGCTGCACAACTGGATACAATTCGGCGGAACTCTGGGATTTATGAATGATGTAAGCACTCTCCCTGACGATTTAAAACGCGTAAGGCCTCTTTACCTCATTTCAGTTCCGAGAGTTTTCAATAAAATATATAACGGTATTCAGACTAAAATGAACGATGCCGGCGGGCTCAAGAAAAAACTTTTTGATGCCGCCTGTGCCGTAGCAAAGGATAAACGGATTCTTGCTCAGAATGGGAAATCAAGCATGCTGACCAATATAAAATTCTTTTTTCTGGATAAACTGGTATTCTCAAAAATTCGTGAAGGCCTCGGCGGCAGGCTTGAAGGTTCCCTCACCGCAAGTGCAGCAACCAATGTAGAGATAGCAAATTTTTTCTATGACATAGGAACTCCAATTTATGACTGCTACGGTCTGTCCGAAACTTCACCGGCAGTAACAATGAATTGCAGTGCAGCCCACAGGCTTGGAAGCCTGGGAAAAGTACTCGCCGGGCAGAAAGTGGTTATAGACAAGTCCGTAACAGGTGACGAAGCTGAAGACGGTGAAATATTAATCTCCGGGCCTAATGTAATGAAGGGTTACCATAATAAACCCGAAGAGACCGCAAAGGTTCTAAGCAAAGACGGTTGGTTCAGAACAGGCGACCGCGGACGTTTTGACGCTGAAGGATACCTGTATATTACAGGCCGCATCAAGGAGCAGTACAAACTTCAAAACGGAAAATATGTTTTCCCTGCAGCAATTGAGGAGGAAATCAAACTTATGCCGTCTGTGGCAAATGCCATGGTCTACGGTGATGGAAAGGAATACAACGTATGCATTGTTTTCCCTGATTTTGATTACCTGAAGAAGTATGTTTCTGAAAACAAGCTCCCTTCAAATCCGGAGGAACTGGTGAAATCAGAAAAATTTACCAGTATGATGGAAGAACGTATCAAAGTGCAGCTCAGGAAGATTTTCGGAGGGTATGAGATTCCGAAAAAATTTCATTTTATTACCGAAGACTTTACTCTCGATAACGGAATGCTGACCCAGACCATGAAGCTCAAGAGGCGGAATGTACTGCAGCACTATGAGAAAGACATTTTGGAACTGTATAAATAAACAAAAGGGGGCTTAAAAGCCCCCTTTTTTTATTCAGAAAACAGTGCAGTTAAAAATTCCCCACAGAGATTGCTTCCGGAAAATATCACCGATTTATGAAATCTAATTCAGCTATACGTGCTGAAAATATTTTGCTGCGAATGATTTTTCTCCAGCTATTTCTGCCGGCTCAGCGCAAATCCGCCTGCAGCGGCCGGTGAACCCGTCGGATTATAGTGCAGGTAATCTGCATCCTCCTTTTACATTATGCTTAAGCGTTATAGCTCTATAAATAGGGCTTGACTATATGTTTTAGTATTAAAATATTAATATACCGTATTAAATTACCCCATTAATTTGCCGGTAATTTATGAAACCCGGTATATACCATAAGAGAATAGTAAATATATGAATAATATATCAGAGATTGAAGATTTTTCTAATATTCCTACACTCGATGGAGATATATTCAGGCATATTTTTGAGAATAATCCGCAGGCGATTGCTGTAATTGATATACAGGGGTATATCGTAGGCTCTAACCGTAAATGGCTGGAAATATTCGGATATAGCAGCAGAGAAATGAACGGCTTTCACATACTTGACATGATGCCGGATGATGATCAGGCATCGATGCGGATGATCCGGGCACTCCTTATGAAAAATCCGGGCTGGGGGCAGTTTGAAGGTTTTTTCCTGAAAAAGAACGGTGAAAAGGTCTGGGCTGATATTACTACAAAGTTAATAAAGGATTCTTTAACACAAGCTGTAAGTTCAATAATCATTTATGCAGATATAAATAACGGCGATCCGGTTGAAAATATTCATAAATCAAGCGATATTAAAAGCAATGTTCTTTTAGAAAAATCACCGATCGGAATTGTAGTATTCCGAACGAGGACTTTATTGTTTGCAAATATGGCATTTGCAAAAATGTTGGGTTATGATAAACCCGAAGATATAATAGGTGCGAAGGATTTTAAACATGTAGCAGAGGACCAGAGGAAATTAATTATTGAGCGGAATGTCCGTCTTGAACAGGGTTTAGCAGGCCCCAATGATTATGAAATTATATGTCTGAGAAAAGATGGATCGGAAATTAATGTTTCTGTTAATACTGTCAGAATTATTTTAGGCGGCGAACCGGCAACTCTTGGTTTTCTTCAGGATATAACAGAAAGGAAATGTATAGAGAAGGATTTAAAAAAATCTTACGAAGCACTTGAAGAGAGGGTAGCGAAAAGGACCCGTGAAATAATAAAACTGAACCAGCAGGTGATTAATTCTCAGGAGCAGGAACGGCAGCGCATAGCCAAAGATATCCATGATGGAGTAGGGCAATCATTGCTTGCCGTGAAAGTAAATATTTCCATGTTTAAGACTAATCCTGATTTGTACCCGGACAGGTTAGAACGCGGACTGATGCTTCTTGACCAGTCGGTCAGGGAGCTTCGGGAAATAAGTTCAGACCTCTTTCCTTCGGTACTGGATGAATTCGGGCTTGCTTCTGCAATAAGATTATATTCAAAATATTCACTCGGTTCAGCGGGAATAAATGTGGAGCTTGACCTGTGTGATGACCTGAAAACAAAAAAAGAAACGGAAATAAATCTTTATAGAATTGTTCAGGAATCATTCTCCAATATTCTGAAGCATTCCGGCGCGGACAGTGTAAAGATCACCCTGGAGAACCGGAATGATTCCGTAAGGCTCTGCATAGAAGATAATGGAGTCGGGTTTAATCCATTTCAGACAATGCAGTCGCGAAACCACTGCGGATTGATCAGCATGAAACAGCGGGCGGAAGGTCTTGGCGGTATTATGCTGATTGATACAGATACTAATATTGGCGGGACTAAACTTATGGTTATTCTGATATAATCTGCGGGTTATCTTTTAATTGTTCTTTATATTTTCCGCCAAACGATAAGCATCCCTCCGTGTAACCGTTATGTGAGTAATAAAGTTCAGTAATATTTAAATTGAGGACCTGATGATAGTATTAATATCCTAGCATAAATATGTGCAATTATGTAAAATTATATTAAAATATAATGTTATCCCTCTATTGTTCTTTAAATTAATTTAACTAAAATTAAAATAATACCCAAAATCTGTAGCAATTCCCTGTGACATATTCAAAATATATTACTTGAGTTAGCCCTATTATTCGAGAGGCATGTGGATTTATGAAAAAAATTAGAATTTTTATCGTCGATGATCATGCCATCCTCAGGGAAGGACTTCGTACTATTATTCAGAGTGTATCGGGATATGAAGTAATTGGTGAATCGGGTGACGGGAGGGATGCGCTTGAAAAAATAGAGCAGCTTAAACCTGATGTAGTAATACTCGACATATCACTACCGTCGATGACCGGGGTGGAGATATCACGTCAGCTTAGAAAGTTTAATCCTGATATCAGGATAATAATACTTACACAATATAATAATGATGAATACGTTGAACATCTTATGCAGTATGGCGTACATGGCTATATACTCAAGGAAAATACCAGTATAGACCTTATCCGCGCGATTTCGGAAGCAATGAAGGACAATATTTACCTGAGCCCGGAAATAACAAAGAAGATGGTGAATAATTACATCATAAACCGGCGGCAGAACAGCCATGTTGAAGATAAAATTACCATAGACCTCACTCCCCGCGAACTTGAAATAGTCAAATTGATAGCAGAGGGGAAATCGAATAAACAAATCTCATCGATGCTTTTTATCTCGGAAAAAACTGTTAATGTCCACCGTTCCAATATAATGAAAAAGCTTGGTATAAAAAAAGTCACCGGTCTTGTAATATATGCCATGAGCAAAGGGCTGATCAATTAAGAGTATACTTCCAATAATTTTTTCTGCAAATCTAAATCCCGCTTAAAAATCTGATTAAAAATAAATAGGATATTCGCATTACAATATTAAATAACAACTAAATGAATTTAACCTGAAATTTATATACTAAACTCTATTGTGTCAGCCCCCTTTTTGTAATGTAATGCCGTGTCAAAGTTTTACTGAGGTATACAGCACATTTCAATTTCAAAGGGGGTCAAATCGTGAAATGGTTTAATAATATGAAAGTTGCAAAAAAGGTATTAATTTGCTGCTCATTTTTTCTTATAATCATAATAATAATTTCATCAAACAATTACCTGAATACAAAAAAAGCCGATGTCTCATTTAACAGTTTTTATAATAACAGATTTATCGGTTCGGTTTATCTTAGCAAGTTATATTCGAACTTTATCTACCTGAAATTAAATATGCTTTCACAGCAAAGGGCTGCGGAACTTAAAAATTCAAAAGAAGTGGAAAGGCTGATGGATGAAAGCAAAACAATCATCCAAAACTATAAAAAAAATCTGGATAGTTACATGGCCCTCCCGATTACTCCTGATGAAAAAAAAATATTAGAGGATCTGCTGGCTATCATTAAAGGCGGAGCGGATTCAAGAACACAATTCAGCGAGTCCCTGTTAAAAGGTAATCTCGCAGAAAGTAATAAATATATGGAGAGCTGGTTCGTTTTTCACAAGAATGGAAGTGTTCTGATAGACCGCCTGGTAGATTATCAGATCAGCGAAGGGAAAAATCTTAACGAACAACAGGAGAAAGATGTTGCCTCAACTAACATTCTTATTTTTGTTATATTGTCCATATCGCTTATTATCGGAGTCGTAATAATTTTATTGCTTTCAAAGTCAGTTTCAAATCCGGTCAACAAAGGGCTTGTTTTCGCCCAGAAACTTGCGGAGGGTGACTTTACCGAGAGAATCGACCTTGAGCAGAATGATGAACTTGGGATTCTTGGCAAAGCATTGAATAAGACTGCTGATAACCTCGAACGGCTTATATCGGATATTATTGTAGCTTCACAGAACCTTGTTGATGCAGTAAAACAGATCGCAACCGGAAATCAGAACCTGTCACAAAGAACCAGTGAACAGGCAAGTGCGCTTGAAGAAGTTGCCGCAACAATAGAGGAAGCAACCTCTTCTATAAATCTTAATTACCAGAATTCCCAGAATGCGAGTAAAATGTCAGAGACATCATCTCAAACCGCAATCCGCGGCGGAGAACTGGTTAATGATACTGTTCAATCAATTAATGAAGTTAATACAAGTGCGAAAAAAATAGGCGAGATAACAACCGTTATAAATGAAATCGCCTTTCAGACAAATCTCCTTGCCCTGAATGCAGCGGTGGAAGCAGCACGCGCCGGAGACCAGGGCAGAGGTTTTGCCGTTGTGGCCGGTGAAGTAAGAAATCTTGCTCAGAGAGCCGGGAATGCCGCTAAAGAGATTGCCCATTTAATTAATGATACTGTGACCAAAGTGGAAAATGGGACTGAAAAGACATACAAGAGCGGAGAATCTCTAAAAGAAATAATTATCTCGGTAAAGGACGTTGCCAGGCTTGTGGGTGAAATAGCAGCGTCTTCAAATGAGCAGAAACAGGGAATGGATCAGATCGCGGCAGCAATTACCGGACTTGACAATATGACACAGCATAACGCGGCCCTTGTTGAGGAGACGGCTGGAGCAAGTGAGGAGATGTCAAATCAGGCGCAGGATCTGATTGCGCTTATATCACGGTTCAGGATCAGGGAGCATTCATCTGCAGCAGGAGATGCAATTTTTAATCACAGAGTCTTACCTTCAGGCTTAATTGCATCTCAAGCAGGATCGGCTAAAATTTATTCCGGCACTGAAGAGAAAAAGGTGATGCCGCTGAATGGGCATGAAGGCTTTGAACAGTTTTAATGTTAATGGATAAATTTAATCAGGTGTATGATCAATAACATAGAAGGTAATAAATGGGAAACTTTGTCGAAAAAAATAGTGGAACAGGACTTATTCAAAGTGATATGTTTGTGACTTTCAGCCTTAATGATGAAATATTTGGTATTGATGTAATGAAAGTGGAGGAGATAATAGGCTTTATTCCTGTTACGCACATTCCGGATTCAATAACTTATCTGAAAGGTGTGATAAATCTCAGGGGTAAAGTTGTTCCTGTCATCGACCTCCGGCTTAAATTCAGGATGGATGAGAAAACTTATGACGCATCAACTGTAATATTGATTGTTAACGTTGAAAACAGGTCAATAGGCCTGATCGCGGATTCCGTATCTGATGTAGCGGATATCCCGATTGGGATGATTCACGAATATTCAAAAGTTGATTATGGCCAGAAAAATCATTCAGTAAAATATATCGCAAATTATAATGATGAACTTGTTCTGATTCTGGATATTGACAGTCTGATGGATGATATTGATGCTCTGCCGGATGGAGATGACATCGTGTAACTTTTGTTTTCCTGTTAACAAAATAGCAGGAGATGATTAAATGGATTGCGATAGATTGAAAATACTGCTTGTTGAAGATAACATAGTCGTTTCGTTATTCGAGTCGGGATTATTGGTTAGATCAGGGTATGATGTAATTGCTGTTACATCAGGTGAGGCAGCAATTGGTTTTATGAAAAATGGAGTCGAAATTGATCTTGTGCTGATGGATGTTGATCTTGGCGACGGGATGTCGGGAATTGAAGCTGCGTCTTTGATAACTGAGATGTATCATGTCCCGCTTATATTTTATACAGACCACGATGAACCGGATCTCTTTTTCCCGGGAACAGATATAAAGAGGTTTGGTTATATCTCAAAAATGGCATCTAAGTCGGATGTTATTAATGTTATCAATGACGCTGTATTTTTCCGCAAAATTTAAAAAGTAGATATATTTATTGAATTCAGCAATACTGGAGGATGTGTGTGCAACCTCCGGTATCATGCTGAAAAATTCGTGGTCACTGATTCTTCATTTGTTTTATAAAAGTCCCGTTACTGTATTCCCGAAACGCTATATCAAGTTCTTCATCCGTATTCATAACAATCGGGCCGCGCCATGCTATAGGTTCATTAAGAGGCTTTCCTGCAAAGATTATGAACCTCGCACTTTCTGAGGACTTTAATTTTAACCTGTCCCCGTTTTGAAATATTAACATTGATCCTGTATCTATATTCCGGGCATCCGGTCCGCAGTCAATATTCCCCGCGTAGAGGTACAAAAATTTTTTGTAACCCGGATCAATATCAATGACAAACTCTTTCCCTGCATTAAGAGAAACATCAATGTATAAAGGATTTCCGGAAATATCCTGTGCCGCTCCTTTAATACCTTTGTACTCTCCGGACAATATTTTAACAACTGTACCGTCTTCGTTGATTGAAGGAATTTTATCCGATATAATATCCCTGTATTTCGGCTCACACATTTTATCTTTCTTCGGGAGATTTATCCATAGCTGAAATCCCTTTAGAAAATCTTCCGCTTCAAGCGGCATCTCCTGATGAATAATACCGCTCCCTGCAGTCATCCACTGAGCGTCTCCCGCACCAATTACACCTCTGTTTCCCAGGGAATCTCCATGCTCAACCTCGCCGTGAATCATATAGGTCATAGTCTCAATTCCGCGGTGGGGATGCCATGGGAATCCGCGTAGATAATCATCCGGGTTGTCAGAACCGAAGTGGTCGAAAAGGAGAAACGGATCTGTCAGTTCAGGTTCTCCGAATCCGAAAACTCTTTTCAGCTTTACACCTGCACCTTCCATCACATGGCGGCCGGTGAGAATTTTTTGAATTTTACATTCTTTCATCTTTTCCCTCCACATCAGTTTCAAAAATTGCAAGGCGGAGATTTCTGTAGTGAGCCGGAAGTCCCGCAGCTTCGTCCATATCCTTATAACCAATATGTCTGAAGCCTGCCCTGATATAATAGTTTATAAGTTCCTTGTTGCTTCCCCATGTATCTATCCTTATATATTTTCTGTTTATCAGCTTTGCTTTAATGCGGGCCCATTCAAATATAAAACGTGTAAGCCCCAATCCTCTGAATTCGGAAGCTGTAACACCGCGATGAAGGTATAGCGCGTCTCCTTTCTCCATGCCGCCCCAGATTGCCGGGTCACTGAACGCGATGGAAAAGTAGCAGAGAATTTTTCCGCCTGCAGTGAGTTTGTAATTCAGGTCTGATTCGATTTCTTTTACGATAAGTTCTTCGGGGAATTCCGGCCACACGGGATTGCCGCCTTCTTTCTGAAAATGAAGGGCTTCATTCCACATGGTCCGCATTATTTCCAGATCTTTTTTTGCTGTTCTAAGTATTTCCATAAGTCATCCTTTTTCTTAAACACAAAGTGTACTGTCTTCGATTATCCTTCGAAGCATTCCTTTAAATATCAATCCATGAAACGGCAGCAGTATGTACCAGTATAATCTGCCGTAAACTCCCCTGGGAATGAAATATGCCGTGATGCGAAGGTTGGAATTATTGATTATAAATTCGAGCCAGGCTTTTCCCGGGAGTTTCATCTGGGCGGATAGAAGCAGCCTTCTCTCGTGAATCAGGTCAACTACCGTCCAGAAATCTATAGAGTCACCGATACGGAGATCATCGCTGAATCTCCGTCCGCGGTTAATTCCCGGTCCTCCGGAGAATTTATCTATGACTCCGCGTATGTTCCAGAGAATGTTCATGCTCAGCCAGCCCCTCTCCCCGCCGATTGACAGAATAGATTCCCACAGACGTTTCCTGTTTAATCCGGTAATATTTTTGTGATATGAAGATGTGTGCGTCGCGCTTTCTGACTGTTCGGCTTTTTTTCCGGAATGGAACCACGCGCTGCTGCCGTCGCTCCAGTGGCTGACAATTTCATCTACCTCTTCATCCGCTGCCCGCCTGATTGATTCCATGTAGGATATGGGTTTTATATCCGGAAAGAATTTTTCCGCGTTACTGTTTTTAATGACAGATTCCGTCTTCAGCCCTGCAACAAGAGCCGAAGCAAGTTTGAAGGGCACCGGGGTAAGGAGGATGAGCCAGTATGATGATATTTTAGGTGAAAAGAAAGGGATAGGTATTATTAATCTTTTAAGCGAGTAAAACTTCGATGCCTGCTTCAGCATGTCGAGGAATGTTAGTTTCTCTCCCCCTATGTCGATTACTGTACTCCCGCGGAAATCAGTTTTAAGAGCCCGGATCAGGTAAGTTATTACATCATCAATTGCTGTCGGCTGGGTTAATGTTCTGACCCACGACGGCGCCAGCATGACCGGAAGCTTCTGTACAAGATCTTTAATTATTTCATAGCTCGCACCGCCTGCTCCGATGATGATTGCAGCACGGAACCATATGACTTCAACTTTATCCGGGCAGGACGAGAGTATTTCTCCGGTTTCCTGTCTGCTGACAATATGCCTGCTGAGTGAATTTTTTTCACCAAGCCCGCCAAGATATATTATACGTTTTACTCCGGCAACGGCGCATTCCTGAATAAAGTTTTCTGCGCTTAATCTGTCGAGGTCAACAAAGTCTCCCTTTTTTGTTCTCATGGAATGTATAAGATAATATGCTGTATCTATACCTTTTAGCGCGTTTTTCAGGGCTGATGCGTTGAACGTATTGCCTTCGACAATTTCAACTCTCGAGGCGGCAGTTTCATCGACCTGCCTTTTGTCAGTGACCAGTAGCCGGAGGTTTATATTATCAACGGAACTGAGCAGCCTGACCAGCAGCCGTCTTCCGATGTATCCTGTCGCGCCGGTAAGGAGTATATTCATGGAAGCAACCTTCGATAAGAGCGATTGATAAAGTCCTGTAATTTATTATACTGCCGTACAGAATTTTTTTCAATTAAAATGTTTTTAAATTTTCATCCGTACTGCGGAATTATTGCCTCTGCATCAGAACTGATCTGCTGAGAGGTATCAACGGTTCTTCAATTATTTTGAATCCCGCATCTGTTAATAATTGAATTGATGCATTAAATCTTTTTTTATCCACATGTATTTTCGGTTCAGCTATCAGGAGTTTAGCGCCGTCTTTCATTACAGATTCAATCTGTTTTATAAATATCTGTTTATTATTCACTTCATGGTACATCCAGAAAAGCAGAATAAAATTAAATTTTTCATCAAGGTCAAATTTATTTCCATCATAGAGTTTTGTCTTTATGTTCCCGGCTTTATTCTTTATTACTTTCTTTTCCAGTCTTTTCAGCATTCCCTCCTGAATATCAAGAGCGACAACATTTCCTTTCTCTCCCGTCATATGAGATAAAGGAAATGTGAAATATCCCATTCCCGGCCCGATATCGAGAACCGTGTCTCCGGGATGAATGTAGCCTCCTAATATTCTGAACGGGTTCTGGAACAGTCCTCTTACTGGATTGTCAAAGGTAAAGCAGAGCCACCATGGACAGGTGTGATCTACCCGTGCAAAAATTTTGTCAGCAATTTTTGTCATATTTCTTACCCCTTCATTTTAAAAAGTTAGAACATATCAGGACCGTTCACTGCTGGTTGAAATTTGAATATAATGTTATGTGTAATTGCAAGTAATTATTTATAACTATTTCGATTCTGTGCGGATGTGCGTTACCCGGACAATCCGGCAGTATCAATGTGCAGGCTCTTTTTATCTCAACGGTATTGGCTGGCGTGAAATTAAAATATTTAATTGCGGGAGAGTGTCTTTAATTATTTTTCAATGGCAAATCAAGTACTTCTCTTACTTTTCTGGTGAAGTCAGAAACTGAAAAAGGTTTCTGGATAAAGTTTATCCCTTCGTCAAGTTTCCCATTATGTGCTATTACGTTAGCAGTATATCCTGATATAAATATGGATTTGATGTCACGCCTCATTTCTCTGATTTTATTATACAGATGCAGCCCGTTCATATCCGGTATTATTACATCTGTTATCAGGAGATGAATAATTCCTTCATAAGATGAAGAGATGGAAATTGCAGTCTCGGCATTCTCAGCGATAAAAGTTTTATACCCGTTTTTATTAAGTATTGTCTGCAGCAGATTTCTTACCTCGGGATTATCTTCCACTGCAAGGATAGTTTCATTTCCTTTTTCAATTTCCGGTTTTATAAAAGCGGGA
>Ga0209099_1001324_pt1 | contig 25225 bp, 24 predicted proteins | sample AD_JPNHW2_MetaG_FD_184430 | JGI IMG/M metagenome (GOLD analysis project Ga0209099, IMG submission 184430) | Active sludge microbial communities of municipal wastewater-treating anaerobic digesters from Japan - AD_JPNHW2_MetaG (SPAdes) (version 2) | ecosystem: Engineered > Bioreactor > Anaerobic... | reverse complement strand
AGGACTGCCTTTAGACTGTGTCACAGTGGTCTTTGGACGTATTTGGACGTATCGATATCACGATTCCTTCAATTTTGCCCTCAATTTAAGGTATTTTCAGAACATCAGATTTTCTGAAATGGTTTGCGAATTTAATAGAGCCGTAACTGAAGTGCCAGGGGGCCGATCATCGTTAACCACTGACTCTGATCAGCGTCTATAAACTCGATCCGGTAGTCTTTATTGAGGGGTTGGAGGGCAACTCCCTTGCGAGCCTCATCATACTGTATCCTTTTCAGGGTAATGCCTGTCTCGTATCGGACGGCACAGATCTTCCCATCCAAGCCTTCCCAGGTAATCTGCTTTTTGATGAGTACAATATCCCCATGTAGAATCTGCGGCTCCATGCTGGCACCATTGATTTGGAAGGCAATGTAGCTGTCCGTTCCGAAGGGAATGTAACGAGTGGGGACTTCGACTGTATCCGTTGGTTCTATACCTTCCGGGACATCGATGGGTGATCCAGCGGCTATTTCCGCTGCGATCGGGAACACTGAGGTACGAATGTAAGTCTTATCAAGATCATTCATTAAGACCGGTTTGCCATCCACAATCTGGACTTTCTTGGTAGTCCGGATATCATCTCCCAACTCCCAGGGAGCCAGGATGAACATACTGCCTTCACCCCTCAAGAGCCAGTTCACATTCACTCCGGCATCGATCAATCTGGCCATGAATTGAGGGTCGGGAAACCTCTCATTATTCTTGTAGCGGTCCAAAGAATTGGCAGAAATGCCAAACTTTTCTGTGAACTGGTACTGCTTCAATTTCATTGCTTTAATCAGCATTCCCAGTCTGCTGCCGACGTCATTCGGGTCCATTATTCCTCCTATAAGGTCATTTTTCGCTTGACCTTTTGCCGTATGGGTAAGATTATGCATCCGTAGACAAGATAAAATGTCTATCTTTTTTGTCAATGCTTATTTATATAGTTGTGATTCGGCGGCGGATTCTTCCGCTCGTATCCAATAGATTTCATTAGCTGCCGGAAAGAGCAGAAAGGACTTCCCAAGTTATTGCGATGCAGTTATGTAGCGCCCAACAATAATATTAGGGAGGCGCTTATGAAAGCGACCAGTTACGAGCCAGGAGAGGGTAGGGTCAAGGACGACCTCTGTGACACACCGACCTCTGTGACAGGTGTCACACACCCCTCCAATCGGAGAAAAAAGCCGCCGATGCTGATCAGTAGATATATTGAACGCTGTGACAGATCGACAGGCCAGAAAAAGGCCACCACTGTGACAGATTATCCGACCTCTGTGACACGCCACCGGAGTGGAGGTGTCACAGTGGTCTTACCTGTAGCTGAAGAATATTGGCAGAGGCTGAACATGAGCAAGAACAAGATTAGGTCAGTTTGGCTGACCGTGGAGCGGGCGGCAGAGCTATTAGGCTGCTCCACCCGCACCGTATGGCGCAATATCAAGCGCAACAAGACCGAAGTGTATAAGCACCTGGTCGAGCAGGATGGCTATAAGGTTATGAAGACCTTCCTGCTGACTGAGCCATCCTTATATATAAAGGAGATGGCAGACTGCCAGGCCAGACATCTGGTGCCTGCCGGCTTCATTGAGATCACTCTCAAGGTGGATGGCAAGGACCTGCACAGCGCTTTGATCTACAAATACAGCGAGGAGGACAAGCATGAGCATCTATGATGAGATCGATCCCCTGGCCTATGCGGAGCTCTATCAGAGCATCTATCCCGATTGGAAGGGTAAGCAGGAGCTACTGGACCTGATCGGGAATACCCAGGAGATCAAACCCAAGGTAAAGCCTCAACCAGTACCCATCAGTGAACCTACTGAGATCATAAAGCCTGATCCTGGCATAGTCCTGGAAGGCGAGGTGTGCGATCCTGAGGATAAGGTAGAGGATTACATCGACTTCACTCCGGAAGAGCGGGTGCCCGTTAAATACGATAACGAAGCCAAGCTCCTCGGTTACTTCTGCAGCACCGTGCTGGATCGGCTCCATACCTGCGAATCCAAAGGCCGGGAGTGGGAACTGATCACTGAGGAATACAATCAGGGCAGTCTCGTGCCGGAACTATATGCCTTAAAGGGAAAACGCACCGAACGAGCCTTGCGTATCTGGCTGGGACGCTATGAGCAGAGCAAACAGGACATGTATGCCCTCCTGCATGGCAATCGCTATCAGAAGCGGCAACGCAAGATCACCGAGCTGGAAGGCAAGGTGCTGCTGGTGATCCTGCTGCATCCCAACCGGATCAGCATCGGCAGCGCTCTCAAGTTCCTGAAAGCCAAAGCCGAGTCCGGCCTGATCGACTCACCCAGTTCAGTACCGACCTTAAGACGCTGGGTCGAGGAATGGCGGGACGATAACCTGGCGATCTGGGAGCAAGCCCGACAGGGCAGCAAAGCAGTGGCCGAGGATATCGTAAAGACTATCTACCGAGATAACAACCTTCTAAGCGTAGGCGATGTATGGGTAGCGGATGGACATACCCTCGCCTTCGATATCGTCAACCCCAAGACCGGGAAAGCCCAACGCATGACCATGATCATGGTGATGGACTGGGCATCGAGATATCCGGTGGGAGCCGCACTTGCCTATACCGAGGACAGCCAGCACATTCAGATGGCCTTCCGCAACGCCTTCCTCAACTGGGGAGCGGTGCCCAAGTACGTCTATCTCGATAACGGTAAGGCCTTCAGATCGAAGTTGTTCAATGAGAAGTGGCAGGAGCATGACCTCTCCAGTGACCTGGCAGGTATCTTCCCCAGACTGGGGATTAAAGTGGCCTTCGCAGAGAGTTACAATGCCAAAGCCAAGATCATCGAACGCTTCTTCAAGACCTTCCAAGAGCAGTTTGAACGCTTTATAGTCAGCTTCCGGGGTGCCTGCATAGATGATAAGCCTGCCACCCTGATGCGTAACGAGAAGTGGGCAAAGAAGATGTTCGAGGGCAAGCCGCCTACCTTAGAGGAAGCCATGCAGATGATCGGCTTCTATGTAAGGCATATCTACGGAGAGAACCAGCATGGGGGATTGAATGACCGCTTACCCTATGAAGTATTCAGTACCGCACCTGTACCGGATGAACGCAGAGTGAAGTCTCGCAGACTCAACTTCCTGATGATGTCCGCAGTGCGTAAGACTCTCCGTAACAATGGCATCACCCTGAACAAGCTGATGTACTGGGATACGGCTTTGATGGAGCATATCGGTAAAGAAGTGGTGATCAGATACGATCTGGCGGACCTGAGGTGGATAGCAGTCTATGACATGCAAGACAACTTCATCTGCCAGGCTGAGGTCCGCAGGCCGGTCGATCCCTTCATTCATCTGAATATGGATGATCCGATCTCCCACTCGGAGTTCACCAAGGAATACAAATCGATCAAACGGCATCAGCGGCAGATCGCCAAGCGCACCAAGATGGTGATCAAATCATCACAGGAAGCGGTTCAGAGACTGATGAAGCCACTGCCGACCCTTGAGAGCAATCCCACCTTCGAACAGGCTCCCATCTTGACTCAACCCAGCCATGCCTCGGAAGAGATGATGCAGCAGTTGGAACAGCAGGTGATCAAGCAGATACCTCTGCAGGAGGAGCAACCCAAACAAGCGGAAACAACCGTGCTCGAGAACGGGCAGATTAAACCTAAAGAAAAGAGCTTCGAAGAGATGCTCGAGTTTATAGGAATCAAATAGGAGGAAACGTGAAAGCCAACAAGCTTGTAATGATCAGCAACGTAGTGGAAGCGGATCAGTGTGTTCAATACCTGTTACGCAGGCCAAAAACTGAAATGGTGGGTCTTGGGATGGTTTATGGACGTCCCGGCCTTGGCAAGACCACTTATGCCCAACGCATCGCCTTTCAAAGAAACTACATCTACCTGAGACTGGAGTCAATGACCACACCCAAGGCGTTCTCGACCATGCTCTTAACCGCTTTGTATCGTAAGTTCGATCTCGGCAACTTTATCCCCACCGGATCGACCAACAACCTCTTCAAACTCTGCATGCAGATTCTGGACGAGCATCCCGATACGGTGCTTATCATCGATGAGATCGACTATGCATATAAGCTAGATAAAATCCTGGGAGCTATCCGGGACATCGTGGATCAGACTCTGACGATCATCATTTTAGTGGGTATGCAGAATGCCAAGGATCGCCTCTCCCAGATAAGCGAACACTATTTCGACCGCTGCAATGCCTTCTACCAGTTCAAACCGCCCACCAAGACCGACCTGCGTTTGATTGCCGATGAGGTCCTGGATGTCAAAGTGGATGCCGCTACCATCGAGAGAATCTTCGAGTATTCCAAAGGCAGCCTCAGGCGAGCCATCAAGATGCTGCACGGCTACGAGAACGGTAACTTAGATCTAAGCCATGACATGATTAACGAGCCGGATCAGGATATAGCGCCATGACCACAAGTGACTTGGTAAACAACTTCGTGAGTCAGTTCAACAAGCCCTTTGATTTGAACATGATCTCTAACATGATCGATAGAGAACCCGAGGGGGTCAGAGAAGTGTTAAATGTACTGCTCACTGCCGAGAGGATCAGATTGGTCGACCCGGAACAGGGCATCTATGTACGTAACAATAGGTTTTCAGCCAGAGTAGGCTACAACCAGAAAGGCAATTGGACTTTCGATCCAATGGAAGCCTCAGCACTATTGGATGTAATTGAATCTGGTGAATACAGGTCAATCAGAGCTATAGCAAAGGTGATAGGCAGAAGCCATCAATGGGTATTCGTCTATCTTGAAGCACTGGCATCTATTGGCTGTATTGGTATGGAAGGCAAGAGTTACGTCGTTAAGAGCCGCGAAAGAGTACGAGAGATTGGCCGACATATTGATGCCGGTATATTGGGCAGAATAAGGCCCAAGAAAAGTGAAGAAGAAAAGCTGAGAATAGCTGAAGAGATAGAACGTAAACGTCAGTTGCGATTAGCCAGAGAAGCCGCAAAAGAACAAGCCTTGAAAGATAAGCTCATTGCTCAGGCATGGTTTGAATATCGGGAATCCAAGTGGTTCTGGCGCATTAAGTTCGAGACCTTCCTCAAGAGAAAAGGTCTGGAATAAAACTCAGGGGGCATTCTATGACACAGGAACAGAGAGAACGCAAACTACGCCAACAGATTCATGGACTCAGGGTCAAGAAATTCCACTGGCCCTTGGATGCCTTCAAGTTCATCATGAACGGTATGGGCTATGGCGAATCGCTTAAAGCCCTATCCGAGGATAAGCTGATCGAGTTCAAGGCGGTGATGCTGAAATACCGTAAGCATGGCCGACCTCTCGAATACAACTACGACAAGCAGGGCAAGTACATGCATGCCCTGATGAAACAGGCAGGCTGGACAGAGTCCCAGCTGCGGGCATTCACGATAAGTCATTTTTCTAAGAGCCACTGGAACCTGCTCAACAAGAGTGAGCGGAGAGCGGTCATCGCAATGTTCCAGTCCTACATCAAGAAGCAAGAGATCAATCAATCACCAAATAAACAAAGCGATCCTAAGGAGGATTCAAATGAGTAAAGCGAGCAAGCCAGTCAAAGAACGCACCTTAACCGATGCTCAAGGTAGGGAAATCCCTGTGAAGGTGCTGCACACCGAGATAGTGGAAAAGGACGCCGCAGTCAAGAAAGCGATGGACTGCGCACTCAAACTGCAAGAACGTATCTTAACCGACAAACAGAAGCTGATCTGCATCGTAGAGAAATACCTCAATGACGCTGCTCGCAGAAACGGTCTGGAATGGAAAGGCAATGCCCTCCTCTTCACTTTCGATGAGAAATACAAAATCGAGATGCGGTTCCGGGAGAAGATTCAATTCGGAATCGAACTGCAGCTCGCCAAGCAAAAGATAGACGAGTGCATTAAAGCTTGGTCAGTTGACTCCAACGATAACCTCAAAGCTATCATCAACGAAGCCTTCCAGGTGGATAAACGTGGTCAACTGGCTCGTTATCGCATCTTCGCCCTGCGTCGTTACAAGATCAAGGACCCGACTTGGAAGGAAGCAATGGAGCTAATCGACAAGGCCATCCTGGTCACTTCTACTAAGCAATACATCTCTTTCGCAGTGCGAGACGAGGCCGGTAACTACAACAAGGTAGTGCTGAACTTCAGTGCCCTGTAGATACTGTCTCATGATAGCCCATCCTGATTTGATCAAAGCAAGGGAGATTGAAACATGGCATCCATAGAATCGATAACAGCAGAGGAGCCAATGAAAGTGTTCGACATCAATCGTAACTACCGGCCTGACGAAGTGGCTGCCGCTCTCCGAGTGAGCAGGAAAACCGTCTATCGTTGGATCAGAGACATTGCCAACCCTCTGCGAGCCTTTCGCACTACTGAAAACGGGCAGCTGCGCTGCTCCGGGAAAGACCTTAACCAATATGTCCTCAAGAACCAGGTCAAGCCCGAATATGAGTAACTCCATCGAGTTCCGCATCAAGCGGGACAACTGCAAAGAAGCCTATCTGAACGGCAAGACCGATCCCACAGAGCTGGCGGTGATCTTCGGAGTTTCCGATATCACCGTTCGCAAGTGGATCAAGTCCGGCAAGTGGGACGAGATGTTCAAGGAAGAGCGTAAGCTTGATCATGAGATCAGCTTGGCTCGCAAGAAAGCACTCATCCAAGCACTCCGGGAATATGCCAAGAATCCTGCAGATACTGCTTTGCAGAGCCTCGTAAGTCTGATCAAGCAGAACCAGAAAGACGCTGAGCCATCCAAGGAACTGAACGATTATATCGTTCGCTTCCTGGATCAGGTGACCGACTTCATGATCGAGAAAGGGCACGAGACATTGCTTAAGCAGTTCCAGGGCATCGTGATAGACCTGGCCGAGTACTTGAGGACAAGAAATGGATAGATTTACAACCACGGACATGGTTGCCTCCATACACATCCTGCATACCCTCCAACAGCCTACCGATCAAGCGGAGCCGTTGCCTCCGGCTCCGCAGATCTTTCCGGACCCACAACAGCCTCCATCCATACGGCCCGACATGGTCAGTCCTCCGACCTCCGGGTCCCCGACGCCCGTCCCCCTGGGCGTCGGGGGGTTACCCGGTTATGCCTAAGAAGTTCATTCAGCGACATAACAAGGCACTGGCGGAGATCGCTTCCAAGACGATCTCCGTCTTGCCTTTTATAGACGATGATCCTGAAGCCAAAACCGACAGGATCAGGCGAACCACTAGGGAGGGATGGGATGCCTTCTCGTTCTTCTGCCATACCTACTTCCCGCATATCTTCCCACTACCTTTTTGCCCAGCACATGAGACTATGTTTGATGAGACTGATAAGGGCTCAGGCATCATCGGAATCACAGGTTTTCGTGGGCTGGGCAAAACGGTTCTAATGGGAGTGGTCTATCCTATATGGAGGATCATAAAAGGTGAACGCTACGTAATCCATACTGCTGCAGACGTAGATCTGGCACAGGAGCGCACAGCCTTCACATTACATGAGTTGCAGAATAATAAACGCCTCACGATGGACTATCCGGAGCTGCAACCAGTGGATGCCTTTGATCTGGACTTCTATCTCAAGAATAAAGCGAGAATCAGAGCCAGAAGTATCAAGCAGTCTCATAGGGGAACTATCAATCCCAAGACAGCCAAACGGCCCGGGCTGATCGTCTGTGACGATATCGACAAAGAAGAGAATATGGGTAACCAGTCCATCGGTAAGAGACGCATGGAGAAGATCACCCAGGAGCTTGCCGGAGCTCTCTCACCGGAGGGAAATGGCAAGATCGTCTGGCTCGGTAACCTGGTACATCCCAATTACTCCATCTGCCAGTTTCAGGAGCTCATATTAGGCGATTTACGGGCCGATAATCCAGATTTCGCCTCTGGATACCAGTCGGTTCTGAAAACGCACCAAAAAGCGATATTGCGATTCTCTCTCGAAGATATGTATGGCAAGTCCAACTGGGAGGAGCAATACCCTACTGCCACTCTTCCTAACCTGCGAGCCAAGTTCGGACATACCGGTTATCAGAGGGAGATGCTAGGTCAGCCGGTGATCGAAGGGAATATCTTCAAGAACCACTGGTTCACTAAGTATAGAACCTTACCTGAACCATCCCAGATGAAGCGAGTCTGGCTCTATGCCGATCCTGCCTGGGGAGAGAAGGGTTGTTACAAAGCTGTCATCTCCGTAGGCTATGATGGTAACAGGTTCTACGTTATCCATGTCTGGATACGTCAGACCGAGAACACCAAGTTCTTCAGATACTACTTTGATGCCTATCAGGAGTTGGATAGAGTTTACAGAGTGAAAGCCAGAGCCGCCTGTGAAACTACCTATGGTCAGGCACGTATCCTTGCTGACTTCGATCGGTGGGCTACAGATAACAATCTGCCACCAATGAGCCATAGAATCAAGCGGATAGACAACAAAGACAACAAGAATCTGCGCATAGAGAGAACCGAGACCATCATCGAAACAGCTAAGATACTCTTTCCTGAGGGTCAGGACACACCAACCCTGATAAGTCAGTTTCTTACCTATCCAGATGGCTATATCGATGGCTGTGATGCACTGGCAGGATGTTTGGAGAGGTTCTCTGAATACGATATCGGTAGGAACAGAGTCAAAGTTAGGAGATTCAGTTTCTAATGAACTACTACGATCAGCTCATGCTTGAATATTATCGAGTCCTGAACAATGCCTGGAAATCCGAAATCAAGGATGTAGCCAGGCTTGCCATCCAGATGATGAGTGACATGCCTCGTGCCGAGAAGATCAACAAGGACTCCATAGATAAGCTTATGGGCATCATCAATACTCAGTTGGGAGATGACTTCGCAGCACTGGTCAATGAGCCCACCAAAGCGATAATAGACCGCTGTGTGCGGCTCGGACTGAGGGACACTCAAGTGCAAGCTCCAACCAAGACCAGCATCGGGCTCTGGGGCATTGAAGATCAGCATCTCTCATCCACCATTCAGAAGCAGCAGTTGTTCTGGATCGGTAATCACTTTGAAGCGGATATCCGGCAGAACTTTGCAGATACCCTATCCAAAGCCATCGAGAAGGGCTATACCAAAGAGATGCTTGCCGATAACCTCAAAGACCAGTTCAGCGACCTCGCCAACCGATCGTCCCACTACTGGCAGGGACTGGCAGAGCACACTGCCCTCAGAATACGTGAGTTCGGAAGGCTGCAAGGCTACAAGAAAGCCAAAGCCAAATACTACAAGCTCGTGGTGATCATGGATGACCGCACCAGTGACATCTGCAGGGCATTGGCAGCCCAGGATAAGATCTATCCTCTAAACAATGCAATCGAGGTGATGGATAACCTTATGGCTCTAGACACCAAGTCCAACAGCCTGGATGATGCCAGAGACTACATCAAAGCCCTCGCTCCCTGGATCAAAGAGGATCAGATCGAATACGACTCAGAGATGAACCCGGTTGGTGTCTCAGGAGCGCATACACCCTTTCCACCGTTTCATTGGAAGTGTAGGACGACGACAGAAGTCCTCTGACGATACATTTTAAAGAGCTTGAAGTATACTAATATTCAACCTCTATGATGTACACTGCTGGCTTGAACTTCTCTACTAAGGAGGAAAGTGAACTGCTGGCTTGGGTGGTTTTGCTGATTCTAATATCGTCACTAAGAAGACCAATCAAATTGTTTAAATATGATGTTTTAACAGCGTAGGAGACATTCTCGGCTTGTGATATCTTTGCATTAACCACTCCAATCACGTTACCAGAGGAGTTAAACAGAGGACCGCCACTATTACCTGGCTGTGCTGGTGCACTGAATTGATAGCTTGAAACATCGCCTTGATACCCAGTAACAGAGCTTATTATTCCGTTTGTAACCTTGATCTCATTTCCCATAACTTGAGTTAAGGGATATCCCATACAAAACACAGATTCACCTGTTCTATTTAGTGCATCGTCGAATCCGTAAGGTAAAGAACTACCGTACCCCAATGATAATCCGTTGACTTTTATAATGCAAAGATCGTTGTTAGCGTCTGAAACGGACACAGTCGCCGCTAATCGGGTTTTGCTTCTATTGTTATCTATTACGTATATCTTTTTAGCGTTTTTAACAACATGATGACAAGTCACGATATAGCCTTTAGTGCTTAGCAGAAAACCTGTACCAGTACTAGATGAGAAGTCAGACCCAGTATCTACGATGTCTTTGGGGAAAGTCCTAATATAACTGATATCTTGTTTATTACTTTGGTTCCAAGGGATATAAGAAACTGTAAAAGAACCACTGTTCGTAAATACTAATTCGGCGGGAGTGCTGTACTTATCAAGTTTCACCCAATCTCCAAGAAACACACCTTGCAGAGCAGTGGATTCAACAATCCCTATTACATCGCCTTCTTTCCAACTTCGCACGCCGCCCATACCCGACAAATAATTGATGTAGTATTTGTCATTGGGTGCGTTTTTATAAATTCCGATTTTAAACTTGTACCCATTATCTGCAGTTATTGCCTGATAAACTCCCTCATAAGGCTTTATCCCTCTTTTATTCCATTCTTCTTTGAGTTTTGTTTCAGTAAATCCATCCATCACTAGCTGCCCTTGGAAAGATTTCCCTTTGCCCCAGTCTAATTTGTAGGCGGTAGCTATGAGCCGATCAGGTCCATATTGGTTATCCCAGTAGGAGTCCAGTATTAGCCAGTTCCCGCCGATTTCCCTACACTCTCGTTGTGCTTGTGTTATTAAAGTACTTTTGTAACCATAATCCTGAATCTGTATTGTCCCGATTTTCTCTGCAAAAGGTAAGTGAGTTGCCGGAATCACATAACCGATATCTTCCCAATAAACAGTCTCAAAGTAGTCCCTGGGAGGATAGCTCTTTATTGGAACCACCCTAGTTTCGACTGCTACATTCATACCGCAGCCATGCATCATTAACAATACAATGATAAATCCGCAGAACTTAAGTACTGACTTCATGATAACCTCCTGGGTCATTTATTGTCGCTCTGATCCTATTGATCAATTGTTCTTTCAGGTTCGTATTACTCACCCAAAGAATATGGTTATATTGCCTGGTATCAAAGTGAAGATTGTTTTTATCACTGTCTTTGCAACACCAGATAACAGGTTTCCCAAGCCCTAAGGCATAGCCAGCCTCGAAGTAAACACCACCTCTTTGAAATGTAAAATCTGCAATTATAAAATCAGATCTTTTTATCTCAGCCAGAACCAAATCGCATATCTTGTCATTATGTTCTTCTCTATCAATTCTAAACGGGTTAAATCCTGTTTCTACAACTGCTGGTGCGATTGCAGTATTGTATACTTCATCTAGGTCACCATCGCCAAATTTCATAGCTATGAACACCTGCTTAGTTTTTGTAAGCCCTGATGTTAACTTGTCGAGTCTGTCCCACCCGCTTAACTCGAGCTTCAAGGTATATTCGTCTGAGTTGCTAACATGTTGACTATAAATGTAGCCGCGTTCTTTTGCAAACTGGATCAGAGCTTGTAGCTCATTCTGATTCTTAATATAAAGCATTGGGTGGTCCGTGGGAGTCACTCGCACCTTACTGCCGATCTGGTTTGTTCTTTTATGCAGAAACAGCAAAAGTACATCAATCAATTCTAGAGGGCTATTAGGGATTCTCACGCTTTGCTTGATTCTGTCAATATCTTCTATCTTCAGAATTTCGGAAATTACCCCAGTGTCTTCATAAAGATGCCTAAGGGCAATGCTTAAAGCTATGTCTGGTGCTGGTCTTTGATTGTTGTCATGCGGAAAGAAATGCCCCTTCATCCTCCATCCGCTTATTTTAAATTCTCCGCAGTGATTGCAATTAAATCGGAAACGGTCGCCGTCACTTTGATACCAATAATGATCGGTGTTTAGTAAGTAGCCGCAAATCGGACATGCTGATGTTTCGTTTTCCATAAATACTCCATTGTCTATAGATCTATTGACCTGGTATATCATCGAAAATCATCCCTTATTCAGAATTGTTAAGCACTGGCTCTTGCTTATACGTCACCCCAAACATAGTTTCCTGCAGCCACTTCTGAAATGATAAATTATCGCTATATTGTCCATAGAGTTGCGTATGATCCTTCAGATAGGCCAGCAAGATCTCCTGTAGCGCTTTATTGTGCTCGATACGGGCATTCTGTCTGTCCGAATGCAGGATCGCGTTTTGATAGGCAGGGTTCTTTCTCAGCTGTTCGGGGATGTCCACTGTGATCAATTGCCTGATCTTGTCCGCATCGCTCCAGGCGACGTTACCAAAGAGGTCGTTGAACTGCTTGAGGATGTTGCTCAGCAGGTCCAGTTCAGCCTCAGGTTTGCCACCTCCGCCCGTAGTTGAGAAGGGATCAATGGTTCCGTTTTCATTCTCCAACTTGATCCGCTGGGGCGTAAGTTTTTCCACCCGATAACTATCCATATCGATGGCTTCCAGGATACCATGGGACAGATCATCATCTTTGGGAGCGGGGAGTTTGGGGATCAGGAAAGTGAGGAAGATGGAAAGCTTCTCCCATTCCTGAACATTATAGGGCAGAAGAGGCGAAAGGTAATTATAGGTGCGTACGAAGGCCTTGGCCTTGCCTTTGAAATCCACTTGTTTGTCCTCATCAAGATCAGATCTATACACCGCCACGCAGGCGTCCAGGATAGGGTCCAGCCGCTCTCTGGGCTGATTGTTGAGGAAGAACTCCACCAAAAAGTTCACGTCGTCCGGCCCATATACCTGATATCCATCCAGAGCGGTTTTCAGGTCATGGACCTTATTGGGGTCGGTCTCATCGCTGAGGATGGTGCTGCGGTAGTAATCCTGGAAAGCCACTTTGATCGTTTCGGTGTTGTTGATGAAGTCCAGCACGAAAGTATCATGTTTTTGGGGATGTGCCCTGTTCAGCCGGGAAAGGGTCTGCACTGCCTTGATCCCCTCCAGGGTCTTGTCCACATACATGGTGTGCAGCAGCGGCTCGTCGTAGCCTGTCTGGAATTTGTCGGCCACGATCAGAAAGCGATAGGGGTCTTCCCGGAAGGTATGGGCGATCTGGTTGCTGGGGAATCCATTCAAACTGGACTCCGTCACTTTCTGGCCTCCGTATTCATGCTCGCCGGAAAAGGCCACCACAGCTTTGTAGGGATATTTGGCTTCTTTCAGATATTCGCAAAAGGCGTGATAATACTCGATGGCCAGCATTATCCCGTTGGTGATCACCATTGCCCTGGCTTTACCACCGATCTTGCCACCCCCAACCACGTTCTCGTGGAAATGGTCGATCATGATCTCCGCTTTCTTGCGGATGGCATATTCGTGACCCTCAACATACTTGCGCAGCTTCTTCTGGGCTTTCTTAACGTCATATTGGGGATCGTCACCCACGACCTTGGTCAGCTTGTAAAAACTCATGATCGGGGTATAATTGGTGAGCACGTCCAGGATGAATCCTTCCTCAATCGCCTGTTTCATGGTATAGCTGTGGAAGGGTAGATGCATCACCTGTTCGCCCTCTTTTCTGGCCTCGCCGAAGATCTCCAGGGTCTTGTTCTTAGGGGTGGCGGTAAAGGCGAAATAATCGGCGTTAGAGAGCATTTTGCGGCTTTGCATGATCTGGTTGATCTTGTCCTGGATGCTCATTTCATCATACTCGTCCTCATTGCTCGCAACCTCGGACAGGACTGTCTGCATCTTGGCGCTGATCTTGCCGCCCTGGCTGGAATGGGCTTCGTCGATGATGATGGCAAATCTGTTGCCCCGATGCTCGTTACCGATCTCTTTCAGGATAAAGGGGAACTTCTGCACCGTGCTGATGATGATCTTTTTTCCCGAGGTGATGAATTTTCTCAGATCGCCGGAGTCCTCCGCGTGGTCAACCACTGATTTCACCTGGGCAAATTGCTTGATTGTATCCTGTATCTGCTTGTCCAGTATCCTTCTGTCGGTTACTACAATGATGGAGTCAAAGAGTGGCTTGCCCTCCCGTTTGATCCCGATCAGCTGATGCGCCAGCCAGGCGATGGAATTGCTTTTCCCGCTGCCCGCGCTATGCTGGATCAGATAGCGCTTGCCCAGGTCCGCTTCATCCACATCGGCCAACAGTTTCCGCACCAGGTCCAGCTGGTGGTAGCGGGGAAAAACCTGTTTGCGGTTCGTTCTTCCTTTTTGGTCCTTTTCCTCGATAACCTGGGCGTAATTCTCGATGACATCGCTCAGGTTGGCTTTGGTGAGGGTATCCTTCCACAGGTAATCCGAGGCCAGCCCATCCGGATTGGGCGGATTCCCGGCGCCATCCTTGTAGCCTTTGTTGAAAGGCAGAAACCAGGAATTCTTTCCCCTCAGATGGGTGCACATCCGCACGTCCACATCATCAACCGCGAAATGCACCATACAGCGCCCAAACTGGAACAGCGGTTCCCGTGGTTCACGGTCCCTGCGGTATTGCTGCATGGCATCATGCACAGTCTGCTTGGTGAGGGAGTTTTTCAGTTCAAAGGTCATGATCGGCAGGCCGTTGATGAAGAGGCAGAGGTCCAGAGCCAGCGCTTGCTCGGAGAGGCTGTAACGGAGCTGGCGGGTAATGCTGAAGATATTGTTTTGGTAGAGTTCGACTGCTTTCTGGTTTTCCGGGGAGGGCGTCAGATAGTACAGTTCCACAGAGGCGGAAAGGTGTTCGATACCCTTCCTCAGAACGTCGATCGTGCCCCGCTTGGCGATCTCGCTTTGCACCCGGTGCAAAAACTTCTTTCTTTTCTCGCCTTCAACTTCTATTCCCAAGCGCTCAACCTTGTCCGGCTGGGTCGCTTGCAGGAACTTCATCAGTTGAACTATGTCCAGGCAATGCTCCCGGTCGTAGTCCTGGGGGGAACCCTTGACATATTGACCCTCCTTGACGAGGCTCTCGACGATCAGGCTTTCCAGACCGTATTCGCTGGTGTCAGTCGGCATTTTCGCTCTCCTCAATGAGTTCTGCATCTACCTCAAACTCTTGTTCCAATTCATATTCAGGAATGTCAGGAACGTCAACATCACGTACATCCATTTGACCGGTTACCACATCGGAGATCAGGCGAGTTTGGAGGGAGCTTAGGAGTTCTATTGATCTGTTCAAGGTGTTAATTTTGCGGTTGATTTTTTCGATATGACTGTTTAGATAATCTACAATGCTTAGTTGTTCATCGGAAGACGGATACAAAACATTGTATTTCTTGAGTTTATCTATAGTAAACCGAGTCATTGCACCGCCTGTTAAAGACGATAAAAGATGACTCTTAAATACTGTTGAGTTCAAAAAATATACCAAGTATCTGGGCTTCAGATGACTGAGTGTTCTGATCAATGCTACGCTGGAAAGTAAAGAAAACTGCTCTTCTATGTTATTAATCGTTGCAATTCCAGCTGTTGCACCATCCTTAATATATAACACATCACCCTTTGTAACTGGGCATCTTCTATAGATTGGTTCATGATCAGCTGCACTGATGAACGAGATATCTGAAAGATCAACCCCCTGTTCTTTAATGTTCTTAGCTGTTATGTACATAAAATCGCCTGAGTCATAACTTTTAGGGCTAAAATGAGTGCCATCGACAATTAGTGAACAAACCTTAGCCAGTGAGCTGTGTTGCCAATCCTCAGGCATCATGCCCAACCAGTCAATACCGCTGTCCTTGTACTTGGGATAGGGTTTCCCAGTGCGGACATCGATCTTGCCTGTCACAGCGTCATTGATGATGGCCTGCTTCAGTTCCTTGAGCAACTCTATCTGCCTCTTCTTGATGCGGATGTACTTGTTGATCTGGTAGTTTTTAAAATCGAGGAACCTCCCAATTTGAACCTGATCATGGAACGGGGGGAGTATAACCAGGGTGCTTCTAAAATCTGCACGACTTAAAACATACCTCGTTGTTCCGTTGCACAGCAGAGAAAATTGGTTCAGAACATGGTAGTTGTTTCCAATATACTTCGAAAATCTCAAATCAAACTCTTGATAAGGTTTGAATTTTGCTAAATGGTAACTAAACACAGCATTGGGTAAATCTTCGGTGACTACAGCTGACCAGCCAATATCATGTCTTGTCTCTGAACTTGGTGTAAAGAGTATATCACCCTTTTTGAGTCTGTATTCCATTATTTTCCGGTGAGTCGTAGTTACAACCATATATCTCTTATTAGAGTCCAACGAGTGCTTTGAATTATTATAAACATCCAGATAATTTACCATACTTACTGAAGGCTCGTCTTCATTAGATTTCTTGTCAATTCCGCTTGATGAGAAACGTCCCAACACACCGAGTTTGAATATACCCCAACTATCTGGGATTTCGTCTACTGACGGCATGATACTTGGCTTGTACCGAGCATATTTCCCTATTTTTCGAATACTCGTTGAGCTCATCAATGTAATCCTACCAGTATCTCGTTTAGCAGCCCATCGCCTTCTTTCTCCAGCGCTACAATGTCCTTCACGATCTCCTCAATCGTCCGCATGGGCGTGGGCTTGTAGAAGTATTTGGTGAAGCTGATCTCATAGCCGATGTTGGTTTTGCTCTCGTCCACCCAGGCGTCTGGAGCGTAGGGCTGCACTTCCCTCTGGATGAAGGCTGCGATGCCGCCCTCTTCCAGCAGGGATATCTGTTCAGAATCCCGTAGGTCGGAGTCCGGCTCGTACTCTACCACCCGGGGCTGGCCTTTGATCGTTTTCTCAAACAGGCCATGCAGGGGATAGGGTTGAGTGCCCCGGGGATGGATCTTGCGGATCACAGGAATGCCTTCTTCCGAGACCAAACCCTGATCTTTGAAGGCCTTGATCTCGCTTTTGGAATAGGCTGTCTCAGGATCAGCGCCCTTCACCCGCAGCGGCCTTTCCACCACGCATTTCCAATAACCAAAGGACTCATTGGGGAATATCTTGGACTGTTCGGTCTCTTTGAATTCGATGAAAGTCTTTGTGATCCGCGTAATGTGCTCTTCGGTGAACTCCCGGTTGCGCTTGCCCAGGTTGCGGCGCAGGGGGCTATACCACTGGCTGGCATCGATAAGCTGGACCTTGCCTTGGCGGTAGGGGGCTTTGCGGTTGGTTAGGAACCACACGTAGGTGGTGATGCCGGTATTGTAGAAGATATTATCAGGCAGTTGGACAATAGCTTCCAGCCAGTCGTTCTCGATGATCCAGCGGCGGATGTTGCTTTCGCCTTGCCCGGCGTCTCCGGTGAAGAGAGCGCTGCCATTATGGACCTCGGCGATGCGGCTGCCCAGAGTGGTGTTTTGCTTCATCTTGGAGAGCATATTTACAAGGAACATCATCTGTCCGTCACTGGTGCGGGTGAACATCTTGTATTCCGGATCGCCATTATGTTGAACGAGGAAGCGGGGATCGGTGATCTCCTTTTTACCGCCCATCTTTTCCTGATCGACCTTCCAGTCCGCTCCGTAGGGTGGATTGGACATCATGAAATCAAAGGTGTGGGAGGGGAAGCCGTCACGGGATAGCGTGGAGCCCAGCCGGAAGTTCTCAGCTTCGCTGCCGCCACCCTTGATGATGATGTCGGCTTTGGTGAGGGCATAGATCTCGGGATTAACTTCCTGGCCATAGAGATGGATCGACACGTCCTTGCCATGCTCTTTGGCAATCCTGGTCAATCTGTCTTCAGCCACCGTGAGCATGCCGCCGGTTCCGCAAGCTCCGTCATAGACCAGGTAGGTGCCGGATTCGATCTTATCCGCAATGGGCAGAAAGATCATATCCGCCATCAGGTTTACCACATCCCTGGGTGTGAAGTGTTGTCCTGCCTCTTCGTTGTTCTCTTCGTTGAATTGGCGGATCAGTTCCTCAAACACCGTGCCCATGGTATGGTTGTCCAGAGCGGGATGGATCTCCTTTCCGGTGGCGTCTTTGATCGGCAATGGAGAAAGGTTGATCGAGGTATCCAGAAACTTCTCGATCAGGCTGCCCAAAACATCCGCATTGGAGAGGGTTTCCACCTGATTACGGAAGCCGAAGTTCTTGATGATATCCTGCACGTTAGGAGAAAAGCCGTCCAGATAGGCCTCGAAATCAGCCTTCAGATGCTGCTGTTTGGACCTGGCTTTCAGGTCCCGCAGGGTAAAGGGTGAGATATTGTAAAACGATTGTCCGGCTGCCTGGCATAAGGCTGCATCCTGATTGGCGATCCCGGCATCATCAAGTTGTTTCTTTTGCCTTAAAACATCCTGCTTGGTGGGTTCAAGCAAGATATCCAACCTGCGGATCACGGTCATGGGCAGGATAACATCCCGGTATTTGCCTCTGGTATATACGTTTCTCAGTACCGCATCCGCTATACCCCAAATGAAACCTACAATCTGGCTAAACTGCGCTTTGTGCATAATTGCCTACCTTTTATATTCTCTCTTTGTTGTTCTGTTTACACTGGCTTCTATCTGTATGACTGTAGCCGCATTGTATCCTACTGCCTGCAATGCTCTTCTGATGTGTGTGATAATCGTGTTAGCTGAGCCATGCCCCTCTGCGTAATATCCTCCCTCCAGCGAGAATGACTCATAAAAATCTTTACTGCTGTTTGTGATGGACATGGTCTTAGGTAGAGACGCTTTCAGTAAGTCGGGCAGAAATCTGGCATAGATCACTTTCTTGGCTTCCCACCAGTATTTCACCGGATACCACTGATCAATTACGTAGATGCGGTTGATCTTGCGATAGGTGTAATCATCATCAATTGTACCAATAACCAGGTCCGGAGATGATGTTTGTTGTGTGGGTTTTTTATCAGGGCGGAAGACAATGGGGTTGTTTGTTGATGTATTGTCATCAGGTTTGATGCCGGATTTGTAATCCCAAAGCCGTTTTATCTCATCAGTACCAAACTCATGTCCCCGTTCTTTAAGGATTAGTTGCACCAGCTGATACTTGTTCAGGTCCGGAAAATCATCCCCCCTGAGGTTGGCTTCTTTTTTGGCTCGCTCCACTTCCCGCGATAGCTTGAGGTCGGCAAGCATCTTCTCTGCGCAGTTGACTGCATCCCTGGCAAAACGATCTTTAGAGAGAATATCATGGAAGATATTAACTATGTAGTCGGCAGCATCATCAAGCAGGTTGAGAGAACAAAAGAGTTTCTGGCTAAACGTTCCTGTTGCAGAAGAAAGATAAAATCGCCAGGATCTGCCATCCGTTAGCACTGTGATCGAGGCTGTGTTGTAATAGTTATATTCCTGAAGCTGCTCTTCAGAACTCTCGATGTTTCCTTTGAGTTTGCCCACGGCTTTCAGCTCGAAAAACACATCCGGGGTTCTATCTTTCAGATTGCTATGGAATAAAGCTACATCAACGCTGCCTTCTCTGCTTTTCATCTTGATGGGAAACTCTGCGTAGAATTCCTGGGGGTTCCATACATCCCAACCCAAAGCTTGGCAGATACGAGCCACAATCCCGATACGGACGTGTTCTTCTTTCTCGAAGGAACCACTTTCCAGCTTTGCTCGCAGGTCTTCAATGATCTTTTTCACCTATCCCTCACTATCAAATCAGTTTTTTCAACTATTTAGCATAAGCCATAATTGTCAACCCTAAAAAGTGTCTCATCCTTGCTCATCCTGATTTGTCAGCATACAGGGTAGTGCTTTCCTGGCTCCGGATCAATGATCACATCTGGAACCAAGGAGATAGCATGACCGAAGCGTTGATGAACCGAATCAAATCTCAGTTAGTCAGACATGAAGGTCTGAGACTGAAGCCATACCGCTGTACGGCAGGCAAACTGACCATCGGTATTGGCCGCAATCTCGATGACCGAGGCATCTCCCAGAAAGAGGCTTATGCCATGTTAGAGCGAGATATTCAGGACTGCGAGCAGTGGCTGATCGATGAGATACCTGAGGTTTATAATAAGCTCGATGAGGTTCGCCAGTCGGTGCTGCTAAACATGTGCTTCAACCTTGGAATCAAGGGTCTCCTTGGCTTCAATAACACTCTGGCATTTATCGGTGCCGGAGATTGGGAACGAGCAGCCAATGGCATGCTCGCATCCAAGTGGGCTAAACAAGTGGGAATGAGAGCCATTGAGCTCTCCGAGATGATGAGGAAAGGTCAGTGATCCCCATCCCTGTCGAGACCGATGCAATGCTCTCTATACTCAACCTTCCCAAGGAGATGTCCAACAATGGCATATTCAAGGAGCATCAGGGACTGGTGCTGGAAGTGATCCATTCCCTGGTACTGCAGGAGCACTATGATCGGGCAACTCACGATGACTTACCGGAAGAGGAGCCTTTCCTGATTTCTTTTCGTTTTGGATTCTGTTTTCTGATGCTACACAGTACATGTGAGTTTCTCAATTTGAAGACCCTGGGCGAGGGAATAGTCAAGACCGTAGGTTTAGACCAGTCTGCCACCGAACTGCTCACAGGGGGCGAAATAGACGCATTCAAAGCCAACCTTGAGCTGAGAGCACTTACCATCCTGCAAGCCTATCTCAATCCTGCCGGTCTTGATCGACTGAGTGAACTCAAGCCCAGACAGCCTCGCCTGATCCGGGTAGGAGTGATCTGATGCCTGATCGTGATTTTACTTCTCCTGAGGAACTGATGATCGAGATCTACCGTGCTATCTATACCGCATTGGAGAGCAGACTACATCTGATCGGTTCGGTTATTGATGCCGAGTCCCGCAAAGAGATCCTGGCACAGCAGATCTATGACAAGGGTGACTTCTATGGCAATACCGGCTATCTGCTCCAGACCACCGATACAGCCATGATCCTGAGAGTAGGCTCCAATGTGAAGCATGAGCCTTTCGTTTTGGGCGGTAAAGTGCCTTCCTGGACTCCGATCGCTCCCCTTATAGCCTGGGTCGAACGCAAGCACCTGTCTTGGACCGATAAAGAGACAGGTAAAGCTCTGACCGTAGCCGAGATCGCCTATCTCATCCGGGGCAAGATCAAGCGGGAAGGCATTGCCGCTCGTAATGTGTTCGCTTCAGTCATCGCCAACCGGGAGCAGTGGATCTATCAGCAGTTGAACGATATTGAGGTGAGCCTGTGACCGCTCTTGAGAAGTACCAAGCCGAACGCAACCGCATCTCCGAAGCACTGAATCTTGCTGGGGTGGCTGAGATCCTATACAACAAGGACAACATCCCCAAGAACCTGCCTTGCGCCATCCTGATCCTCGATTCCGAGACAGGTAAGCATGGCACATCCCGCCAGTATGTGGATACCGATATCGCCTGGACAGTCTTCATGATCGTCAATGCCCAGAATGTATCCGATCCAGACTCTGATCTATATTCACTCAAGGAGAAGTTCCGGAGCTACTATCAGAAGCTGATGAACCGGGACCTGCCCAGTATCGAGTATTACACCAGCAGGATAGACGGCACCAGACTAGTCAGGATCGCCAAGATAGATCTATTGAAAGCTGGCACTGGAGCGGGCTCATGAGAGTGATGCGTATAGGTGCCTATAACCTGGCAATCAGCTCCGCATCTGATCTCCTGGAGACCAAGTACAAGCCGGAACCCATAGATCTATCCAAGTATCAGCGGATCGGCAAGCAACTTGTAAGTAAAGCTGCCGAGACTAAGAAAGTGGTGTCGCAGCCCTACTCGATGAGCAATCTGCTCAATCTCCTGGATACCGATGAATACCACTCCGGCTGTATCGATGCCCTGACCATGGCGACCATCATGCAGTTTGACTGCAAGAACAGCCAGGTAAAAGCATGGATGGAAGCCGCCGAGTTCCCTGCCTGTGAAGATCAGACCACCATACTGGCAGAACTGATGAAGTTCTATCTGGCCTGTGGGAACGGCTTCCTGATCAAGATGCGGAACGCTCAGGGCCAGTGGATGGGACTGGAGCGCATGCTGCCATCTGAAGTTCAGATCGTAGAGAACTATGACGAGTTCGGCTTCTTCAAACCCAACTATATCCAAGTGAAGAACAACCAAAAGAAGGACTTCGCTTACGAGGACATCATCCACGTGAAGAAGTCAACCCATAGATCAAACGCCTGGGGCCTGGCCTGTCTGCCCATCGCCATCAACATCGAGATCTTGGGTGAGATCAAGACCTTCGACTACAACAACTTCAAGAATGGCCTGATGATCGACTACTTCGTGATTGTGGAAGGCGGTACCCTTAGAGACGGAACTGTCACTGACGATCAGGGTAATGAGGTAATGACTGATGCCTACACCGAGATTGAGAAGGCTCTTACTGAGGTCAAAGGTAATGCCAAGAGCCACTCCACAGTGCTGATCGAGAGTGAAAGCCGGGATGTGAAGATACGCCTTGAACCACTCAGACAGCAAGACCGGGAAGGTGGCTTCTTAGGACTCAAGAAAGATCTCAGGGAAGGTATCCTCGCTTATCACAGAGTACCTGCCAGGATCGTCTCTCAACTCATTCCTGGGCAGCTGGGTGGCGATAACAGCAGCGATATGCGGATGTTCTACCAGTTCGTGGTCAGACCGCTACAGAACCGACTCGCTTTAGCTCTGGCGAACGAGTTCAACTTCGACTTCGGCTGGAACGTAAAGCCGGAAGACTTCAACTTCGGCAACCTGACTGAAGTTCTGCAAACCGCTGATGAACAGCTCTTCATGCAGAACAGGAACCTGTAGGCTTCGGGGCGCAATAACTATGCACAACTACATAACTGACAATCAACAACAAGGAGGTAGCGTGAATCGTAAACGCACCATTCAAAAGGGAGAACTTCGCAACGTGGAAGTCGAGTTAGTCTCGCTTCTTTTCGATGAGATGACTCCCGCCAATCAGAAGGGCTTTGTGGTCAAGAATGCTTCCGGACGAAGCTTTGAACACAAGATCAACTCGACCAAGTTCAAGAGTGAAACGAGTGGCACTCAGGGACGGCTTTACGTCACTCTAATGGAACCCAATATCCACGATTCCCAGGGCGATTACTACACCCGGGAAGAGATTCAGAAGTCCTGTGATCACTTCGCCAAGCATGGCCTTGTGGGCAAGTGCGATGTGAATCACAACATGCAACCCGTACCGGAGTTTACCGTAGTCGAGAACTACATCCTCAAGACCAGTGACAGAGAGCATTTCCCCGATGCTAAAGTCGGCTCTTGGGTGCAAGTCCTCAAGTGCGAAGACCTCAACTCGGAACTCTGGCAGAAGGTCGAGAAAGGCGAGTTTAACGGTGTCTCTATCTACGGACGAGCCGATGACTACCGCAGTGCGGAAGCGAGTCTTGCCGAGATCAAGAATGAACTGAATAGCCTGCGTAAGGTAGCGGAGCACAACAACAACTCCGAGCTGCAGAAGGGCATCACTGCCATCACTGAGAAGATCAGTGAACTGGAGAAGGGTAACCCCAACCTCCAGCTTGGCGATGCCATCCACAGCATCGAGAAGAGCCTCAAAGACCTCTCTGTCACCATGAGCAGAGCTATCTCCAAGAGCATTCCCGGTGAGCCTGATGCTAACCAGTCCAATGTGGATAAAGAGGTCACCATCGACGGCAATAAGATCATGGTCAAGGCTGCTCATCGTGAGATCTACAAAGGCATCTCCGATGTGGACTCCGGCAAGGCCATGAACATCCTGACAGCCAACACCACCAGCCTCTTCATCGATGAGGTGATTGGATCGCAGCCCGGGGATACCCTCTCGGATATCTCGGTCCTGCCACTCCTCAAAGACGAGAAGATTGACGTCGGCTTGATCGATGACCTGGTTTTCAAGAACTCCCTCGATGGAGCTCTGACTGCTCAAAACGTCTCTACTGCCGACCTCTCGGTCCCCACCGGGATACTCAATGCCGAGTTCACTCTGGGACGTGATGTGGTCGAGTTCTACAAGGATAAGTACGGTGAAGATGCCTTTGGAGCCTATGTGGAGAACCACATTGCCAAGAAGACAGAGAAAGCCATCCGTCTGCTTCTCTTCAAGGGTGATCGAGCCTCTGCCACTGCTAAGATCAAGGCTCTGGATGGAGTTGTCAAACTGGCTACTACCGCCACCGACGTCACCAACCTCTCCAAGACCACCTACACCGACTGGGCGAAGCGCTTTGAAGCGGCTCTCCTGGCCTTCTCTGACGAGATGTTGGAAGAGCAAGAGAACTTCAAGTTCTACGTAGCTCACAAAGACCTGATCCGCATCCGGGCCGAACTCGCCAAACGGGAGACCGGAGCCGGAGACAGACTGCTGCTCGAAGGCGGCAACGTGTCCTTTGCGGGTATCCCCGTAAAGCCCCGTCTCATGGATGCCGATTACATCATCGGCGGTCTGCCCAAGTTCATTATCGTCGGCTATCGCACCGATGCCGAACTCAAAGTCGAACACCACGGAAGCGATTGGAAGTACCACTGGTACATCCGCATTCGGCCCGGCATCACCTATATCTCGGGCTTCGTGAAAGTGTTCAAACTAACCACATAAGCAATAACCAGATAAAGGAGTATCTCTATGGACTTCATCTTCGCCAATCAGGAGTTTATCCTCGGTCTTGTCTCAGCCTTGGTAGTCTGGATCATCTCCAGAACCACCGGGAAGCTGATCGACAAGGCCAAGGTCAACTCGGCACTGGCCATCATCCTGGACATCATCCAGGACATCAAGATCAATCCTGCCACCAAGGACTTGGATGACTATGCAAAGAAGCAACTGGCAGTGGAACGGGCTACCAAGTCCCTCCCGGCCAAGCAGACCAATCTCATCCTCAAGGTCTTCGGCACTATCGGAGGAGCCATCGAATACGTGTTCCACAACCGCAAATGGCTCTTTAGCATCGGCAAGGCGATTAAAGGGGTGTTCTGATGCCCCAGCCTATATCGCAACCCACCTACCCCTCCAATATGACCGATGCTGATCTGGGCTTCAGCAAGCTGATGGACGTGTTGGTTGCCGATCTCGTTTACTTCGGGATCGGCACCTACGACCAATTAGCCATAGAAACGCTGTATGCCAATCAGGCTTCGGTCAAAACGGAGCTTACCACCAACTTCGACCTACTTGGTGAACTGGCTGAGAAGCCCGGTAAGACGGACTCTAAGCTGACCAAGCTCAAGACCCGCAATTATACCATTCCGGGCAAGCGCACCAGTACGGTCGAACTCAACATCTCCGGACTATCCACCAAGCAGAAGAACTTCCTGGAAAGCACCCTGTTCATGAGCAAGGATACCACCATCGTAGTGGCTTCCAAGGAACTGGATCGGGTGGTGATCTTCACC
>Ga0209099_1001323_pt1 | contig 25234 bp, 20 predicted proteins | sample AD_JPNHW2_MetaG_FD_184430 | JGI IMG/M metagenome (GOLD analysis project Ga0209099, IMG submission 184430) | Active sludge microbial communities of municipal wastewater-treating anaerobic digesters from Japan - AD_JPNHW2_MetaG (SPAdes) (version 2) | ecosystem: Engineered > Bioreactor > Anaerobic... | reverse complement strand
TAGTAGTCTCAACAACGAGACATGGGAATGGGACGGAACGAGCTGGGCGAAAAAGACCCCGGCAGATCCGGAAGGTGACGGCAACCCGTCGGCACGGGACGGTCATGCGATGGCATACGATTCCGCACACGGCAAAGTAGTTCTGTTCGGGGGAGAGGATATTAGCGGTTTCAACAACGAGACATGGGAATGGAACGGAACGAGCTGGGCGAAAAAGACCCCGGCAGATCCGGAAAACGATGGTAATCCATCAGCACGATACTATCATGCGATGGCATACGATTCCGCCAGAGAGAAAGTAATTCTGTTCGGCGGGATTGGGTATGGTAGTAGTTACAACAACGAGACATGGGAATGGGACGGAACGGGCTGGGCGAAAAAGACTTCAGCAACCAGCCCCACATCGCAGTACAGTCATGCGATGGCTTACGATTCCGTCCGTGGAAAGGTAGTCCTGTTCGGAGGATCTGCCGGAGTCAATACATACAACGATGAGACATGGGAATGGGACGGAACGAGCTGGGCGAAAAAGACCCCGGCAGATCCGGAAGGCGATGGCAACCCGTCAGCACGATACTGGCATGCGATGGCGTACGATTCCGCCCGGGGGAAAGTGGTTCTGTTCGGTGGGTCTACCGATAGCGGTAGTAACAATGAGACATGGGAATGGAACGGAACAAGCTGGACAAAAAAGACTCCGACTGATCCGGAAGGCGATGGCAACCCGTCAGCACGGTACAGTCATGCGATGGCTTATGATTCCGCCCGTGGGAAAGTGGTTCTGTTCGGTGGGTATGCAGGTGGTTATAATGGTCAAACATGGGAATGGGATGGAACGAGCTGGGCATTAAAGACTCCGACCGATCCGGAAGGCGACGGCAATCCGTCAGCACGGGGCAGACATGCGATGGCTTATGATTCCGCCCGGGGGAAGGTGGTTCTGTTCGGTGGGGGAACCAGTATTGTCAACAACGAGACATGGGAATGGGATGGAGCAAGCTGGGCGAAAAAGACTTCGGCAGATCCGGAAAACGATGGCAATCCAACGGCACGGGCCGGTCATGCGATGGCATACGATTCCGTCCGGGGGAAGGTAGTCCTGTTTGGTGGGTATAATACCGATAGCGGTTACAATAACGAAACATGGGAATTCGATTCCGGTGTTTCAGCTTATCCTGCACAACTCATGAAGACCATTTTTTCGGTATCTGGCGAAACGCCTGATAGTGCAGCCATTCTTTCTTTTTCGGCAGACTTTACCGCTGGCGGTACCGGCTACACCGGGACAGGCTGCGGTGCGGTGAACGGTTCGAAAATGATGATCTGGAATACTGCATATAAATCAGGTGCATGGATGGAAGTGGCATCCAACACAGCCGGTTCCTCAGCGGTTGATAACCTTGAGTTTTCTACAACCGATCCTGACCTGATATCACATCTTTTCTTCGGTGATGAGCAGTCCATTAATGTTGCTGTTGTCCCTGTCTCTGCGAACGGTTGCGGCACCGATATGGGCAGTGTGGCTGTTGATTACGCCGAGGTTATTGTTAAATACAGTATTTCAGAATAAACAAGGAGAAACCAAATGACAGATCAGTTTTGTAAAGGCGATATTGAGCAGATGCACCCGAAGCTCGTTTCCGGGGTGACGGTGACAAAATTTGCAACTGATATTCATTTTGTTCAGTTCGAAGGCAGGTTCGTTAAGCTGGACGATGCTGATGCCGGGCTGATTTCGGAATTTAACGGCAGTATCACTCTTGCCGACATCATTGCAAAAAAGCTTAACAGCGGTGACTCTGGTGTTTTCAACCGTATGCTTTCATTAATCATCCGTCTGAATAAAGCAGAGCTTTTTGACCATGAATGCGCTTCAGTGCTGAGAGATGCCGTAAAATCGAGGCCGATGCTTTTTGATTATAGAAAAAAGCTCGGAACTTTTATGCCGGAAGGCTTGTGTGTTTTAACCGGCAGGCTGTTCACCTCAATTCCGGGACTCGTAATTCTCGCTTTTCTTGCGATGGCGGCTTTTTCTGCTCCTTATTTGAAAGGTCTGAACCTTTTGAAAGAACTCACCGGAAACACTCTTTCTCCGGGTTATGCTTATCTTACGGCAATTATTTTTATCTGGATTGTTCTGGTTTTTATTTTATCTGTCTCATCGTTTATTTCCGGTGCCGGACTTTCTGCGCACGGTATTTCAGCACCGGTTTTTCTCAGATTCAGATGCGGACTGATCTCTTTTTATGTCGATCCCGCTCCTATTGTGTCCACAGGCCGTGCAGCAGCGGTTAAACACTATCTTATGCTCATGCTCGTTCCTTTTTCCATTGCAGGAATTGCGGCAATACTCTGGCAGATTGATTTTTTCCGTCCGGCAATGGCGATTATTCATATTGTTGCGGTTGCAATGGGACTTTTGTTCGTTTCTCCTCTGCTGAAGTCGCCTTTTACAATGCTTGTCGGGTTTTTCGTGCCGGGGAACGGACGCACTTCAACATTTATCCGCCGCAGATTTTTGAAAGATCTGCTGACCACCAGAAAAAACACTCCTGAAACTGACCGGCTTATTCTTCTTTCTGTTGTCGGACTCCTCTGGCTTTATGCAATATATGAATATTTCTGGTATGTTGCGAGAGCCACACTCAGCTATCTTCTTGCCGAGACTCTTTCTGCAAGCGGTTTGACACTCGTTCTGATAGGCATTTCACTGGCTTTTATTGTTCTTCCGATTGTTTTTCTTGCCGCCGGAGCTTTAGTTGTTGTTCTGGGGAATATCGGCGGAGTTGCACAGACACCTCTTGCGAGGATGAGACGGCTTGCGGACGGAATTACATCAAAAAATGTTCCTGCAAAGACACAGATTGTCGCATTTCTTCAGCAGATACCTCTTTTTTCGGGACTTGATGAAACGGAACTTGCCGCACTTTGTTCCCATATCCGTCTTCACCGGTACGGAGCAAAAAGAAAAATAATTCAGCAGGGCGATACAGGAGACTGCTTTTATACAATAGTTTCCGGCTCCGCTGTCGTTATTCATGAAGATGCCGGCGGTAAAGAAAAAGTTGTGGAAACCCTTTCCACTGGTGACTCTTTTGGCGAAATTGCACTTCTTGAAAAAGTTCCCCGCACGGCAAGTATTGTGACAAAAGTCTCTACAGCGGTGTTTGAAATCAACCGTGATTCCTTTGAAAAATTTGTGGTGACTTCAGCAGGCGGAAAAGACAAAGTGACAGATATGATAAGACTCGGGAAACTGCTTATATCCGTTCCTCTTTTTTCATTTATGAGTTCCAGACAGTTGTCAGCAGTAGTAATGCGGCTTGGAATTGAACGCATTTCTGCCGGAATGGTCTTTTTTAATCAGGGAGATAAAGGAGATAAGTTTTATCTCATCAAAGAAGGAACTGTTCACATCAGAAGGACTGAAGAAAATAAAATCGTACTTGACAAAACCCTTGAACAGGGACAGTTTTTCGGAGAGATGGCACTTATCAGGGAAATTCCCCGCACAGCCAAAGCTACAGCAGTGTCAGAATGTATAGTAGCCACACTGACAAAAGAACAGTTCCGCGATATTATCGGTCACAGCCTTTTCAGTGGTAGAGAACTTGATGCTGTAATGCACGAAAGAGCATCGCAACTCGGGAAGGAGGCCCTCAAATCATGTTTATAAAACTTATTGGTATCATAACTTCGCTTGTCATTTTAAATCAGGCGACAGGTATCGGTGCCGAACAGATGAAATATCTTACAAACATTGTCAAAATAACTCTCACTCAAAGTGAAACTGATTCGATAGCACATGTTGTTTATACCGGCAAAGTTATAGAAAACGACGGACGGCTGCCTTATCTGTCTGAAGAAGAATGGGCTGAATATATCCGCAAACAGATGGAGTCAAAAGCGCAAAACAGAGACACATCAAAGGATCTGTGGATTAAGCCGTATAAAATTATGGAAATGGATACTGTTCCAGGTAGAAGCGGACCCGGTTTTATCGTGAGAAGTTCAGGACCGGACGGTTCTTGTGAAACCAAAGATGATATTATCTCAGGCTATGAATACAGATAATTTCCTTTAAAATCTATAACACATTGTAATTACAGCACAAATATTTCAGGAACGGCAATTGCCTGAGTATTCCTGTTTAAATTCAAGGAGGTCTGGAAAATGATAAAAAAAGCAGTTTTCATACTGATCGTTCTGGTAAGTTTTCTGGTCAGTGCCAAGGAACTTTCAAGATCGATGATCGTGCTGACGACAACTGAAATAAAAGACAACTCTGCCAAACTAAATGAGTTCATTCATCAAAAAGAGATCCGTGGTTTTAAAGTTCTTCTTGCGACTGAGGGTCAGTTCGGCGGTTCAGGCTTAAGCGGCGTGGCAAAAGCTCTAAAGATTCGTGAATGGCTAAAAACTATTTACAAGGACTATTCGTTTCTTCTGATTATCGGTGATCCGGCTTCGGATAGGTCAGGTATTCCGATGTTTGTCACACGGCCGCTTCATGAATACCCGGAAGAAACCAGTAATGGGACTCCCGAGAATGTGCCGATCGAAACTGACATGCTGTATGCGGATCTCACAGGAAACTGGGATAAAAACGGTAATTCTGTATATGGTGAGACTGGGCTTGATGATGGCGAAGGCGGGATAAATTTTGAGGCTGAGCTTATAACAGGCCGTATTCCGGTTTATGATAATGATGTTGCTGATCTTGATAAAATACTGGCACTTACAATAAAATACATGAATATGGAAAAAACTGAGATCTCATACAGAAACAGAATAATTTTTCCTGCCGGATTCTATTTTTTCAGAGGACTTAGCATGATGGGTGACTGGGACAGTGCAGGACTCGGCGAATGGGCGGCGAATACATTTCTGAAAGATAAGGATGATATTGAAATTATCAGAATGTACGAAGCCGAAGGAGTGCAGAAGTCACTGTATGAAAGCGATGTATCGCTGAATAAGGAAAATCTTATAAATGAATGGAGCAAAGGAACGGGAGCTGTTTTCTGGGGCGGACACACTTTTTATAATAAAATACTCAGACTTGTATGGGATGAAGATGAAAATAGTGACGGTCTGGCTTCGATGTCTGAAATTTCCATGCCGGAACTGTTCAATCAAAGCGATGCCGGTTCAATTTCAGGAAACAAACCGGGATTTCTGATCTCGCCCAACTGTGATGCCGGAGTCGTGAAAGAAAAAGGAAATCTTACTCATTCGCTTCTGAAAACAGCAGTAGTCGGCGTAATGGCGGCAACGACTCCTTCCACACCCTCATTCATGGACTGGGACTGTTATGATTGTGAATTTGATAAAAAAGGTTTCGGTTCCGACACGGCCGGGATATTCACACTGAAAGCCCTTTTTGAAGGTGCTAATCCCGCAAAAGCACTATTCGATGCCAAGCTGGATTACGGAACGGACAATAGCGCTCTGACTTATGCCAACCGGATGTCGTTCAACTGGTACGGCGATCCGGCACTCACAATAAATTCAAGCATTGAAGATATTGAAGCTGAAGAGCCCGATGACAACGAACCCGATGCCGATGCAATTGATGAAGAACCTGATAATGACACGCAGAATGTTGACGACAATAAAAGTTCCGGCTGTTCGGCTATTATCTTCTGATGTAATGCCAAAAGTGTTGACTTTTTATGGTTGACGGCGTAAACCGTAAAAACGCAGGTGCTGTCAGAAATTAAAAGACTGAAAGGGGGAATATCATGGAAAAAAACAGTCCGCAGTGCGTTAAATGTACCGTTAAACGGTGCGGTTCAAAGGAAATGGACAAGAAGCTGCCGTCATACTGCCCCACTGAGAAATATCCCGATCTGATCAGGGAGACAACGGAGAAATACAGACTGCCGGAGAACCGTTCCATAATTAAAGGATGGTTCGGGCTGATGAGCAGAATACTCGATCCTGAAAAGCAGAAGGAAAAATACTCGTGGTCGAGAGTGGATGAAATAATGGAATACGCAAGACTCAGAGGGATGAAAAAAATCGGCATTGCCACCTGTTATTCACTGGTGCCTGAGTCGAAGCTGCTGTCCGATATTCTTGAGTATAACGGTTTCGAAGTTGTTTCAGTGTCATGTCTGTGCGGTGAACTGGACCCCAAGGATCTTGACATGCCGGGAAATATATTCTGCAATCCGATTATGCAGGCGGAAGTTCTTGAAAAGGAACAGACAGAACTGAACATAATGATGGGACTCTGCGTGGGACACGACATACTCTTTCTGAAATACAGCAGAACTGAAACAACACCGCTTGTAGTAAAAGACCGCGCCACCGGCCATAATCCCGTGGCAGCCCTGTATCAGAGTCAGGGATTTTTCAAAGACAGATTCTTCAAAAAATAAACTCCATCAATAGCTCACCAGCTCCGAATAGATAGGGGCAAAGACCATTTTGTCGACAAGCTGATTTTCTGAAAAGGTCGAGGAGAGGACAAATCCTTTTTCGATTTCAGGGTGTTCTTCAAGAAAAATGTGCATGCTTTTCATTCTGCCTTTTGATCCGCTTTTTACTTCTATCGGGTAAATTTTCCCGTTTCTGACAAAAACAAAGTCAACTTCTGAACTGCTGCTTTTTTTCTGCCGGCTCCAGTAATAGAGTTTCTGATTTTCAGATCCTCCGGCGGCAAGAAGCTCCTGCCCAACAAACTGTTCCGCTACTGCGCCTTTATAGACATTGTTAAGATCTGCCGCAGTTATGCTTTCTTTAGGATCAATACCGCAGACCGACTGCATCAGTCCGATATCAAGGAACAGAGGTTTGAATATTTTTGAGCTGATATCAGCCCCGAGCGGAAGTCCTGAAACAGTTGTCGAGTGAATAAGGTTTACAAGCTGCGCTTTTTCAAGAATGTTCAGCGAAGTTTTTGTCACTTCGATTCTTCTCACAGGATCAAGATGTGTATATTTTATCTGGTGGCCGACTTTGGAAGGTATTACTTTGATGATCTGTTCAAGACTCTCAATGTCTGTTTTTGAATCATATTTTACAAGTGACTGAATATACGAGTAAATTATATCATCATGAACTTTTTTAACTGCTGAAGCCGATCCTGTTTCAACAAATTTTTTCACAGCTTCCGGCATCCCTCCGACAATAAAATAAAGACGAAGCTGCTCTAAAAGTGAGTTGTGAAGTGTTTCAGAAAGAGGCTTCTGCATGAAAACCGAAGGTATATTTTCAGCAAGAATCTCCTTATTGCAGGCAATGAGAAATTCTTTGAATGTCATGGGGCGCATCCATTCGAACGATACTCTGCCGACAGGAAATGATATGCGACTCATTGCAAACTCGAGAAGAGAACCGGCAGCAATTACATGGAGTTGTGGAATTTCTTCGTAAAAATAGCGCAGACTCATCAAAGCCCGTTCACACGCCTGAATCTCATCAAAAAAAAGAAGCGTTTCGCCCGGAACTATCCTCGAACCAGTATGAATCTCAAGATCAAAGATTATCTTTTTAGGGTCCAGATCTTTTTCAAATATTGCAGAAAGCGACCTGTCCCTTTCAAAATCGAGTGCCACGACATTTGAAAAGTGTTCAGAACCGAACTCTTTAATCGAATAAGTTTTTCCAACCTGCCGCGCCCCGCGGATAATTATCGGCTTTCTTGATGTGGAATCTTTCCAACTAACTAAAATCTCTAAGATATTCCTTTTCATAAATCACCTCGCTTTCAAACTCAGCGTAATTTTACAAGGTTATTATTACATATATTTTGTAATTTTACAAGGTTGTTTTTACAAGTTCGATGTGATTTTACAAGGTTAATTTATCTTTGCCATTTTATAGATCAGTTCATTCCACGAATTTGATTGATCTATATATGGAAGCAGAAGCTCAAGGAATCTCTTCCTTTTATCAGATGTTCTGAGTTTTTTGAATGTCTATACCCTTAATTTCCTTGATGAAAATGATTCGTCCAATTTCAAATCAAATGTTATAGTGCAGACTTATAATTGAACAATTGAACAACTGTTGAATTATGGTGGAGCGGTCAGCCGGTAATTTGCTAAAGTAAATCTGCGGGGTTTGGGGAATCAACTTCGCCGGGAATTTGAGGATGGAATTGTGGAAATGTAAAGTGTGTTTTCAGATTTAAGTTGATAAATAACCAAGCAAGCTTATTATATGGAACAGTGCAAAAGTAAAATACTGATATTGGTGGATTACTTTGTTGCTGTTAAGTAAAACAAGTTTGTGTGTGTTTTATTTTGGAGGGTTGAATGAATATAAAGGATTTTAAATCCGGCAGATATGAAAAAGGATATAAATATCAGTATTTCCTGCCTGAAAAGATCAATCATCCTTTTTCCTGGGATGACGAAGCTATAAATGCTATTCTTGAAAAGGCATCATTCAAGCTTGGAGAGTTGAATTCTTTTTCCCGTTTTGTACCTGATACCGACATGTTTATCCTGATGCATGTTTTTAAAGAAGCTGTGGTATCAAGCAGAATTGAAGGAACAAGAACAAATATCGAAGAAGCTTTGAACAATGAAAATGATATTAATCCTGAAAAAAGGGATGACTGGAAAGAGGTTAATAACTATGTTGAAGCGATGAACTCTGCAATTGAAAATCTGGAAAAGCTTCCGCTCTCTTCAAGACTTTTAAAAGACACTCACCGGATTCTGCTTTCAAGCGGAAGGGGCGAGCACAAAACTCCGGGAGAATTCAGAACATCACAAAACTGGATTGGCGGAGCCGGACTTGCGGATGCTGTATTTGTTCCTCCTGCATATAATGAATTGCCGGAACTTCTTTCAGATTTTGAATTGTTCCTGAACAACGATGAACTGAAGATACCGGATCTTATAAGAATTGCTATTGCACACTATCAATTTGAGACAATACACCCGTTTCTCGATGGAAATGGAAGAATCGGTCGGCTCCTTATAACACTTTATCTTGTTTCAGCAGGAATACTTGATAAACCGCTTTTATATCTGTCTGAATTTTTTGAAAGAAATAAAGGTTTGTATTATGACAACCTTACTTTTGTACGAACAAAGAATGATCTTAGCCAATGGATTCGTTTTTTTCTGGCAGGAGTTGTTGAAACAGCCGAAAATTCAGCTGCAACGCTGAAGAAAATGATGGATTTAAAAGAAAAGATCAAGAAAGAACAGATAATTTTATTGGGAAAAAGGTCAAAACAGGGGCTGGACTTTTTTCATAAGCTTTTCAAAAAACCGATTGTTTCAGTAAAAACTGTGCAATCTATGACAGGGTTGTCTCCTAAAGCTGCGAATGATCTCGTACAGGTGTTTGTGGAAAGAAAAATACTAGTAGAAACAACAGGATATCAAAGGAATCGTGTTTTTGTATTTAGGGATTATCTGAAACTCTTTTAAATCATTGTGCATCAGGTTCCATTACCACTGAGTTTTAGTGGTATTAATGCTGCTTGATAACTCAGGACTGGGAAATTTTGTATCAGATCCCGATCTGTACCTTGGAGAAAAATATGCCGAAGTCTTTTTCAGTGACATATCAAAAATAGTCTCAGTTGTGACGGATAGTCAGCCATTAATTCTCTAAAGTAAATCTGCGGTTTTTGTGGAATCAACATCGCCGGGGATTTTGAGGATGGGGTTGCGGGGATGATCAATAAAAAAACCGAAAAAATGTCGGATATTCTAATAAATGACTAAATCATCATGATATTTTTCTATCATACACAGTTATTTTAAAATTAGGAATCAGATGCATTACTATTCCTGGTCCAAGTGTAACAGAAAAAGTGGATTTGCCAGGTATGATTTTGCCAGCTTTATCATAAAAAGATCCTAAGCTGTATGCCGTTCTTCCATTATCATGGTAAGCTACACCAAGACTATATGCTGTTCTCCCATTAGCATGATAAGCAACTCCAAGACTGTGTGCTGTCCTTCCATTATCATGATATGCAACTCCAAGGCTATACGCTGTTCTTCCATTAGCATGATAAGCAATCCCAAGACTGAATGCTGTTCTTCCATTAGCATGATGGGCCATCCCGAAATCATCCCACTTTATTCTTCTATTGGTGTGATATGTTGCCATTTTTCCTCCATTAACCTTTAATGTTTTTTGGATCATTGCCGTAGCTGTTTTTCTCACGAATCTGTCCGTGTTTATTCTGAACGATCAGCTCAGATTCGTTTTTGATTGCAGCTTCCCTTGCAGCAGTTCTTGCTTCTTTCTGGGTGTCATACACACCTGTTGCCCGTGTGTTGCCTTCTCCCTGATGTTTCCATTTTCCACCTGCCGGAGAAACCCATTGATTCTTTTTCGACATGATTTTCACCATTCAAAAATTAATAATATTTACAAGCTTCGTTTTTTATGATATTGCGGACTGCCAAGACACACAATATCAGTTGTGTTATGTCGCACCTCTTTAAATTAAGAGGTGCGGTTCATTTTAATGCGTAAATTTTATACACATAACCTCCATTTTTGTTGATAGTATTGAATACCACACAAAAGGTGCTTTTATATAAATACCATTTTTAGTTCTTCAAGAGCACATCAATTTTTTTGGTTAAGATTTTTAAATGTTCTTGAATTTATTGGGAATTATTTTTGTTTAATTAGCAGGGTTTTTGCGGTTTTTCCTGTTTTCAGAATGTGTCATAATGTTTTAGATAATCTTCTTGAGTGCTTCCGCGAGTTTTTCGTAATCGGTTTCGTTGTTATAGAGGGCGGCGCTGATGCGGAGGATGCGCTGTTTTGTGGGGTAGAGTGTGGTGATGACGGTTTCGATGTTATATTTGTCGAGGAGTTCCATTTGAATGAGGTCAATCCCGGTTTTGGGGTCGATGTCTGCGGTGGAATTTAGTTTGATGGTTGCCATTGAGCCGATGAGTTCATCAGGCAGATACTGGTCAAGGTGAAGTTCTTTGGTTATGATGTTTCGTCCTGTTATGACTAGTTCATGATTTCTTTTCATAATGCCGTTCCAGCCGCCGGAAACTTTGTTTTCGAGGTAGTCGATAGTTTTTCCGACACAGGCGTAATTTGTGTAATCCATTGTGCCGGACCAGTCAAAAGAGCTGTGAAATCTTGCGTTCGAGGTTTCTCCCTGACAGAAATAATTGCTGATGATGGGCGGGATCACCGATTCCTGTTTTTCAGGTCTGACGAAAAGAAATGCTGTGCCTTTGGGAGCGCATATCCATTTGTGGCAGTTGCCGGTGTAATAGGTCGGATTTATTGCTGAAATATCAAGCGGCAGCATCCCGGGAGCGTGTGCTCCGTCAATAAAAACATCGATTCCGAGTCTGTTCGCTTCATCACATATTTTCTGAACGGGAAGAATTAAAGCAGTTTCACTTGTGACATGGTCGATGAAAATGAGCTTTGTCTTTTTTGTGATAAGTCCAAGTATTGATTCAGCAATTTCATTTTCACTTTTAACTGGAAATGGGATATTAGCTTTTTTTATTACCGCTCCTTTTGTTTGAGCGGCATAGTCCAGAGCATTCCTGCATGAACCGTATATCAGATTTGTCGTGACGATCTCATCGCCAGGTTTAAAAGTCATTGAATTTATTACAGCATTTGCCGCCGTTGTGGCATTTCTGATAAATATCATGTCTGCTGACGAGGCATTTACAAACCTGCTTAAAGAATACATCGACTCAGCATTCAGATCTTTGACGATCCTTGTGAAAAACCGTGTCGTAAGCGATTCCATTTTTTTTACCAGTTCAAACTGATAGTTTATGATCTCAGCCGGACATGAACCGAAAGAGCCGTGATTAAGGGCAGTGAACCCAGGTTCAATTAGAAAAAGGTGCGAATAGTCTGAAGTTTTCATAGATCATTCCCCGCAAGAATAAGGTCTTATCTGTTTCAAAATGAGTTTTGTTCCGTTTTCTGTATCGTTAAATTTAAATTCAATGTCAAAGGTCGCAGCACCTTCATTAATTCCGTAACGAGATGAAAACTCTGAATGAGCTTTTAACGAAGCTTTATAAAGTTCTTTCACCTGATCGTGAGTAAGAATTGCGGCATCAGGACTTAAACTTGAATATCTTATCGGAAGAACCTCGACATCTCCGCCGAAACTTTCAGTAATTACAAATATTTCAGGAATTCCGCCGTCTTCCGGATTTGTGACGGAAGCTTCACCAGGCTGAACATTCACATACATTCCGGCAATAGCGGGATCAGCGATATTTTTTGTTATCAGCACTCCGTTTGAGGTTTCTCCGTCATAGGAAGATGAAACACATATCCCCATGAAAACTGCATTGTGGTCGATGCCCCAGAACTCTCTTTCTTCAAAAGCCGAGAAGTTCCACATACTTGCCCAGATCTTGCCGATCTTTAGCGATGCAGCGTCAACTCCTTCTGAATATGCTGAAACTGAATCATATAAACCGGCTCCACTGAATTTCTGGAGATCTTCAGAGTTTGTGCTTGACCGCAGCCTCACTTTTTCAGTTCCGAAAACTTCAGCAATTCTGCTGTTCAATTCAGTTGCAAACGCTTTATCAAGAGGTGTTCTATAAATGATATATCTCAAAGTGTTCAGCACTGCTTCTCTAAAAACCGTGTCACTCTTAAATTTGGTGTCGGCAAGCATTCTGATAATAAAATATGAAATCTTTTCAGGAACTTCCGTGGTTAAGAATGAAGTCACTTCGGCACATATTTCAGCACTTCTTCCTTCGTCCACGCAGTCAGTTCCGGCTTTCTGAATAATTTCCGCTGTAATGTTTTTTGAATTTACAAACTCATTGTAATAATAAAAAGGAACTGCAAATCCAATAGGGGTGTTATCCGGAAGAATCTGAGACAGAATCGCAAGATTGGTCGCTTTTACTCCGACACGGATAGAATCTTCAAATTTGATCTCTGAAAAAAGCGGGAGTCCGGAAAATGCAAGATCTGACTCGGGGACAAAAGGTTCTTTTTTAAGTTCATCCCAGCATTTTTCTGCCTGGGCAAGAGTCATTTCCTTGATCGTATAGTTTCCGCTTTTTACAATGAATTCAACAAGTTTCCCAATGAACGGCTTGATTTTTGTATTTTCTGAAGCATCCGGAAGAGCGATATTCGGAGTTCCTCTATTTCTTGCGGCGACATTGACATGGGCAAGTGGAGTCTGGAACTCTTCGGTTATCGTTCCGCCGACGACAGGAAGTTCGTTGGGGAGCCTTGTCAAAATTAAGACATCTTTGAATGAAACAGGAGTCGCAACAAGTTCTTCAGGAGTCATTTTTTTAAGTGTTCCGCAAGCCCTGCCTTCATTTAAAAGCTGAAAAGAACTTGAACTGTAAAGCATTTCGCGGGTGATCACCGGAATATCCCTTCTGCTGAAAAGCGACTGCTCATTATCTGCTTCGATTTCCTGCGTCTCTCCTGCGGGAAGATAGACAAGTCTTTCTGAATCTCCAATAATTTCAGTCGTTTCCATTCTTTCTTCGATAAGTTTATGAACAAGTGCAACCTGACTGGGATTTATTGTATCTCCCGGAAAAAAAGTGAGCGCATAAGGAGAATTTTTTATGCCTGAATAATAAATTATCGAACCTGCAAAACGGGTTCTTTCCGTATTTGTGTAAACTTCTTTCGTAAATTCCGACGGAGTGAGATCTTCACCGGCAAAATTAGCGGCAAAATCGTAGTGGATAGGATGCTTTTTGCTATTCTGGAAATAAACTGAAGGTGTGTCGGTGTCTGCGTTTTTTATATAAAACTTTAAAACGCCTGTTTTTCCAAGTTCTGTATTGACGCTTACCGCAAGGTCATTGAATAAAGAGGTGTCACCAACATCCATTCCTGAAGTAAAATCGTCAGTTTTTTCAAAAGCAGCAAGCTTTTTAAGTGAAATTTCAGCGTTTTTTTCTACTGCAACTGTTTCAAACTGGAAATTCCTGATTTTCAGAAACATGGAGATAATATTCTGCCCGCCTTTTATCTCTATCATTTTCAGATCGCATTTAAAGGAAGCTGATTCAAAGGGGCAGACAAATTTTTCTGCCGTACCGTCTTTTTTCCAAGTTATCACAATATATTTCGAAGGCATATCAGCCCCGTCGTTTGACAGCTTAAACACCAATGTTTCCGGAGAGTTGTTGCCGCATGAAAAAATGCAGACAAACGCAAAAGATAAAAAGGCGAGAGTGCTAGCCTTCATAATTCGGATCGCCTTCGCAAGGTGCAAACGAATCTGTGAAATCGCCGATCGTGCCATCAGCTTGTACTTCCTGACAGACTGAAGGAAGCGTTCTTTCTTTGGTGCATCCGTCTTCAGTCACAGGATTGCCGACCTGCATGCAGTCCATGTTCTGGCATGATCTCCATCCGTATCCGAAAGATGAATGGTATAGTTTGAAATATTCCCCGGAATAAGTGAATTCCAGAAAATCATTATGATGATTTCCGCCCCAGTCGTAATTTGCTCCGGTGATTTCAGATACTTTGCCGTTAAAACTGATCCAGCTGCCGACAGTTGTAAATATCGGATTTGCCGACATTATCACTTCGCATGAAGTCATATTCGACTGAATATAGACAAATCCTGACTTTCCATCGTAATTGAATGTGCATACCCAGTCTTTATCAAGCTGTGTAAGCTCTTCTCCATCGCAGGAAACAGTTCTTTCTATTGGTTTTCTGACATCAAAATCCATGGGATTAGTGCTGTCATCATCGTTTGTTCCGTCAGTTATTTCGTCAGTTGTATCATCGGTGGCTTCATCGATCGTTTCATCAGCGATTTCGTCGTTCTGATCGGCAGTGTCATCGATCATTTCGTCATTTGACGCATCGTTTACTGCTGAATCGTCATCTGTTTTGTTATTTGTTTTTGTCTCACCGCATGAAAGAAAGGATATAACTGCAAAAATAATAATAAATTTCTTCATTTTTTTCTCCTGAAAAACATTTGATCTGAAGCAAGTTATGCTCTTTTCTGTTTTTTTTACAAGAAAACAGAGGCTACATTTTTCCGTTACCCTGAAAGGAATAGTAGCTTTTTTTCGTGAGAATAACATGGTCAAGCACTTCGATTCCCAGGATTTTTCCTGCTTCGACAAGCCTTTGAGTGATGTTTATGTCTTCAATAGACGGTTCTACAATGCCTGAAGGATGGTTGTGCGCAACAATAACTGAAGCAGCTCTGTCTGCAAATGCCGGTGCAAAAACTTCCCGCGGATGGACAAGTGATCTATTGAGCGTTCCGATGAATATTACACGGACATTTATTACATTGTTAGCTCCGTCAAGAGTAATTGTAATAAAATGTTCCTGATGTCTGCCGGAATATTCATCAAGCAGAATTGCAATGTCTTTTGAAGCACTTATCCGCACTTTCTCAGGTTCGGTATAAAACCTTTTTGCAAGCTCGAATGAAGCGGTTATCTGGCAGGCTTTGGCAATGCCGATACCTTCAACGGAAGTAAGTTTTTCGATACTTACGGCATCCAGTCCGTCTTTTTCAAGAAGAAGTTCTATAGATCTTGAGATGTCCATAACAGGAAATCCTTTCTGTCCGCTGCCCAGAATTGCCGCAATAAGTTCTCTGTTTTTGAGCGATCCTGGACCTTTGATCAGAAGTTTTTCTCTTGGTCTGTCATCTGAGAATAATTCGTGTACCTGTTTCATTGCAACTTTTCAATTCACCGTTTTTAACATCGGAATAATAAAATGGCAGAACAATAATGTCAAATTATAATTAGAGGTGCTGAAAAAAATATATTTTCTGTACGATTTCTGTACGATTTCTTGACTGCAACATACAATATTTATATACTGTCCCGTGTTTTAAAACAGGCACTTGACGCAGGAGTTGAATTTGAATAATCGACAGCTTACAGGAATGTTGATAAAGAGAGGAATAATCTCTCTGCCGGAATTAAAGAATCTTGAGAATCTGGCAACCGAATCAGGCGAAAGCATTAAAGATCTTCTCCTGAAAGATAACCGGCTGGACGAAAACCAGCTCGTTGACATTTTAAGCGAACAGTACAATGTTCCGAGAATAAATCTGAGTGAACTTGACATAGACCCGAATGTCATTTCTCTTCTCAATGCCCAGTTCGTTTCAAGATATCATGTTGTTCCCATATCGAGAATCGGGAATACTCTTACCGTGGCAATGGTTGATCCTTCGAACATGAATGCTCAGGATGATATAAAATTCCTGACAGATTATAATGTTGAAGTCGTTGTGGCATCCAGCGCAGATATTGATGCCGCCATAGCCAAATACTACGGAGCTTCGTCTGTTAAAGAGAATTCGAAATTCGGTGATATCACATTTGATATGGAAGATCTGCTCAAGGAAGTTGATCAGGTGCAGATATCCGATACTGACTGGGAGGAAGGAAGCAATCTCGAAGATACTATCAGAGATTCAGGTGATGCTCCAGTTGTCAGGCTCGTCAACATGGTTCTGCTTGATGCAATAAAGAAAAAAGCTTCCGATATTCATGTCGAACCTTATGAGAAAAGTTTCAGAGTAAGGCTCAGAATGGACGGTGTGCTTTATGATACTCTTCATCCTCCAAGACACATGATGGATGCGATCATTGCCCGTTTTAAGGTCATGGCTAATCTGGATATTGCAGAAAAAAGGGTTCCTCAGGACGGTCGTATAAAGATCAAGATCGGTCGTGAAGAGGCCATGGATTTCCGTGTGTCGGTATGTCCTGTTATTTTCGGAGAGAAGGTCGTTTTACGACTTCTGGATAAGAGCAATCTTCAGCTGGATATGACCAAACTCGGATTCTTTCAGGATCAGCTCGACATTTTTAAAGATGCGATACATAAGCCGTACGGAATGGTTCTCGTAACCGGTCCTACAGGTTCAGGAAAGACAACTTCACTTTATTCTGCCTTGTCTGAGCTTAATCAGACCGATGTTAATATTTCCACGGCAGAAGATCCGGTCGAGTATAATCTTGAAGGTATCAATCAGGTTGCGATCAGAGAGCAGGTCGGGCTTACATTTGCTGCGGCGCTCAGATCTTTTCTTCGACAGGACCCTGACATAATCATGGTCGGTGAAATCAGAGACTTTGAAACAGGCGAAATCGGAGTCAAAGCCGCTCTTACAGGTCATATGGTGTTAAGCACTCTGCATACCAATGATGCTCCTTCAACAATAACAAGACTTCTGAACATGGGTATTGAAAGCTTTCTTGTAACTTCTTCACTTAACTGCATTGTAGCTCAGAGACTTGGAAGACAGATATGCAAGAAATGCAAAGTGGAGCTGGAAGTTCCCAAAGCCGAACTTCTGAAGCTCGGAATAAAAGAAGAGCAGATCGCAGGCGGATATCAGATTTATCATGGAAAAGGCTGTGAAATATGCAACGGAACGGGTTATAAAGGCCGAATAGCATTTTATGAAGTGCTGAAAATGACAGATCCGATAAAAGATGCTATTTTGAACGGTGCAAGCTCGATGGAACTTAAAGAACTCGGTATACAGCTTGGAATGAAAACCATGAGAATGAGCGCAAACCTCAGACTGCTTGAAGGCGTTACAACAATAGCCGAAGTTATTAGAAATACTGCTCCTGATGACTAAATTTTGAGGTAAAAAGAATGACAACTGAAGCTTCCAGCGTTTCCTTGCAGGATCTGCTTACATTGATGATAGAACAGAATGCTTCCGATCTTCACATAACCAGCGGAAGTCCGCCCCAGCTTAGGATCGACGGTTCTCTGAGACCTGTCAATGTGCCGCCGCTATCACCCACAGATACAAAGAAATTGGCATACAGTATTCTGACCGAAAAACAGAAAAAGCAGTTCGAAGAGAAAAACGAACTTGATCTCAGTTTCGGAGTGAAAAATCTCAGCCGTTTCAGGGCGAATGTTTTTATGCAAAGGGGTGCTATCAGTGCAGCAATCCGAGTTATTCCATATAAAATACTGGATTTTAAGCAGCTCGGGCTGCCTCCGATAGTTGAAGAACTTGCGAAAAAACCGAAAGGACTGATTCTTGTAACCGGTCCTACGGGAAGCGGAAAATCGACAACTCTTGCTTCTATTGTCGATTACATAAACAGAAACAGAAAAGGTCATATAGTAACTATCGAGGATCCGATAGAGTTTATTCATACCCACAAAAACTGCATAGTCAATCAACGAGAGGTCGGAGCCGACACCGGGTCATTTGCATCGGCATTGCGTGTTGTTCTAAGGCAGGACCCTGATGTGGTTCTGATAGGAGAGATAAGAGACCTTGAGACAATGTCCACAGCATTAAGTGTGTCCGAAACAGGTCACCTTGCACTTGCAACGCTTCACACAAACAGCACAATTGAAACAATAAACAGAATAATTGATATGTTTCCTGTGAATCAGCAGTCACAGGTCCGTGCTCAGCTTAGCTTTGTGCTTCAAGGTATAGTCGCTCAGACACTTATTCCGAAGAAATACGGCGGCGGGCGAATTATTGCCTGCGAAATAATGGTTCCGAATGCGGCGATAAGGAATCTTATCAGAGAAGAGAAACTTCAGCAGATATATTCGAGTATGCAGTCGGGACAGACTGCCAGCAGTATGCAGACAATGACTCAGGATCTCGCAAGGCTTGTGAAAAATGATATTGTTGACATGAATGAAGCTCTTGCGATTGTCCCGTTTATTGATGAGTTCCAGTCACTTTTGGCAAAATCACAGCAGCCGACAAGGAGGTAGAGATGCCGTTTTACAAGTATTCAGGTGTAAACAAAAAGGGTGAAACCGTAAAGGGAACCATCGACGCTGATGATGAGAAAGGCGCACGGCAGGCACTGGTTGCAAAGGGTGTCAGAGCTGATTCATTAAAGAAGGACTGGACCAGATTCGAGCTCGGCGGTGGCGGAATGAAGACTAAAGAGCTTGTAATCTTCACCCGTCAGTTTGCAACGATGATTAATGCCGGTCTTTCAATTATTCAGGCACTTGAGATTCTTGCCGCACAATCTGAAACCCCGTTTTTCAGAAGTGTTCTAAGAAAAGTCAAGAACTCTGTCGAGGAAGGCAAGTCACTAAGCGATGCTTTGAAAGAGCATAAAGCTGTTTTTACAGATCTATATGTCAACCTTGTTGCAGCTGGTGAAGTCGGCGGTATTCTTGATACGATACTTGACAGACTTGCGATTTTCCTTGAAAAAAATTCTGCAATAAACGACAAGATCAAGAGTGCAATGAAATATCCTGCGATAGTCCTTATTGCAACAATAGGTATCACCATCGTTCTTCTTTACTGGGTCGTTCCGACTTTTGCGGCAATGTTCATGAGTAATGGTCAGCAGCTTCCGGGACTTACGCAGATGGTTGTCGATATGAGTGAATGGATGCAGGCTAATATTATTATTGTTATTATTCTTCTTGTAGGAATATTTTTCGGATTTAAGACCGGTATGAAAAATAAACAGTTCCGTTTCAATATTCACAAACTGGCTCTTCAGGCACCCATTGTAGGTGACTTGATAAGAAAATCTGCTGTTGCCAGATTTACAAGAACTCTTGGAACTCTTGTCAGTTCAGGTGTTCCTTTGGTTGACGGGCTTGAAGTTGTTTCAAGAACTGCCGGAAATCTTGTCATTGAAAAGGCGATAGTTTATGTGCGGGAAAAAGTTATAGAAGGTAACGATATGACCACTCCTCTTACCGATGCCAAGATTTTTCCTTCAATGGTCGTTCAGATGATAGGAGTCGGAGAAGCGACCGGTGCAATGGATACAATGCTTAATAAAATTGCTGATTTCTATGAACAGGAAGTCGATACGGCTATTGATGGTCTGACTTCAATGATAGAACCTATAATGATGATATTTATCGGAGGTATAGTCGGAACCATGATGGTTGCCATGTACCTTCCGATCTTCAGTATGGGCAAGGCTGTAGGATAGGATGAACCCTCTTTTCGCAGAAGAATTCCGCAATCACTTATATTACTATTTTATAATCAGGTTTTTTTTCGTATTTACCGTTGTATTTTCTTTTTTTCTTTTTCCGTTTGTCCGTGAAAATACTGATATTTTTTCTTTTTCCAACAAAGTGTTTCTTACGGCGGCCTTTGTAATTGTTTTAATAAATATAATTTCGCTCCTTTCCAACAGAAGCATAAAAGATAAATATCTTCCTCTTTTTGCATATGCCCAGTTCAGTTTTGAGATAACTTTCTGGGTGATAGTTTCATATCTGAGCGGAGGAATAGAATCGCCCTATCTTTATGTCATTATTATAAACATTGTCTATTCGGGGATACTTTTAAGGGAAAAAGGTGCTATTTTTACAACTCTTTTTGCATTTATGCTTCTTCTTTTTCAGGGAATAACCGTGAAAATGTCAATGGTTCCTTTGATAAGCACTGAACTCGTTGAACTTTATGCCTCGAAGTGGGAGACATATTTTTCCAGACTTTTTACATATCTTCTTTTTTTCTCATTTACGGGGTTTGTCGCCAGCAGAATATCCAAAGGGTTTCAGCAGGCTAATAAAGATCTTTTTGAAAGTGCTCAGAAAAACAAGGAGCTGAGAAAACATTTTTTTGCAATTTTCTCCAATATCAACATGGGAATAATAATACTGAACAGAAAGGAGATTATTTACATCAATAAATATGCCTATCAATTTTCCAGTATTCTGAATTCTCTGGTTGATATAATATTAAGCGATAATTCTGCAAAGGGTCGCTGGGCCGAAAAGAAGATTGAAGATATGTGGGTAAGTTTCACAGTGATGCCTTATGTCGAAGAACAGGAGGTCATAATATTTTCTGATGTGACAAATATCAGAAAAAGAGAGGAGGATCTCGAATATCAGGAAAGAATGGCGGCTATCGGCAGGCTTACAGCTTCTATTGCCCATGAAATCAAAAACCCTCTGACAAGTTTGATAGGAGCAAGTGAGCTTATGTTTGCAAGTATTCCTGTTCCTGAAAATTCCCGTAGCGATTCTGATGAAAATCAGCTGGTTGCAATTGTAAGAAGAGAAGGGAAAAGGGTTAAAACGCTTCTTGATTCCCTTTTCAGATACACAGAGGATATTAAACCGGTCATGGTCAAATGTAACCTGAAACCGATAATTGAGGATGTAGCCACTCTTTTTAAACTAGGGCACCCTGAGATCGATGTAGATACAACAGTAAGCGATGTGCTTCTTTTTGCTGATGCTGACAGGCTGAAAGAAGTGTTCTGGAATATTCTTATAAATGCAGCGGAATCTATTGAAGGATCTGGAATCGTAAAAATATCTTCCACGGTTTCAAAAGATAAGGTGGCAATTTTCATTGATGATTCAGGAACCGGTTTCAATGAAAAGAACATAGACAGAATATTTGACCCGTTTTATTCCACAAAAAAAAGAGGCACCGGACTTGGTCTTGCACAGGTTTACAGGATAATTACAAAGCATGGAGGTACTGTAAAGGCACAAAACACAGGAGCAGGGGCGAGAATTGTGGTCGAACTTGAGCTTTTCAAGGAGAACAGTAATGGAAAAGAATAGAATTCTGGTTGTTGATGATGAACTTTCAATGCGTCAATTTCTTGAGATCCTGTTAAAAAAGGATGGTTATGAGGTTGAAAGCGCAGAAAATGGAAAAAAAGCTCTGGAAAAACTCAAGAATTCTAAATATTCAGTGATCCTGATGGATTACAATATGCCTGAATCAATTGACGGAATAGAACTTCTCAATGAGATAAGACATCGTGCTCCCAGATCGCAAGTTGTTGTAATTACGGCGTATGCTTCGACTGAGCAGGCAATAAAAGCCATTGAGCTCGGTGCGGTGGATTATGTGAGCAAACCGTTTAATGTTGCAGAAATAAGGGATATCGTAGAAAAATGTATTTCCAAACAGCAGGAGACAGACGAAAAGTACAAGGAGAAGATCGCCTCAAACGAAAGGAAGGTATCAAGTAATGAAGAAAAGCTTTCTGAAGATATAATTGCTGAAAGCCCGCAGATGAAAAAGATATTTGAGATTGCAGCTCAGATCGCGCCGACAGACAGCACAGTTCTCATTACCGGAGATAGTGGAACGGGAAAGGAAGTGGTCGCAAGGTATATTCATGCAAAAAGCGGAAGAAACAAAAAACCGTGGTATCCTGTCAATTGCGGTGCAATTCCTGAAAATCTTCTGGAAAGCGAGCTTTTCGGTCATGAAAAAGGTTCTTTTACCGGTGCATATCAGACAAGGAAAGGTTATTTCGAAGTTGCTGCAGACGGAACACTTTTTCTTGATGAGATAGGTGAATTGAGTGAAAACATGCAGGTTAAGCTTCTCCGTGTTCTTCAGGAAAAGAATTTTACCAGAGTGGGCGGAACTGAGAAGATTACTACAAATGTCAGACTTATTGCCGCCACAAATAAAAATCTGAAAGAGCAGATGTCCAAAGGAAAATTCAGAGAAGATCTCTATTTCAGACTCAATGTGCTTGAAATTTACATTCCTCCTTTAAACGAAAGAAGAGAAGACATAATTCCTCTTGCGCAGATGTTTTTAAAGCAGTTCTCTTTAAAATCAGGCATAGAATTCAAGTTCTCGGATGAAATGATAGAATTTTTCAATTCTTTTCAATTTCCCGGCAATGTCAGAGAGGTAAAGAACATTGTTGAAAGGGGCACTGTTTTTGCCAAGAATGGAATTCTGGAAAAGACTCACTATGAAAATTCCGGAATGATCTCGGAAAAGCTTTCCAAGGAACTTTCTCTTGAAGCAGGTCAGAAAGTTGACCTTGATCAGATACTTGCTGATATTGAAAAGAAATATATTACGGAAGCTCTTAAGAAAACGAACTTCAACAGGCATGAAACATGTGTAATGCTCAATATTACTGAAAGATCTTTAAGGTACAGGATCACCAAGCTTAATATAAAGGACGAAAGAAATGATTGAAATCCTTAATTCTACGGCCATGGCGCCTTTCACAGCATCTGTCGTTTTTATTTTCGGGATGCTTCTCGGAAGTTTTCTGAATGTATGTATTTACAGGATACCTCTCAAGAAAAGCATAGTATTCCCTCCGAGTTCATGCACAAAATGCGGACATCTGATAAAATGGTATGAGAACATTCCGGTTCTGAGCTGGCTTTTTTTAAGAGGCAGGTGTTCAGGATGCAAAGAAAAGATTTCGATGATCTATCCTGTAATTGAGCTTTTGAACGGTTTGCTTTATCTTTTCGCATTTCTTAGATTCGGTGTGTCGATCCAGCTGATATTCGTTTTTTACTTTATTTCGGCAATGATAGTGACTGCAATGATAGATTTTAAAACGCAGTTTGTATATCCGGCAGTTGTGCTGCCGCTTGTTGTTACAGGGCTTGCAGGTGCTTATTTTTCAAATGAGATGACTATTTATCAGTCTTTTTTCGGAATACTTGCCGGTGCGGGTATACTTCTGATATCAATAGCTATTTTTTATCTGGTAACAAGAAAAATCGGAATGGGGCTGGGTGATGTTTATATTCTCGGAGCGATAGGTGCATATTCAGGACCTTGGAAGATACCTCTGATACTCCTTTTTGCATCTTGTGCAGGAACGGTGTTCTTTCTCACGGCAAAAATTCTGTTCAAGAAGAAACGGATAGCTGAAAATGTTACAATGAGCGATCTCAATACTACAAATGAAAAGGATCTGGAAAACGCTATATATTTCGGTCCTTTTCTTGCATTGGCAGGTGTTGCGGTGGTACTTGCTCCTTCTGAAATACTGAATATTATATTTCCGACATTGTTTTAAGAGGCTGTAATGAATAAAGAATCTGCACTCCATTATCACAAATATCCTGAACCGGGGAAAATAGATATCGTATCGTCCAAAGACTGTATTACCCAGCATGATCTTTCACTTGCCTATACTCCAGGTGTTGCCGAGCCGTGCAGAGAGATAGTTCTGGACAGTTCTGCGGCATATGATTACACCATTAAAGGAAATCTTGTCGGTGTTATAACTGACGGAACTGCTGTGCTTGGACTTGGAGACATCGGTCCTCTTGCCGGAAAGCCTGTTATGGAAGGCAAGGCACTGCTTTTTAAAAGATTCGCAAAAATAAACGCATTCGATATTGAGATCGACGAAAAGGATCCTGCGGAGTTCATTAAGATTGTAAGGTCTCTTGAACCGACTTTCGGCGGTATAAATCTCGAAGATATTTCATCGCCGAGATGTTTTGAGATTGAGGAAAAGCTCAAGAAAATCATGAATATACCTGTGTTCCACGACGATCAGCACGGGACTGCGGTGATCTGTGCGGCGGGAGTGCTCAACGGTATTGAAATAGCAGGCAAAAAGCCGGAAAATTGCAAAGTTGTGGTCTGCGGAGCAGGTGCGGCAGGAGTTTCAATTGCAAAACATCTTATCAACTGCGGTTTTGACGAAAAGAAAATATTCTGTTTTGACAAGGACGGTGTTCTTTTTAAAGGGAGAAAAGAGACGGTAAGCCCTTATCACAGCTTTCTTTTCCAAGATACGACGGCCCGTACTCTTTCTGAACTTATGGATTGTGCTGATGTTTTCATAGGAGTGAGCGTTAAAGGTCTTGTGTCTGAAGAAATGATCGTGAAAATGGCTCAGAACCCCGTGATATTTCCAATGGCAAATCCCGATCCTGAAATAAGTTACGAAGCAGTAATGAAAGCCCGGCCTGATGCGATGGTGGGGACTGGAAGAACTGATTATCCCAATCAGGTGAACAATGTTCTGGGATTTCCTGCGATCTTCAGAGGCGCTCTCGATATAAGAGCTACTTCTATCACGGAGAAAATGAAAATGGCGGCGACTCATGCACTTGTTAAAGTTGCAAAAATGCCGGTGATAAAGTCTGTTCTTGATGTTTACGGACTTGATTCTCTGGAGTTCGGCAGGAATTATCTCATTCCTAAACCGTTTGATCCGAGAGTCCTTGTTGAAGTTGCTGCTGCAGTGGCACTTGCCGGAATGGATGAAGGTGTTAACAGGATAAATATCGATATTGATGAATACAGATCAAGACTTGAGAGGGATTTCAATGTCTGAAAAGGGTTTTGTTCAAGTCTATACTGGAAACGGCAAGGGAAAAACTACGGCGGCACTGGGACTTGCAATGAGAGCTGCTGGAGCCGGAAAGAAAGTTTTTATCGGGCAGTTCGTGAAAGGGATGCACTACAGCGAGCTTGATCTCAAAATTGAAAACATTGAAATTAAACAGTACGGTGCGGATTGTTTCATCTACAAAGATCCTACTGAAAATGATATGAAAATCGCCC